>Ga0315288_10003074_pt1 | contig 21321 bp, 13 predicted proteins | sample YL17G11_20_MG_FD_203454 | JGI IMG/M metagenome (GOLD analysis project Ga0315288, IMG submission 203454) | Sediment microbial communities from Yellowstone Lake, YNP, Wyoming, USA - YL17G11_20 | ecosystem: Environmental > Aquatic > Freshwater > Lake > Sediment | place: USA: Wyoming | collected...
GTGTGGACCCTGCCGACCGCCCTCCCCTTTTCCACCAGCGCCGCCGCCTCGCCGTGCGGCAGGGTCCACACCACGGACGCGTGGCCGTCCCGCAGGGGCAGCAGGGCCAGCGGGCCGCCCGGCAGGAAGACCTGGTAGGCGGTGCGGGCGGCGGCCGGCGGGGTGCCGGGCGCGAAAGCCACGGTGCCGACCACCGCGGACGCACGGTATTTTTTTTCGACCACCCGCAGCCCCGCGGCCGCCCGGGCCGCGGACCCGGCCCCGTCCGCGCCGACCACCAGGCGGGCGGTGAGGGTGCGAGGCGGGGTGCCCTGCCCGCCGGCCAGGGTCAGGGAGGCGAGCGGCGAGGACGCGCCCGCCCCCGGGCCGCGCGCGTAGGGCGGCAGGGCGAGCGCTGCCAGCCCCCCGCACCCCCACGCCTCCTCGGGCGGGGCCGGCGAGGCCCGCAGGGACGCGACCAGGGCCGCCACGACCGCCTCATTCTCCGCGACCGCGCCCAGCCAGCCAGAGGCAGGGGAGGAGGAGGCCGGGCGCGCGCCAACGGCAGCAGCGGGCGGCGGCGGCAGCCCCAGTGCTGCCGCGGCGGCCACCGCGAGCCCCCGGGCGACGCCCGCCAGGCCGCCACCCGCCGCCCTCCCCTCCTCACCCCGCCTGCCATCGTCCGCCGTATAGTGCACCGCTCCCGTGCCCGCCCCATCCCAGACCGCCATCGCGTCAAAGGGCGCGGCGACGGACGCCAAGCCGGCCGGCCCCCTCCAGGCGCCCAGGCGGTCCAGCTGGGCGATGGTGGCCGGTGTCAGCGTGGACACCCGCACGCCCGGGGTGGGCGGCCGCGGGAGGGGGAGACGGGTGAAGGGCGGGGCGGGGGCCCGGTCGGCTAGGAGGACGCGCAGGTGGCGGGTGAGGGGGCTGGAGGCTGTGTGGATGGAGAGAGAGAGAGAGAGAGAGGGAGGGAGGGGGAAAAAACGTGAGAGGATGGTTGGTCGACGGTTCGGGAAGCGAATGTGGCGGACCCAACTTCTTCTGCCTCACCGATCTCGCCCGCCAGGGCCAGGCCGACCATGCCCCCGCCCATGATGACGACGTCGTACTCGTCGTCACCGCTAGGGATGGAGCGGGCGGTGGACGACGCGGCGCGGTGCTGTGAAGTGCTCGCGCCGGCGCCGCGCTCGCTGGCCAGGAACGCGCACAGCGGCCGGCCCATATCTACTGCCGCGGCGGCACCCCGTGCGCGGAGGCGCACTAGATGCTGTTGCATGGGTCTTGGTGTGTGCGTGACGCGTGCGCGGTGCGTGCGTGAGAATAATGGACGAGAAGAATGTTAAACTATGCTACTGCATTCGTGCTCGACCACCTCCCTGGTGGTGCGCCCGCCGTGGCCCCTGCTGCTGCGCCGCCCCGCCACCACCTCCGTGCGTGGCAACCACGCACGCCGGCCCGAGCGCCCACGCCACTCCCGCCTCATCATCCACCAGGGCCGCCCGCACCACCAGGGCGACGGGCGAGGAGGCCGCGGCTGACGGAGGTGGCGGCCCCAGGAGCGCGGCCGACACCTCGACCCGGGCCCTGCCTGAGAAGGGACGCGCCTGGCCGCCGCCCACCCCACCGCCCACGATGAGGGCGACCCTCGCACTCGCCGCCGCGGGCGCGCCCTGCCGCCTCCTCACCCCGAGCCCCACCCCATCACCCGCCGGGTCGTCAGCCTCGCCGTCCGCGCGCACGCCCAGGGCCGGGGGGCCGAGGACCTCAACCCGCAGCCCGCCCCTACCCGCGACCGCCGCCAGGTGGGGCGGGAGCGGGGCCACCTCCACGTCCAGTGAGAGGAGCATGGGAGAACCGCTGGTCGACGCGGCTGCTGCCCGGACCAGGGCGTCCACGGCGGCCGGGCCGGCGAGGGCGCCCCCACCCGGGCCGCCCCCGCCCCCACCTCCGCCTGTTGCCACGTTCAACCCTACCACGGTCAGGTAGGGCCGGTCGACGCCACCGCCCGGTTTGAAGAATGCCCGGGGCGTGCGGGGCGAGGCTGGGTGGGAGGGGGTGGTAAGGGCGGCCGCGGCGGCGGCCGGGGTGGCGCCGCAGAGGGCGGCCGCGGCCGCCGCTGCGCCCGCAGACGCTGGGTCCGCCCCTCCACGCGCCGCCGCCGCCCCGGCCGCGCGTGCCTTGCCCGCCGCCCTCGCCATCAGAGCGGCATCTCCGCTCAAAGCCGCACACGCAGCGGCCCGGGCGGCGACCAGGGCGAGGCTGCCGGCGTCCGCGGCCGCCCAGGCGGCTCCCAGGCCCTCCCACCTTCCTGCTACGGCCGCGGCCGCCGCGGCGCGCGCGGGCCCGGCCGGCGCCTCCAGGGCGCCCGCCTCCAGCAGGCGACAGGCCACGTACGCACCCACACACCCGCCCACGCCCGCCCGGGCCAGGGCGTCCCGGGCGGCGGCGAGGCGGGCTGGGGCGGAAGCAGCAGTGTGGGCCGCGCCCTCCAGCCAGTCGCCCGCCCACTGGGGCAGCGGAGTGGGGCCTGAGGCCGCTGCCGCCGCCATGGCTGCTAGGAGGCGGCTTACAGGCGCGCCCGCCCCCGCGGCGGCGGCGGCGGCCGCGAAGTCCAAGGCGGCGGCGGGGTTGGAGGGCAGGCCACCCCCTGCCCAGCCCACCAGGCGCTCCAGGTCGCCGTGCGGCAGGGCAGGGCACACGGCTTCCGCGACCGCCCAGGCGAGCGGAGAGGCTGGGTGGGGCAAGGATGCGAGCGCCGCCGCCCGGGACGCAGACCAGGCGGCGGCGGCGGTCGTCGTCGTGGCCGTGCCCTCCTCCTCCTCCTCCCCTGCCAGCCAGCGCCGGGCGGTGAGAACGAGCCACCGCCCGGGCGCGGCCAGCGATGCCGACGACGCCCCGCCCGCCCGGACGGCCACGTCTAGGGCTGCACCCAGGGCAGACGCGGCGGGAGCGGCTGCCCCTGGGACGCGCCCCACCGTGGCGGCGAGGCCGGCGAGCGGTGAGCGGGAGGAGGATGGGGAGAGGAGGGCGGCGCAGGCAAGGCGGGCCGCGGCCGTGGCAGCGGCCGTTTCCACCCCTCCTCCTCCTCCTCCACTCAATTCAAGGGCCGCCCCCACGCAGGGGGCGGCCACCGCCGGGTGGGGATCAGCCGCCGCGGCGGCCAAGCTGGCACGGATGGCCGGCGGCAAGGCGGGTGCGTGGCCAACCAACACCAGGCCGGCCGCGGCCGCGGCGGCCGCGCCCGCTGCTGCCGCCCGGCCGTCGCCGCCGCCACCACCCCTCGCACTCAGGGTCTCGACAGAGGCCACCAAGGCAGCGGTCGGCCAGCCAGACGGGTCGGCGCCCATGATGAGGGCGGGGCGGATCAAGGCCGCGGCGGCGGTGAACGCGGACGCTGGGCGGGTGTCAGCAACGCTCAAGACCGCCGCCAGCGCCCGTTCGACTGACTGACCGCCCGCTCTCAGGCCGGCGGTGGCTAGGGCGCCCACCAAGGCATCCGCGACGGGCCCCGGCGGCGTCCCCGCCGGCGTGTGCCCCGCCAGGGCGGTGCTGGCCGGCCCCAACGCGGCCGCCGCCGCTGCCGCCGGCGCCGCCCGGGCCAGCGCTGTCGCCAGGCGGGCCGCGGCCGTCCGGTCGGCCACATTCCGGTGCGGGTCGCCCACGGCAGCCAACGCGACCGGCAGTGCCGCCGCTGCAAAGGAGGGAGAGGCGGCGGCCAGGGCGGCGACCGTGCGGGCGGCGGCGCTCCGCACCCCAGGCAGCGCGTGTCCGTCCCCCAGGCACGCCAGCGCCCGGGCCGCCGCTTCCAGGTCGTCTCCCAGGGCGGGAGCCAAGGCAGTCAAGGCCCGCAATGCAGCGGCCACGGTGCCGCCATCCGTGGAGGCCGTGGCGGTGAAGAGGCGGGCCGCCGTGGCGGCCGCTGCGGGCGGGTCGAGGCCACGGCCTGAAGCGTTTGAGGCGGCGGCAGCATTCGCGGCGGTGCACAGGCCGGCCGCGAGGGCAGATCTTGTCAGCGCGGGTGGCGCAGATGCCAACGCGTCGGCCAGGCGGATGCAGGAAGTGGCGGCGTGGTGCGACTGTGGTGTGCATGGAAATGAAAAAGATGGGAGAGGTTGTAAGAGCACGGGAGTGAGGAAGGAATCGCGCGTCCTCTCTCATCTCCATCCTCTTACCTGGTCCCTCGCCAGGGCGTCGCCCAGGGCTAATGCAGAGTACACGCTACGGTGTGGGGCTAGGAGGCCGGCTTCCAGGCGGGCCAGGGTAGATTCCATTTTTTGTTTCTTTTCTCGCCCCGGACCGGCGGTTTGAGAGGTGCGAAAAGCGATAGAGCTAGCTATTCCTGCAAAAAAAACGGCTCCCGGGCACCCACATCACACACGGCCTGCCTGCCAGCCGGCCCCTTCACACACCAACACTCCCCTCACCTGCACCATGCGCGCGGCGGTCGCCCCGCCCGCGCCCCACCCCTGCTGCGCTTCCTCGTCCTCTCCGCCTCACCCATTTGGAGCAGCTGCGCGCTCGCTCCCCCTCGCCCCCCACCCCCGCCCGCCCCTCCCGCCGCAGGCTCGGGCCCATGTACGCCTGGCCTTGCCAGCCCTGCCATCTGACGCGGTAGAGGTGGGGCAAGTGGATGCAGGAGGAGGCGGGGCGGCGGCGACCTTGACCGACGCTCGGTCCCTGGCCGCGGCCGCCGACCGGGCTGGCACGGCCACCTCCTCCACCGCCGCCATCATTGCCGACCTCCGGTCCGCCGCCACGGCCATCCCGGACCGGGGCGTGTACGGCACAAAAACGCCTGCCAAGGACCGCGTCCTGGCGGCGGTGGCCGCGGCGGAGGCGCTGGTGGCGAGTGAGGCCGCTGCTGCTGCTGCCCTCCCAGGCAGCCCGTGCGTGAGCGCGGCCACCGGCGCCTGGGCGCCCACGGCCGCCCTGCCCGCCCTTGCCGGCTCCTGGACGGTCCTCTGGTCGACCGTCACGTGCACGGGGTCCCGCCGCGTGAAGCTGGGGCTGAAGACGGCGGTGTCACTGAAGGGCGTCGCCCAGGCAATCAGCCAGGGAGAGGGTGGCGGTGGTGGTGCGTCTCATCCTTCCCCCATTACCGGCACCGCCACCAACACAGTTTCCTTCTCCTTGCTCTTCATGGGTGGGGCGGTCGGCGCCCTGACGCTTGAGGCCGCCTATGAGACCCTGTCCCCGACGCGGGTCGGCATCAGGCTGACGCGTGCGGCGCTGGCCCCGCCTGCCCTGGACGCCCTGTTTGGCCCCGCCCGCCTGCCGCTCCTGCTAGAGATCTTCAACCCGGAGGGCTGGCTGGACACGACCTTTGTGGGTGGGGGGTTGCGGGTGGGGCGGGATGACAAGGGGCATGTCTTCGTGCTGGAGAGAGTGGGCGAGTGAGGGAGAGTGGAGAGAGAAGGAAACAACAGATCGAATTTATTATATATAAAAAACTCACCTACCTGTCGGCGCCCGCCCGCCTTGCTTCCTCACCTCCACCGCCCGCGCCCGCAGCGCCGCGCACACCGCGTCCCCGCCCACCGGCGTCGCCTTCCAGGCCGCGTCTATGCGGTCTCGGAGCCGGTGAAACGCACCCGGCGAGTTGTCCGTCGCGCGGGCGCGGGCGGGGAGCGGGCCGCATGAGTACACCACCTCCAGCGCGTCCCCGCCCGCCCCCGCCTCCCCCTCCCCGCACGCCTCCAGGTAAAAGGTGGCCGGGTCGGCCGGGTCGACGGGGCTGCCCGGCCGCACGGGGCGGCGAGCCACCGCCAGGCGACCCGGCAGGGAGCACTTGCCCGCGTCCGTGGCGGGGGCCTTCATCACGTCCGTCCGGGCGACCCCCTCCCCCTCACTCCCCCCCCCCCGCACCACTGTCCCGATCCGGGACAGCTTCGTCGCGACCGCCAGCACGTCCCGGTCCACCTTCTGCAGCAGGCCCCCGCCCATGCCAAAGGCGACGGCGGAGGCGGCGTACCCCGCACCCAGGACGCCGCCCAGGACGCGGGCGATGGAGGCCGCGCTCATGCCATCGCCTTGGATGACGCCCGCCCCGCGCGGCACCCTGAACCCCTTGGCATTGGTGTCGGCGCCGAACGCCTTTTCCGCCGCCCTCAGGCCCGCCAGGACCGCGTCCAGGGGGTCCCCCGAATCTGGGCGGATCACGCAAAAGCCGCCGGCGGAGCGCACGGTCGCCGCAATGGAGGGCAGGATCGTGTCCAGGGCGGCCTGGTAATCGTAACTGTCCAGCACGCATGCAAAGGCGCCGCCGCCGTGCTTGGCCACCACCGCGCGCACGGCCTCGCCCTCCGTCGCCCAGGCCGTCATGACCGCGTGCTCCGTGGCCGGTATGGAGAACGCGACCGGCAGGCCGCCGTTGAGGGCGTGCTGGGCGAACCAGGCGGCGGGGGCCGTGTCCGTCCCGCCCCAGGACAGGAGGTGGGCGACGCCGCCCGTCACGGCCTGCTCCACGCACGTCACGCCGCGGAAGCCGAAGTCGTGGAGGCGCGAGCTCAGAAGCGGGGAATGCCTTCCCTCATCCACGGACGCCTCGAAGGCCGCTTCCACGCTGTCCCGCACCCGGCGCGCGAGCGTCGCGACGGCCGACGGGTACCAGACGTGCGTGAGGAGCGTCTCCAGCCAGGTGGCCAGCGGGGCGTACCGCCCGTGGGCGGCGATCTGCATGCAGGGCACGTGCGGCCTAACGACGGAGCCCGGCGGCAGCGCCTGGATGGTGACGGGGAAGTGGCCGCCGGACGTGGCCGGGTCGTCGATGAAGGCGTGGAAGAGCGCGGACGGGAACGGGAACGGTTGGGGCGCCCCGTCGTGGCCAGGCGCGCGGTGGGTCGCCCAAAAGGACGCTGCCGCGTCCACGTCGGCGTGCGTCCAGGGCCGCTCGATGTAGGTGTCCAGGATGTGGTCTAGGCCCCAGAAGATGGCGCGGGTGTCGGCGGGGTCGCCGGCAAAGCCGGACCGGAAAGAGGTGTACTGAAGATAGAGAAAATTAGAGTGTGTGTGGTGTGTGCAAATTAATAGCTATTCCTCTTTTTCTACGTACCGCGACCACCTCCACCGTGTCGGGCGGGTACAGGTCATAGTGGCAGGCCTTGTAAGAGTCGGTCAGGAGGGCCAGCGGGAGGCCGAAAGGGAGGGACATGGCAGTTTAAAAAAGAGAAATGAAGGAAGGGAGTGTTTAGCCCCAGACGCAGTTTCCTTTGCGCGAGGCTAGGAACAGTCGACACAACAAAGAAAACGAAAACAATGGACGCCTTTGCCGACTTGACCTGCGGGGGCGCCCTCAAATTCGGGGCCGCCGACGCGGAGGCCATGGCCCTGTTCCGGCGGCGGGCGTCTGGGGTGGGAGCTGGTGAGACCTGCGGGAATGATGGTTGGGGAAAGAGGGCCGCATGCGCAGCCGTCGGCGGCGCAAACAAAAAAACGCCACTTGCTCACACACACCTCTCCCATCTCATCCCACAGGCCCCGCCCCCGCCACAATCCCGGACCTGAAGCTGGCGGCCACCAAGGACCCGGTAGAGGTGCGTGTTAGTGTGATGCGAGAAGAGGGGGGAGAGAATATCAGGCACGGGCTCCTCGCATTTTTTTCTCAACCTGCCTGGCCCTCATTTTTTCCATCTCTCTCTCCCAGACCGCCAACCTCGCCCGCAAGGCCTACGGCATCCGGGTCAAGGGTGGCCCCGTCCCGCCGCCCCTGGCCTGCTTTGACGATGCCCTGCCCGCCGTGAAGAAGAAGAAGAAGATGCAAGGAGCAGAAGGCTGCAGCAAGGCCGACGGGGCCGCCCGAACGCGCGCCGCGCTCCACGCCGCGCTGGCTGCAGGCGGGTGGGCGACGCCCACGCCCATCCAGCGCCAGGTCATTCCCTTGCTGCTGGCCGGCTCCACGGACGTCATCGCGGTCGCGCCGACGGGGTCGGGCAAGACGCTGGCGTTCCTGTTGCCGCTCGTCCTCCACTGCGCGGCCGAGAAGGAGAAAGGGCGTGAAAACAAAGACGCGCCACTCCCCTCCGGCCCGCGCGCCCTCGTCCTCTCCCCGACCCGGGAGCTGGCGGCCCAGACCGCCCGCGTCCTGGCCAAACTGACGCATCCGGCGGTAGTAGAAGGCGCCGCGGCGCCGCCCGCCCCACGCCTGCGGGTCCGGGGCGCCCTCCTGACGCGGGGCGTGGCGACCACCGCGGGCGGGGCGGGGTTGGGGAGGTGCGACATCCTGCTGGCCACGCCCGCCCGCTTGGCCAAGCTCGTCGCTTCAGACACTGCCTGCCTAGCCTGCGTGCGGTGGCTTGTCCTGGACGAGGCGGACAGGCTGCTGGACGCGTCGATCGGTGGCGGTGGCGGTAGAGGTGAGGAAGGAGGTGGCACGACCACAGCGCGCGCGCCGCCGCGGCCCGCCCAGCACTCGATGCTCTCCGCCGTCGACGCCATCCTCGCCGCGGCGACGTACCCGCGCCGGGTGGGCGTCCTCCTGTCCGCGACTATGCCCGCCACGGTCGAGGCGTTGGCGCGGTCTTTTCTGCGCGTGCCCGTGCGCGTGACGGCGGCGGGGCTTGGGGCGGCGGTGGCGAGGCACCACGGTGATGGTCAGACGAAAGCACCCCCCTCCGGCTCCGCGCCTCAGGACCCGCGCGGCTCCCTGGCCTCCTCTGTCACCCACACCCTGACCTTTGCGGGCACGGGCGATGCGGGCAAACGGCTGGCCCTGCGCGACCTGCTGGCCCCGGGCGGCGCGGGGGTCGGCCCCGGGCGCGCGCGCGCGGCCCCGCCCGCCCTCGTGTTCGTCAAGTCGGGCGAGCGGGCGGCCACCGTCGCCGCCGACCTGGCGTCCGCTGGCGTCCCCGCCACCGCCGTCTGCGCGTCGTCGGGCCACGCCGCCCGGGCGGACGCGGTAGCGGGCCTGCGGGCGGGCAAGGTGTGGGCGCTGGTGGCCACCGACGTCTTGGCGCGCGGCCTGGACTTTATCGGCGTCCGCTCCGTCATTAATTTTGACTGCCCGGCCTCCGTGGACGATTACACGCACCGGGTGGGGCGGACGGGGCGGGCGGGCGCGGCGGGCGACGCGTTCACGCTGTTCACAGAAGGTGACGCGCCCAGGGTGCGCGGCATCGCGGCGGCCGTCCGGGCGGCGGGCGGGGCCGTCCCGGATTGGATGCTGAGGCTGGCGCCGGCAGGCAAGCGGGAGCGTGCAGCGGCGCGGGGTGGGAGTGGTGGGGCGAGCGGCGGGGCGGCCAAGCGGCGGCGGGCGGGGTGAGTGTAAGAAGAGTTGGGTGGTGAGAGTTCTGGAGCGCGCGCGCTCCTCTCTCCTCACTTTCCGTTTTTTCTCTCCCCCTCTCTCCTCGCGCCACCCGCGCCCTCCACGACCGACCCACCCCCAAGAGGGAAACGCTGTCTCTGTCTGCTGCCGCCGCCGCGGGTGCTCTCTAAGTCCAGAAACACTGGGTCCGCTTTTTGGCTTCCGACCTCTGCTCTCGCCTGCACGCGCGCCTCGTCGCCTCCCCCTTCTTCTTACCATGGACGTGCCTCCTCTCCGCCGCAGCGTGCGTGCTCGCAACGCGCTCAACCCGCCGCGCATCTACACGCTCGCCGACCTCGACTTGGACTGCTTGGCGCTGGTGCTGTCCTTGATCAAGCGCTTACCCGAATCTGATGACCGACCGTGGCGTGGCAATTTACTTGACTGCAGGGCCTGGTTCCAGGCCCCGCCCCTGGCCCTGCAAAGCCCTGGCGGCCGCGGCTGCGCGGCCGTCAGTGGCGTGGCAGAATCTGTACTTCCGCGGTGATGGCTACCGCCCGGCTTGCTTCTCGTCATTTTTGTCGGCGTTACAGCGCGTCGCTCCCTCTGTGCGGCGCCTGCATGTGGAATTCAACCAAAGGACACATGCCCGCTCCACTCGCTTCATCACCGCGCTCCTCCCCGCACTCGCGGCGGTTGCTCCATATTTGGAGTGCCTGGGAATGGAGGGCATGTCCTCAGACGATTTCCAGACAGATGAATCATCTATCCGGATGCTCTCCGTGGTCCCAGGCCCCATGCACTCCGCCACCCGGTTGGTGGAGCTGTACCTGGGGAAGGTGTTCGTTACCGGCCCGCCCGGCATGCTCGCTACTGCTTTCCTAGCTATTGCGGCCGCCGACTTCCTCTGTTGGGATGGCAATGCCCGTGATAACAGCCTGGCCATCATCTTGAACCGGAACATTGTGGCCGCATCGGCCGCCGCGGGCCGCCCGGTCCGGCTGATCAAGTTTGGACATGCGCACTGGGGATGGTTGAGGGCAGGCCGCGGTGTTGTTCGCCCGGGCGCTCTTGCACTAAATGTAGAGGCACTGGGTGTAGAGGGCTTGGCGGCGTTAAGCTTCACTCTCTCGGTGTTTACATACAATGAGGGCAATGATGATGAAGGCCGCCAGCGAGCCGCCCAGACATTGGCAGACGGGGCCATGGCCCGGGTGGCCACCCTGGTGGCCCGCTTGCCCGCTCTGCGCGATTTGACCGTTCATGGCGGGTGCTTCATTGCACCACGGCCGGTGGTGTTTGACTTCCGCGCCGTCTACGTCCACGCCCTGAGCCGGCTGGTCTTTATAAACGACATCGGCTTGGCGGCGGCCGAGGTCCGCCTCCCTCCCACCCTGGCGGCCAGCCTGCAAATCCTTGCCTTCAATGACCCGCATGGTTTTCCGGTGCGCCCGCCTGGGTGCGTGCGCAACGCGGGCGACGCTCTTACCCGCCTGACCCTCCTGGACTATGGCGTGTTGGATGTGCCTTGGGCGGGACCATCATTGAGATGGCGACAAGACCTCGCGAGGCGTGAAGGAGAGTCGCCCGACCCGACAACCAACCTATCGGCCTGGGGCAATGCCGCCGAGTACCGGCTGCCGGCCTTGCGATTTTTGACTGTGTGGGGTCGTGCGAGCTTCACCGTGGACGGTCAGGGCGGGCGTGTTGGCCCCAGCGCGCAGGATTGGGCGGCGGGAGTGCTCCGCACCCTGCCCTGCCTGGAGCGCCTCACACTCGTCACGGGGAAGCTTATGTCCGGCACTCGCGACACCCAGCCTCTCCGGCCTTTGTTTGTCTACCGGAAAGAACAGGGAGAGGCACCTTGCGACCCTCGCGAGCACTGCCGGTCCGGGCTCGCGTGTGCGGGGGCGAGGGCTGTTGGGACGGCCATCATGAAGGACCTCCCTGCCGCTGGCGCGGCTGCAGGGCGCCGCCTGGCCGTGCGCGTCATGGAGAGGGAAGATGACATTCGCCCGGCGCGGGAGGTATATCCTCTTGAGGGCTGCACCCTAGGGTACGAGCGAGCCCCACGGTGAGCGCGCCTGTGCGGTGTGTGTGAGAGGGGAAGAGAGAGTGCGCTGTTGGAATGTGTCTCTCAAAAGTCTAGAGGGTAGGCCATAAGAGGCGCCCAGTCTCGAGAGAGCAGGCTGAGTGTGTTCACTCTTCTCTTGTTCTGGTGCGGCGCGCGGATTTCCCTCCTCTGCGCCCTCCGGCCAGCTCTTGGGCCATGGACGAAGATGAAGACCTGGTCGTCGTGTACCGGGTGAGCAGCCGGGATGGGCGTGCCGTGCGTGTGTGTGTGGGCGCGCCTTCTTTCTCACAAATTCGCCAATCCATTTTTTCTCTTCCTCCCAGACGGCCGCCCCTCAAGAACTGCCGCCCGGAACCAGCCGTCCTGGCGCGGTCGGCCCCCGCCGCACTGCTCGCGTGCGGAGTGGCGGGCGTCAAGCTGAGGTGAGTGAAGAGAAGGGAAGAGAAGAGAAGAGCAAAAAACTCACTTGTCGCGTCTCAACCTTGCTGCTCTCATTTTCTTTCGCCAGGGCTCCGGCGACGAGCAAGACGAGGACGACGACGGCGACGGCGACGGCGACCCCGCCCACCCCCAGCCCTCCGCCACCCCGTCCCTAGGCATCGCGGGCGCGCTCGCCGCGGAAGCCCTGGCGGAGGAGGGCTGGCTTTCGCGCCGGCCCGGCATGCAGCCCCAGGCCGGCCCCGGCCGCCCTCCCCCTCACCTCGCCGCCGCGCCCGCCGAAGGCGTGCTGGGCGAGGAGGAGGTGCCGGACGCGTCGCCCGACGACGACAATTGGACAGCTCTAGGGCACGGGCGGGCGGCGGCTCCAGTGGCCGGCGCTCCCCGCCGCCCAGCCTCGCTGGTGGCGGCGCTCGAGGGCGCGGCGGGCGCGGCCGCGGGCGGCGGCAGCGCCGCGCTCGCCGCCGGCGTCCCCCGCGCCCGCCGGGCCGCCGCCGCCGCCCCTGGCCGGCGCCGTGGCGCGGGTGGTGGGCGGTCAGCCGACGGCGGTGGCGCCACCGCGGCCACCCCCCGCGCCCGTGCCCGCCTGGGCGGGGGGCTACCCACCCTCGGCCCTGGAGGGGGTGGCGGGGGGTGTGGCGGCCTCCGCGACCTGCGCGCGGCCGTGCTGGGGGGCACCCACATCCCGCCCTCCACGGAGCCCCCGGTCCGGCCGCGCGGTGGTCGGCGGTCGGCGGCGGCGGCGACGGCGGACACCGACGGCATTCAGGAGGCGGAAGAAGAGGAGGAGGGCGCTGCCGTGCCCGCTGCCGCGGCGGCCTCCACCCCCGCGCCCGCCCGCGGCGGCGGCTTGCCATCTCTAGGCGCGACGCCCGCCGCCCGGGCCGCCTTCATGGCAGCCCTGCCCCCCCTTCCCTCCCCCGAATGGGGCGCCGGCGGCGGGGCTGCCAAGGCGGCGGCCGACGGGGGCCGCGGGCCCGCCGCGGTTGCCCTCGCCCGGGCGCTCGCCGAAAACGAGGCCGCCCGGGGCCGGGCTTCATCTGCCAGCCCCTCCCTGCGCCTGCGCGTCCTGGACACGGGCCAAGATGCGGGCGTGTCCCTGGCCCGGTGCTTTGTGGTCGTGGCGGTGGGAGGAGGAGGGGGCACCACCACCACCACGCCGCTCCCACTCCCAGGCTCCTCCTTTGTGCTCGCCTTCCGCCGGGACGACGGCCCGCCCCCACCCCTGGCGGGCGAGGAATTCGAGCTGGGCTGGCACCCGGCGCCCGTGCGGACGATCGTGGGCGGGGAGGACGTGTGGGTGGTGGTCTAGGTCAGGTTAGGGGAGAGAGAACTTTTTTCAGCCTAGTTTCTTCTTTTTGTTTCTATTCGCTCCACTCATCCTCTTCCTCGGCCGCCGCCCTCCCGCCCCCCCCACCCGCCAGCCGGCTGGGCGCCCACACCAGGATGGCCCGGTCATCTCCGCCCGTGTACAGCTCCCGCCGCCCCTCGCACCAGGCGGAGGCGTGGACGGCCGAGACGTGGCCCCGCAGGAGGGCGGCCTGGGTGGCAGGGCCACCACCACCCCCAGCCGCGCCGGGGCCCCGCCCGGCCCCGCCCGGCAGGGGTAGGACCTGCACCACGCTGCCCGACGGGTGGAAGAGCACGGGCGCGGGCCCCCCGCCCACGCTCAGCTGGCGCGGCCGCCGGGCCGCGTTGTGCGTGCCCTCCAGGGACCAGGGCAGGGGCGCCCCCGGCCCGCCATCCCGCCCCTCGCTGCTCTCCCACACCCGCACCGCCCCGTCCGTGCCGGCCGACACCCAGTGCAAGCCGTCGGGGGTGGGGGTCAGGCCCGTGATGGCGCCATCATGGGCAAGGGAGGAGAAGGTGGTGGTGGCGGTGGACGCGGCGGGAGCGGGCGAGGAGCGGCCGGCCGTGGGCCCGGGTGCTGCCCCGACCGCCCCCCCCCCCCCGCCACCCCGCGGCCTCCTCTTCTGTTTGCGCACCGCCGCCGCGTCCAGGCACCGCACGCACGCCGCCGCCCGCCGCACATCCCACACCCGGATGCCCCCGTCCGCGCCCCCCGAGACGAGCGTCCACTCACACCCGGGCGACCAGGCCGCCGCCCAGACGGCGCCCGCGTGGCCGGGCAGCTCATGGGTGACTGCGCCCGACCCGGCCGGGTCGGCCAGGCGCAGGGGCGCGCCCGCGGCGGGGGCCGCGGCGTGCGGGGCGGCCCCGCCCGCCCCACAGCCGACGGCGACGAGGGCGTGGGAGGTGGCGCACGGACTCATGGCGACGCAGTGGGCGCGAGGCGGAGGAGAGGCGCCAGAGGCGGCGGCGGTTGTTGCGCTCCGACCACCCCCACCCAACCGCAACGACACGGCGACCGCCGGCCCGTTGGCGTCCCACAGCTTGACGCACCCGTCCGCCCCCGCACTCACAAACGCGCCCGCATCAACAGGGTACCAGCACACGCCGCTGACGGAGGCGGTGTGGCCGCCGGCGCCCCCGCCCCGGCGGGCGTGGAAGAGCGGGGCCAGGGGTTGAGGCGGCGGGGGAGGGCGTGCCGCACCACGCCCGCGCGCCCGCTTCGGGGCGCGTGCGTCGGGATTACTGGCGGGCACCCGGCCGACATCGTACGCCACGAGCGAGCCGTCCCCGCCCGCCGCCAAGAGGTACCGCCCCTCCGCCGGGTCCAAGGCCAGCCAGTTGAGTGGGGCCGCGCCCGGGTAGGACGCGTCCCGCACGGGCGCGGGCGCCAGGGCGCTCCAGGCGGGCGCGGCCAGGAGGTCGCCAGTGAAGGTGGTGGGCGGGGCGGCGCCCAGCTGGCGGGTGCGGAGGGCGGGGAGGACGGGGGGCATGGGTGAGGGGGGTGAATTGGGTGAGGGGCCGCCGCGAACGGCCAAGTGAGAGAGAGACTCTTCCGGTCGCAACAGTCTTTTATCTCGAGCGCCTGCGCCTCTCTCCTTCCTCAGCACCCTCGCCTGTCACACCTCACACGCGTGTGCACGTGCTGGCCGACCACTGATCTCTCTCCACCGAAAGAGCTCTGAGAGCGGAGGAGAGGAGGCTCTTCAAGAGTCGGTCGCTCTCCAGAAAAAGAAAAAAAATGTGGCGCTTCACCTCCGCCCAGGGCGCCACCACCCCGCACCTGACCTCCCTGAACGGCCACGCCGGGCGCCAGGTGTGGGCGTACGACGAGGACGGCGGGACGGAGGACGAGCGGGCCGCCGTGGCCGCCGCCCAGGCCGCGTACGCGTCGACCCGGCGCACCGTCAAGCACTCGGGCGACGTGCTCCTGCGCCTGCAGGCCGCGTCGGCCGCGGCCGCGGCCTCCTCCACCCCTTGCCCGGCCCCACCCCCGGCCGGACCCGGGCGGGAGGCCGCGGATGAGGCGTCCACGACGGCCGCCCTGCACGCGGGCGCGGCTTTCTATGCCGGCCTCCAGGCGCCCGACGGCCACTGGCCGGGCGACTATGGGGGGCCCCTCTTCCTCTTCCCGGGCCTCGTCATCGCGCTGTACGTGACGGGCTCCCTGGAGGAGGTGCTGACGCCGCCCGCGGTGGGCGAGGCGCTGCGTTATTTGGACAACCACCAGGTGAGAGAAAGGAAAAGGAGAATGACGTTTGGGGAGAGCAAGCAGTGGGTTGAAATGAAAGAGAACGCGCTCTTGGCCTCACATTTTTTTTTCCACATTTTGCAGAACGCCGACGGCGGCTTCGGCCTCCACATCGAGGGCCAGTCCACCATGTTCGGGACGGCCCTCTCATACGTGACCTTACGCATCCTGGGCCGCCCCGCCGACGACGCGACCGTGTCCGCCGCCCGGGCCTGGGTGCGGTCGAACGGCGGGCCCACGCACGGCACCTCCTGGACCAAATTCTGGTTGGCGCTCCTGGGCATCTATGACTGGGCGGGCGTCAACCCCATGCCCCCGGAAGCCTGGCTCCTGCCCCACGCCAAGTGGACGGGCGTGGGCTGGGCGCACCCGGGGCGGTACTGGTGCCACTGCCGCCAAGTGTACATGCCGATGGCCTACCTATTTGGCATCAAGTTCGCGCACCCCTCGAACCCGCTGATGCGCGCCATCTCAGAGGAGTTGTTCGTCGACAGGCCCACCACCTGGGCCGGGTGGGACGCGACCCGCAACACCTGCTGCGCGGCGGACCTGTATTACCCGCACCCCAAAATCCAGGACGCGCTGTGGTGGGGCCTCGCCCGGGCGGAGCGCTGGCTGGTCGGCTCACGCCTGCGCAAGCGGGCGCTGGTCGCCCTTGCCGCCCACGTCGCCTACGAGGACGCCAACACCCGCTTCATCTGCATCGGCCCCGTCAACAAGGCCCTCAACCTGGTCGTGCGGTGGTGCGAGGGCGGGCGGAGCAGGGACGCGCCCGCGTTCGCGGCCCACCTCGCGCGCGTGCCTGACTACCTTTGGGTCGCGGAGGACGGCCTCAAAATGCAGGGCTACAACGGGTCCCAGCTGTGGGACACGGCCTTCGCGGTGCAGGCCCTGGGCGTGGCCGGGCCGGCCCTCTGCGCGGGCGAGCCGGCCGTGCGGGGGGCGCTGGCGGCGGCGGCACGCTACGTGGCCGTGTCCCAAGTCCAGGACGAGGCGTCCCCAGCCCCGCTGGCCGCCTGGTACCGGCACGCCTCCCTGGGCGCCTGGCCCTTCTCCACGCGGGACCACGGCTGGCCGATCTCGGACTGCACGGCGGAGGGGCTGAAGGCCGCCCTGGCGCTGGACGCGATGGGCGAGGGCGTCACGGGCGTGCGGCCGGACGCGTCCACGGGCGCGGGCGCGTCCGGCGTGCCGCCAGGCAGGCTGGCCCAGGCGGTCGACATGCTGCTCTCCTACCAGAACCCGGGCTCCGGCGGGTGGGCCACCTACGAGCTCACCCGGTCCACGCCCTGGCTGGAGGTCATCAACCCGGCGGAAAGCTTCGGCGATATCGTGGTCGACTACCCGTACGTCGAGTGCTCGAGCGCGTGCGTGACTGCCCTGGCCGCGTTTCGGGCGTCCCCCGGCGGCGGGGCCTACCGGCGGGCGGACGTGGACGCGTCCATCGACGCCGGCATCCGCTTCATCCTGGACGACCAGCGCCCCGACGGGTCCTGGTACGGGTCGTGGGGCGTCTGCTTCACGTACGGCGCCTGGTTTGGGTGCGAGGCCCTGGCTGCGGCGGGCCGGACGGCGGCCACCTGCCCCGCCCTGCGCCGGGCGTGCGAGTTTCTGGTCGCCCGCCAGGAGGCCGACGGCGGGTGGGGCGAGTCCTACCTGTCCTCCGTCGACAAGGTGTACACGTCCCTGCCGGGAGGCGCGTCCCAGGTCGTCCACACGGCGTGGGCGATGCTGGCGCTCTGCAAGGCCGGGTGGGTGGACGCGGTGCCGGCCGGCCGGGGCGCGGCCGTCCTCGCGGCCGGCGCGGCCGCCCTGCTGCGGGCCCAGGAGCCGACCGGCGACTGGCCCCAGCAGCACATCACGGGCGTCTTCAACCGGAACTGCATGATCACGTACGCCAATTACCGCAACATATTCCCGCTGTGGGCGCTGGGCGAGTACCGCAAGGCCGTTCTGCAAAGGGAGGAGAGGACACCACATGGTGTGATGAGACAGGGGTAGGTCGTTGGTGGGTTCGCTTTTCCTTTGTTGCATTCTCTCTGACACGGAAGCCCTCTCACTCAAAAGTCGCCCACCCGTCATTGGCTGGCGGGCCGGCTGTCGGTGGGGGCGGGGGCGGCGGCGGCGCCAGGCCGGTCGGCGGCGGCGCCAACCCCCCACCCCCACCCCCACCCCCCAGCCGCGCCAGCAACCCCCCACCCCCCGCCGGCCTGACCGGCCGCACGTCCCCGCTCCCGAGCTTCACCCGAATAGATTCCCCGGCCTTTAGGCTCATGTCCCCGGCCGCGGGGCCGTTGTACAGGGACGATAGGGCCGCGGCCTCCGCGGCCGCGTCGTCGGGGTGCATGAAGGACGGCGGGGCGGCAGGGGACGCCCCGCTGCTCCCGCCCGGTGCGGCCGCCACCGCCCCATCTCTACCACCTCCACTCGTCGCCGCGGCCCGGCGTTCATGCTTGGCGTGGTCGGTCAGGGCGACGTTGAAGTCGAAGGCCGTGCCCCGGTCCGCGAAGCTCAGGCCCACGAACGCGCGCCGCCCGGACGCGGCGTCGACCAGGCGGAGCACAAAGTTGCGGGACGAGTCGGCCGCGGCTTCGACCGCCGCGTCCCGCTCGCCTGGCGGGATGGGGCACACCGCGAAGAGGTCGCCCGTGTTGGGGTCTTCCAGCCGGATTTCGGCGCCCCCGTCGTCGCCGCTGAGGGCGACCGCCCGCAGGCGCCCGCTGAACATTTTGGCGTCCGTCCGCCAGGACCCGCTCTGGTGGCCGCCGGTGGGCGGGCGGGGCGGGATCTGGTAAACATCGATGGCGGGCGCGATGAAGAGGGTGTGCGCGTATTCGGACGCCATCGGGTCCGAAACTCCTTGCTAGAGAGTCCGAAACTCCTTGCTAGAGAGGAAGAGGTCGAGGTTGAAGGGGAGAGGAAGCGGACTCCTCGCGCGCCTCAGCGCGGTGGTCTCTCTCTTTTCTCGGTCCCTATTTCAGGATGGAGCGATGCAAGGACGCCCCTGGAAGTTAAAAGGATCCACGGGCTAGCCCGTGGGCGGTGTGTGGGGAGCGAGAGGTGGGGCGACGGGTGTGTGCAGGGCGGTAGGGGTGGGAGAGTGAAAGAATGGGCGCGGCGAAGAAAACGACCTGACCCATCAAAACTCCAACTCAAAACAACAAATTCTGCTCAGCTCGCCCGCGCCTCCGCTCACTTCCTCCGCACGCTCACCGCCATCGGCATCCCCCCCTCCGGCCCCGTCGGAATGACGGCCGGGTGGCGGCGGGGCACGCCCGGCGTCGCCTTCGCGAAATCAAACTCACCCACCAATCGCGCCAGCACGATGCGCGCCTCCAGCAGCGCAAAGTACTGGCCCAGGCAGTTGCGGGGGCCCTGGATGAAGGGGACGTACGTGAAGGGCCGGATAGCCTCCGGGAAGGACTCGTACTCGCCGCCCCTACCAAACCGGGAGGGCCGCCACGCGCCCGGGGTGTCCCACCGCCCCTTGTGCACGGCCTGGGCGAGCATCGCGATGTAGGCCCCCCGCGGCACCGGCACCCCGCACAGGGTGACCCCGTCCGCGGCGACGACCCGGGTGACGACGGGAACGACCGTGTACTTGCGTAGAGATTCCTTGAGGCAGGCCAGGGCGGTGTCGAGCCCGCTCTCCGCGGCCTCCCGGGCCGGGATGGTCGCGCTCGGGGCGGGCTGGCCCGCCTGGACGCCCAGCACGACCGCCGCTTCGGCCCGCACCGCCGCCAAGCACTCCGTCCCCTCTCCGCCGTCCACCCCGCCCCCAGAGCACAGCTCGTACAGGGTCCACGTCAGCATGGCGGCCGAGGTCTCGTGGCCCGCCAACAAAAAGGTCTTCACATCAAAGCACAGCTGCGTCTCCAGGGCAGGGGTCCACGCCTCGCCCCGGGCCTCAATGGCCGCCAGCATGCGCTCCAGGATGTCATCGTGCGTGACGCCGCCCTTACCGCGACCGGCCCACCGGGCGCGGAGCAGGGAGGTGATGTACGCGTCCAGGCGGGCGATGCCCCTCTTGTACGCCGCGCCGCCGGGCCCAGGCACGAGCGCCCGCCACGGCCGCAGCGCCCGCAGGTTGGCCTCCTCCATGACGGGCAGGTACAGCTCCGGGAAGACGGCGTCGCACTCGTCGGGTGGCAGGGAGAGGACGGCCTCGCCGATGACTTGCAGGGTGAGGAGGCGGAACTCGTCCTCCATGTCCACGACCGGCGCGAGTTGCGCGTCGCGTGCGGCCGCCTTCTCCAGCACGCCCCGCAGCTTGACGCACAGGCGCTCAGCGGCCCTGACAGCGATGCCGGGCACCACCTCCAGGACGTCCACCCGCAGGGCGGGCGCGATGAGCAGGCGCTGGGACTGCCAGAGCGGGCCGGAGGCGGTCACCAGGCCGGTGCCCAGGATGGGCAGGAAGGGCTTGAACGAAAAGTCGAGGTCCTTAGCGAAGGCGCGCACCTTGGTCTGGAAGATTTCGCGGGCGCCCTCCGCCGAGCCGACGACGACCATGCGGCGGTGGCCGATGACCATCTGCACGAGCGGCGCGGCCTCCGTGCGCCCCGCCCGCCACCAGGCCTCCATCGTGTCCCAATAAACGCCCCTCAGCAGGCCCAGGGCATGCCCCAGGACCGGGTGGTGGTCCGGCGCGTGCGGCACGCGGCGCAAGCCGTGCGCGATGCGGGCGACGTCGAGGGTGAAGCGGAGGGCGCGGGCGAGGAGGAGGGCGGCGAGGGCGGCCAGGGCGATGGTGAGGAGGGGCGGGGCCCAGGGCGGGAGGGACGTGGAGGTGGTGGCCGCCGCGGTGGGGAATTGGAGCCAGGAGGCCGCCATTGTGGACGAGGGCCTTGCGCGCGCGCGTTGCTCAGGCCTGTGGGGCGGTCGAGAGAGAGAGAGAGATAGAGGTAAGAGACCGGCGGGCGCGTGTGAGAGATGGGGTGGTTTGACCGCGGGCGCGTCAGGGCGGCCGTGCGCGTGTAAAAAAACGCTGGCGTCGATGAGGGCCCACGGCGTTTGGCTCGGCTTGACACGCACGCATCCCAGCATGCATGCACAAGGTCCTCACCTTGAAGAAGACAGGTGGGAGTTTCGTGGACCTCACACACACACCGGGCGGGGCGTGCGCGGGCTTGGAAAAGAGAGGGGGCGTATCGCGACGGACGCAACCGCTCTGCTCCTCACGGGCGAATCTACGAGAGGTGCCGGCCGTCAACTTGAGGGGGCGCTCACTCACAGGAGAGGTCAGGTGTCTAGCTATGTGCGTGTGTACAGCACACACGCGCGCGCCTAGTGCTTTCTATCTTGGCACGGGCGAAACGAAAGAGTGGCTACGGCGAGAGACGATCGACGGGATTTCACAGCGTTTTTCTCTCTTAGCGGCCAACACGCCTGTCTCCTCTCCTCCTGCTCGCGCGGGGAGAGCGAGCACGAGTGAGAAGTAGCGTCCCCGTCCCGCTCACACACCCAGCATGGCCCTCCCCGCCCGCGCCTTGGCCGCTGCCTGGCGGGCCGCCGGCCTTGCGTCCATCTCGTCTTCCTCGTCGCTGCTGGCTACGCACTCACGAACTGGCGCTGCTGCCACGACCACGGCCGCCGCCTTCATCTCCACGACGGCGGCGCCCCACCACGGCGGGCCCAGTAAGGATGAGAGCAAGGAGACGTGAGTAGGAGTTTTGAAAGAGAGAGAGGAGAGACGCTTCAACCACGCCCGCTCCAATCTAGCCGCGCTCTCAACCTCTCTCATCACTCGCTCACTCACACCCACGCGGCCCGTCCTCTCTTCTCCTCTCCTTTTCCTACCCACATCCAGCATCTCCGTCACCTACAAAGACGAGAAGGACAACTCTGTCACCACCGTCCGCGTCCCCCTGGGCGTGTCATTGTTGGAGGCCGCCCACCGCAACGACGTCGACCTGGAGGGTGCGTGCGAGGGCTCCCTCGCCTGCTCCACCTGCCACATCATCCTGGAAGACCGCGCGCTGTACGCCC
>Ga0315288_10003075_pt1 | contig 21315 bp, 16 predicted proteins | sample YL17G11_20_MG_FD_203454 | JGI IMG/M metagenome (GOLD analysis project Ga0315288, IMG submission 203454) | Sediment microbial communities from Yellowstone Lake, YNP, Wyoming, USA - YL17G11_20 | ecosystem: Environmental > Aquatic > Freshwater > Lake > Sediment | place: USA: Wyoming | collected...
ATGATTGCCAGAAGCTCCTCCAGCCAGCGGCGGCGCTTCGACGAAGGCAAAGAGGCGTAGCCGCCGACAGGAAGGGCGCTCATGGCTGTCGTCAGACGACGATCCAAGAGAGCAAGACTGCGTTTCGGCAGGCGACGCAGGTAGCCGTCTAGCCCACCCAGGACAGCGCTATCGGCGAAGCCCCTGGCTCGCTCCAGCTCCAGGACCTTGCGCAGGGTCTCTGTCAAGGGGGGACACTGGGAAAAGCGGGAAGTGTCCAACTAGCCGCTCTCTTTGTGGGCTTCTGCCTGCCGACGCATACCCTGTTATAGACTGGCGCCACCTCCACTGTCAACGGGCCCGCCGTCTAGCCCATAGTCGCGCCCAGGGATGGCGAGCCTTGACGCCTTCGAGACTTTCTGCCATGATGCGGGCGCTGGCCTGTTCTTCGCGCTTCAGGGAGGTGCCCCGATGTTACGATTTTCGCAACGATTCGTTCTTTCTGGTGTGGCGTGTGCTCTGCTCGTAGCCGTTGGACTCCTGGCGTGGCCCCTGGCGACCGGCTCGTCGGGGGCGCAATCGGGCACGATCCACAACTGCCCGCCTGCCGGCAAGTGGTCGATAGCTGTCTGGGACGGCCAGGACGGCACGGCGGCGGCCGATGCCCTAGCGACCTGCGGGCCGGACGCGGTGGACGCGGCCTACTCTCTCGACCCGCAGACGGGCGGCTGGCTGCGCTGGTTCGCGGGCAAGCCGGAGGCGAGCAACCTGAGTATGGTGAACAATATGCAAGGGGTGATCGCTCTCGGAAGCGCACAGGTCCAGGCAACCCCTGTTCCCGGTCTGCCAAACCCTGCTTCTGTCTACTGCGTGGAACTGGGATATGAGTTGAGGATCGTTGACGCAGATGGACAAGTTGGAATATGCGTTTTCCCAGATGGCACTCAATGCGAGGAATGGAGCTTCTTTGAAGGTGAGTGTGGGCAAGGCTGGGCGCTAGAAACCGATTCTTCCCATGGACAGGACGGGGCGATGCACAACTGCCCTCAGGCGGGCAAGTGGGCGATCTCGGTCTGGGGCGGAGCTGACAGCACCGAGACAGGTCAGGCGTTGGCCACCTGTGGCGCCGGCGCAGTGGACGCGGCCTACTATCTTGACCCCGACACGCAGCAATGGCTGGGCTACTTCGTGGGGTACGCCGAGATCAGCACCCTGCTGACACTGGACAACAGGCAGGGGGTCATCGCCCTGGGAGGCGCGGCTGTTCCGACGGTAACCCCCGTACCCAGCCTGACGCCGACACCTGCATTCACTATCCACTTCATAAACGTGGGCCAGGGTGACGCCACGCTCATCGAGGCCGACGGCACTGCCATTCTGGTGGACGGGGGCGACGCCTTAGCCTCAACCGAAGTGCAAGAATACCTGCAAGCCCAGGGCAGCCAAGACATCGACCTCATGGTGGCCACTCACCCCCATGCGGATCACATCGGCGGACTCATCGACGTGCTCGCCCTCTACGACGTGCACGAGATATGGACGAATGGGGAGACCTCCGTCAGTCAGACCTACGGAAACTTCGCGCTGGCCGTCGCTCAAGAGCAGGCGGCTGGAGCCACACTGCGAGAAGTGATAAGGGGCTACACGGCCGAGTTTGACGGCCTGAACATCTCCGTCTTTCATCCGCCGTCGCTCACCGGCGACGCTAACGAGGATTCGTTGGTGCTACGCCTGACCTGTGGCATGGTGGACATCTTGCTAGTAGGCGATGCGACGACGGACAGCGAGGCGAGCATGTTGGCTGAGGAGGGGCTACTCACTGATGTGGAGGTACTCAAGGTCGGTCACCACGGCTCGAATACCTCGACAAGCGACGCGTTCCTGACCGCAGTGACGCCAGAGGATGCGGTGATCAGCGTAGGGGCTGGGAACACCTACGGCCACCCGGCTCAGGATACGCTAGACAGGCTGGCCGCTGTGGGCGCGACCGTCTACCGCACCGACCAAAACGGGACGGTGGTCTTGACCTCGGACTGCAATACCTACTCCATTACGACCAGTGGCCCAGCGGTCACCCCGACGGTAACTCCCGTACCCAGCCCGCCGCCGCCGACACCTACATCGCTTGAGGTAGCCTGCGGGCCGTGTGCAGCCACCGACTGCAACTGCTCCGACTTCGGCACCCAGGCCGAGGCACAAGCCTGTCTAAATGCCGACCCCACCGATCTCTTCAACCTGGACGGGGACAACGATACTATCGCCTGTGAGTCGCTGCCGTGAGAGTCCGGCTCCCGGGCACGCTGGCCCTCCCGCCGACCGCACACTGAGTGGGGATGTTACGTGATGGCCCAAAGGGAGTCCCACTATCTGCCTCAGACACGGAGAATTGCGTGAACTCAGACAAGGCCGTCCGAACAAATCGTCCGGATGACGTCCGCAGACGGCGACTCCGCTTGATCTTCGTCGGGGTCCGGCGGGTTCAGCTTGAAGTGCAGACGGAGCGCCTCTAGGCGGCGTATGAATCCGACGCCTTCCAGCTCCATCTTCCTCACCTCGGCCAGTTCCGCCAGCACGTTGCCTGGCACATGGTGGAGGAAGATGCGCTGCAGCACACCCATCCGCTGAAGCTCGGCCGGATCGTCCTTGTGCGCTTCCCGTGCCAGGTTGAACTGCTTCGAGAGGTAGCGCCGCAGTCGGGTGTCGCTGCCGGGTCGCCGCGCTTTGCCAAGCCTCGACGCCACGTCGTGCCGGAAGTGCTCGAACGCCGCCATCACGCGCGCGTTCGTATCCTTCGGCAACGGTTTGGCCCGCTCGTCCGGGCCGCACTCCACCGCCATGATGAGCTGCCCGGGCGTGACAGGCCTTGGCTTCAGGCGGGAGTCGACCGCGTAGGCGACGGCCACGTCCGCCGTCTTCAGCAGAACCACCGTCTCGTCCTTCGAGGGCTCGGCGAACTGCCTCTGGATGCTTGCGTCGACCTCCGGGGAGGCGAGGGGAAGCTGCGCGGTCTCCATTTGAAGGACGTTCTGGATGAACCGGTCGCGCTCTGTCTCCACCCTCGGTTGTCCGCGCTCCGCCATCGCTGAGCGGATGCCATCGGGCAGGTTCACGACCGTCTCCCACAGGTCATGGTCGTCCTGCTGGAGCTTCTGGAGCAGGTTGATGCCGCGCTGGAACGAGGCGACCTCATCTAGCACGTCGTCTTCGTCGGCGTACTTCTTCTCGGCGTAGATGCGATACATAGCGCCAGGGTTGACACGCTCTGAGGCGCTCAACAGCTTGCTGTCGAGTCCGATGAAGTCGTGAAAGGCCTGGATGCGGCGGAGCAGGCGGTCGGTAAGGTCGAGTTCGGCGTCGACCGCCAGGTCCGGCCACATGTTGTGCAGGTAGATATCGGTGTGTTCGGTGCCGATGCGGTCGACGCGACCGAAGCGCTGGATCAGGCGCACCGGGTTCCAGTGCAGGTCGTAGTTCAGGACGCGGTTGCAGTCCTGCAGGTTCTGGCCCTCGCTGACGATGTCCGTCGCGAGAAGAATCCGGACTTCGGGTCCCGGAATTCGCTCGTTCTGCTTGAGGTTCGCCTTCGGGGCAAAGCGCTTAATGATGCTCTGGAGCTGGTCTCGCGTCGAGCCGCTGGCCTTGGCGATCGTGGGGTCCTGGCCTCCGGGGTTGATCTCGCCAAACAAGTAGTCAATCGTCGTCTCCGCTTCGGAGAAGATGATTAGCTTGCCCGCCGCTACATCCGGATTCGCCAGAAACGCTCTGAGCGCCTGAAGCTTGTCGTCGTCCGCTGGCGTAATGGGTGCTACCCTGCGGCGGATCTCCTCTAGGACTTCGTAGTCGGCGTCCAGATCCTCTTTCCACCGCACGATGTCGAAGGCATCGATCGAGTGGACCAGCTTCGACCGCTTGGCTCCCACGGCCCGGCGCCTAGCTTCCTCCTTCGCAAGTACCTCCACCAGCTCGTCCGGGTCGAAGCTCTCGCCGCCCAGCAGGCGGGTCGCAGTCGCGCCGATCGGCACGAACCCCTCGTCCAGCGATTGCCGGAAGTTTCGATTGCTCCGGATGAGCATGTCCAGCGTCGACCGGAATGCGGCCACGCTCGATTCCAGTCGCTTGAACAACAGGTAGCGGATCAGAGCGGCGATGCGGTTCTTGGCGCGAAGCAGGTCCTTGAACTCCGGTGCATTCTTGTGCTTCGGCAGCAGGTAATCCGTAGCCCTGTATCGCGCCGCTTTGTGGCGCCGGGGACCAGGCGTTGTGGCGTCTTCTTCCTCCTGACTGCCTAGCATCTCCTGAATGTCTTCCAGCGGCCCCGCCTTCGCGTAGACCTGGTCTAGCCGGTAGGGTAGGTTCTCCAGCGTCGGGTCGATGAAGTTGACCTTCTTGCCGGCGACGTACACCTCGTCGCCGTAGAGCTCCTTGATGTCGCGGCGGCGGCGGCGGATAAACGTCGGGTTCAGCACCTGATCGATCGTCGCGTAGGGGACCTTCGGCTCCTCGGGCGCTACCGGCGCGGGCTCTTTCTTAACGCCCGCCTTCTTCCGCTCCAGTTGCCAGCGCGCGTAGTCCTGCTGCCAGTTCTCGAACTCGATCTTGTACTCGTACCACTTCTGAACTGCGTTGAAGTAGTCCTCCAGCCGCAGCGGCTCAATGCTGAGGCCGTGGTCGATGTCGTCGAGGAAAAGACGAAGCTGGTAGTAGACGTCCTTCGGGCCCAGGTTCTGGGGTGTTGCGCTCACCAGCACGACCTTGTGGTCGCCGCCGGCCAAGTAGTCCATGATCGCCCTGTGGCGGCGCGCGAGAGGGTTGCGGAAGTTGTGCACCTCGTCGACCAACACGGGTCCGCGGTTGGGGTATCTGTCCTGGAGAACAACACCCGCTGTGTGCGTGTCGTCGTCCGAATAGACCTCCATCTCTTCATCGAAAACGAGGCCGCCGGGCGGGACGATGATGGACATCGATGCGACCTCGGCGCCCAGGTTGAACAACTCGTTGATGCGCTCCCACATCGGGATCAGCCCGGCCGGGCAGATGATCAGCGGTTTCCCCTTCTCCGTATAGGCCAGCTGGCGGAGCAGCTCCGCGCCGATGTAGGTCTTGCCGAGGCCTACCACGTCCCCGATGAAGCAGCCGCCGAAGAGGTCGACCATGCGGAGGCCGCGGGCGACGGCGTCGAGTTGGAAGTCGGCGAGCTCGGGTCCGCCGCGCGGGCGGGCCTCCAGCTCCGGCGTGAGGAGCTGGTCCTTGTACAGCTCGTAGAGCGCCTTCAGGTAGACGTGGTAGGGCGGCGTCTGCGCCAGCGCCCAGGAGCGTTCGAGCTCCGTCGCGATGTCGCCGGTGATGTCCTCGGAGTCCTTCCAGAGCTCGTCGAACCAGCGTTTAAGCTCGGCCATCTCCGCGTCGCCGGTGACGCGGACGTTCAGCTCGGTGTTGCCGGTGAAGCCGGCGAGCGTGAAGTTCGAGGAGCCGACGATGGCGGAGCCCGGCTCCGCGTGGCCCGGGTACCAGCAGAGGTAGGCCTTGGCGTGCAGCCGCGACTTCACGTAGCTGCGTATCTCCATTCGGCCAGAGGCGATGAAGTCGCGCAGCTTCTGCACGCCGCCCTGCGCCTCGTCCGTCTGGGGCAACTGGGCGACGCCCTGCGCCACGGTGGCGACCGACTGTGCCGCCACCTCCGGCCGCCTGCTGCGGCGCACGACCTCCTCGCCGGAGAGATGCGCCCGCAACGCCTCCGCCTGCTGAATCCCCGCCGCCACCTCCTCCAGCGTCCGCCGATCCGTCCTGCCCACCAGCAGCCGCACCTTTTCCAGTTGCGTGATCTCGTCCGCCACCGCCTCGAACCCGGACACGAAGAAGTACCCGACCGCGATATCGGCAGCGTTGGCGCTGCCGAGCATTTGCCTGAGCCGGGTGAGAAGGTCAGGGTCGGTTGTGGCGTGGAGGATGTTCATGAGCCAATCCCCTAGCCGCTCGCCGAAAGGAATCCAGCGACTTGGCCGCGGACGTCGGGCGGAATGGCAAAAGCATCGAAAACCTCGCGGTCGAGCGCTTCCTCCAATTGATCAGGATACGAATCAGCGGCCTTAACGTAGTGCTCTCGCAGAAGGCGACCGAGTTCGGCGATCCGACGCCGACAGATTGCGTCCGAAGGGAGAGGCAGTTCATTCAGACCGAAAATCGTAACTTGCCGGAAGTCGTCCTTTGTGGCTATCGCCGATAGAGCGAGGTGTATGAACGAGTGCAGCGAGCTATTCAGCATTCCTGCAATGAAGTTGAGGTCCACCGAAATCTTGGGGATACCGACAAGTATTGCCTCTTTCACGACGACCTGCTCAGTCATAACCGCTGCCATCAATCGATTGTCTCTGCCGATGAGACGACGAATTGCGACCCAAGTCCCTTGGAAGAAACGCGGATCGTTCTGAGGAACTGCAACCCACATTCTATTTCGTCCCGGCACAACCCGGAATCGATAGACGTTTCCATCGAAGAGGGGGCCTGAACCGGAGAAGGGTGCGCCCTCTTGGCGGTACTGGTATGTTGCCAATCCCCTGCTGATCTTAAGTGCTTGGTCTAGACGGCCCCATGGACTCTCTCCAACGAGATGGCGGACCGTGGCAAGAGCGGGTGATAAGGGAATTCTCAGCTTCTCGTCTGCAAGAACTTCGTCGCGTGTCACTTTCACCCAGTGGATCTCCACCCGTTCGATGCTGCCGCCCACCTTAGGAAGTGCTGCCATGCTAAAGTCCAACAGGCCAGCTCGGCCTCCTTGGATCACGAGAACCGAGGTGTCGACGTACGCGGCAGCGAAAACGTCGTATGGAAGATTGACCAGTTTCCGAATCGTCGTCCGGTTGAGTAGCTCACGTCTGAACGGCACAAATTTCTCGCCTGTCTCCCAAGATGTAGGAACGATGAAACTAATTAGGGCTTCTGGACCGATGTCGAGAGCGAGCAGAACAAACGATGCGTATGAGTTGACGTTGCCCGGACCGGTTGTGAACCGTCCTAAGAAATCTAGCCCGTATGGTGGGTTTGCCAGGACAATATCGAATCCGGCCTGGCTGTCAAACACTTCCGCGAACTCAACCCGCCAGTCTACTGCGTTTGCGGGCGCGGGCGACTCAGCCAGCGCACGGCGCAGCCTGTCTTCTGCCTCTTGGATCTGCGCCTTCAAATGCGGTTTGTGTGGACCGCTCTCCCGCATGTAGCGGCCCTTAAGCTCTGCCAGTTGGCCGGCGGCGTCGTGGACCTCGTGGCGGAACAGGTCGGGCGCGTGCTGCGGGTTCGGTGCAGTCAGGCTGTCGCCACAGACAATCTTGAAGTCGAGGTTCGGCAGCGGCGGGGGCGTCTCGCCCTCGAAGTCGATGATGAGCGAGAGCCAGAGGCGAAGCATAGCGATGTTGATGGCGAACCGGTCGATGTCCGCGCCGTAGAGGTTACGCTCAATGATGTGAAGCTTCATCTCGAAGAGCTTGGTCGGTTCGCGGCCCAGCCTCTCGCTATACAGGGCCTGCTTCAGCTCGATGAGCTCATGTAGCATGCCGACTAGGTAGGCGCCGCTACCGCAGGCAGGGTCGCAGACAGTGACCTCGTCTAGCGCCTCGGCCACCTTGCCTGCCTGTGTGACATCGAGACCGGAGACATCGTGCTCGTCCACGAAGCTTCGGACAGCGTCCGGTGACAGGCCCTCAACCTTCGTCTCTAGATAGCCTTTGAGCGCCTCGCGGCACATGAAGGCAACCACCAGGCGCGGCGTGTAGTATGAGCCGGTCTCATGGCGGCCGGTAACGAGCTCCTCAAATACCTTGCCGAGCATCTCGGGATCGACGGCAACTTCTATGTCATACGGAGTGTTCTCACTGACAGTAAAGTTGAATCGCTCGAAGAGCTCGGCAAAGATGGCGTCGAACGCCTCGTTTGGGACGGCGGCGTTGGCGCACTGCAGGTCGATGTCGCCCTCCTCGAAGAGGCCACCGTTGAGGAAGGGCACCTCGCCGATTGCCGGGCTGGCGCCACGGCTCACGTCGACGCTCTGCGGGTTGTTGAGTCCCGCGAAGAACAGCACCTTCAGGCGGTCGCGGAAGAAGTTCTCGTTGCCGGCCGCCTTCGACGCGCGGAGAAGGGCGGGCAGGTAGTTGGAATCGCCGCTGAACTTGAGCCAGCCCTTGCGCTGGACGAAATAAAGGAACATGAGGCGGTTGAAGAGCGTCTGGCAGAAGAGACGCCGCTGCTCTTCGTTGGGGACGCCGCGGATCATCGCCATCACCCGGTCGAACGTCTCCCTGTAAGTGCGGAAGAACTCCTTCGTGACCGGCTCGACGTCATACGCGGACTCCAGGGCGCAGCGGATATCGGCCTTCTGCGCCTCGTGATAGACCTTGGCGAGCTGCGTGACGACGGTGCGGCGAGGAAGTCCGCGCTCAATTACCATTCGGCGGAGGACGGGCTTTCCTGCAGTCTGAGTAGGGTAGATCAAGTGCCATAGACGAGAGTCTGTGCTCGAGAGGACGAGCAGGTGATCGCCCAACTTTGTGTTTACGGCCTTCGATACGGCGCGAGACTCGGACACAAGAACCTTCTGGGAATCGAGCGGCGCCCAGACGACGTGGACGCCCTCGGCAGTGGCTATGCGGGCAACCGACTCGATATTGGATTTCTCTCCACGGAGGTCCACATGTCCAGAGGAAGGCGTGAAGTCAAGCTTCTCGACGAACACCTCGCGCAGACGCCTCTCGCGGTCGTCCTTCGAGGCGGCGGAAACGAGCCGCTCTATCGCGGCATCGAGATCTTGCGCTTCAGTAGCATCGATTATCGGCACGTCACGGGCCCCTCTTGGTGCCGATTCTAGCAGAAACTCGAGCGAGAGCGAAGCCTACCCCGCTTGCGATTCAGTCAACCTAAGCTGGAAGAGACGCGGCCTGCATCGGTCTCGCCACCGCTAGCTGTGCCGCTAGATGACGGGAGTTAGATTAAGCCTTCTTTGCCTTGCGTACAAGCTGTTATCACACTGGAATGAGGATCGTGTTGAGCGCCCAATGGAGGTTATCACCCTAGCAAGGGAGAGACCTGGCGACATGATCAGGTCATGGTGCCCGCAAACGGACGTCTGGCACGTTGCTCGTCACTCAACTATCGTCACTTTCACGTTCGGCAGCGCTGCCTTGAGACTTTCGCAGAAGGCACCGGCTCTCGTGTACAGGAACGCTCGATAGTCGGAAGCCAAGAAACTGTCTCGCTCAATATAGTCGCGGGGAATCAGGTGGGAATCGAGGATGTTTGAGAAGCCCCTCACATCTCTGAACTGCTGGAAGTAGTCCAACGGATTCTTGTCGCTGATCTGGATGTTCGTCTTTGCCCGCAAGAAACATATGTTCATGAGGCTGTCGGGGGAGGCATCGCTCGGCAATCCCGGGACGTTTCTGAGGAAGTTCTGCGGGTAAATGTGATGCAGATTGGGCGCCTGGGACATAAGGAGATAGACGTTATCGAGAACCTCGGCCTGTGGATCGCTGAAATCAACAGGGCGCTGATTCGCTAGCCAGGCGAGGACTGCACGGCTGAGGGTGTTGCGATAGTAGTAGCTTGCCTGCACAAGCTGGCTCAATGAAAGCGTCAGGGGCGCGATTTCGACTGGCTCATTCGCCTCCAATTGGGCAAAGAAGCCTGACGCGTACTCATAGACCAAGGTCGAATTGCGGAAGTCCTCGACGAAGGCCATGCGCCAGAACCATTGTCGGGCGAGTTCACGATTCGGCGACCTGTTCTCGTGAAAGTACGAGCATACGGGTAGGGCGAGATACGCAAAGGGCAGCATGCCTGGACCGACTATCTTCTGATCCGCCAGAAACTTGATGGTTTCCAGGATCGTCTTCTGGCAGTCCGACCAGTTCTGTTCCAAGTGCTCCGTCGTCAGGTTGTCCAGTGCGGCGGGTGTGATCCCAAAGGGATTTCGCTTTTCCGTCGACGTCTTCCGCAGGCACATCGAGACCATTTGGATGACGGTAAGGTTGTCGACCTCACGCCACCTGCTGCCGCTGTCTGTGAGGATGGACGTGAGTCCCCCAAGATAGTCGCGAAGATAGAAGCCTGGGTAGTTACGAGATTCATCAGGATTGCGATACGTACGAGCAACGATGATGTCTACGGGGTCGAGGCGTTTGCCCTCCTGGTTTATCCGCTCGAAGATCTCGCAGACTTCGCTGACCTCCACACCTCTGATCCGGATCACCGACAAGCGATAGTCGGTGAACAGCCGCCGGAGCTGCTGAAGATTGTGCTCCATGTCGGCGTTGAAGCCGTCGACGGCTGATATCTCCTTGTAGAAGGTGAATTCCCAATTCGGCACGTCTCGTACCCGGATCAGCAGCCGCTCATTAGGAACCCGCAGTCTGCGCCATTCAAGTTGGCTCGCAAAGAAGAACTCGGCATTCGTAGCATCGAAGTACAGCGTGTAGTCGAACTCCTCGTTGTCCTCGACCCGCCCTTTGCCGCCCAACATACAGACCAGGAGTGACGTGCATCGTTGTTGCCCGTCTAGAATGTACTTCCATTCCTCGAACTTCTTCACCGTGTCTTCGTCATGCGGGAAGACGAACCCTCCGAGCTTCCGATGGGTGTGCAAGTAGGAGTCGGTCTCCCAATAGAGGATGCTGCCAATGGGATAGAATTTGAACATGCTGTCCCACAGCTTGAGAATGCTTTTCGGCTCCCACACGAATTCCCGCTGAAACGTAGGGATGAGGAACTTGTCCTCCTGAAGCTGTTTGACAATCTCCTCGATCTTCATGTCTTCAGTTCCAATGTCACGCGTGAGATTGGACATGGTGTGCCACCTCTCTCGTTCAGGCGGGAATTCTTCAGCCCTAGTTTACGTTGTGTTGACGATGTTGTCTAACATGCACGCTATTGCGCCTTAGTGTTCGGTCGGTACTATTTATGGGAGTTGCGTCGAAGCGCTCCGCTAGCAGCAAAGACCCCTGCTTGGCAGGGGGTCTCCAGGGCCTCGCGCGGGGTCTGGAGGTCATTCAATCTTCTATGCATGATCCCGACCCGAGCTCTAGCCAGGCCGACGGCGCGTCGGGGACTGGCCCCCATTAGCACCCCGCCCATAGTGCCACTGGCCAACGCCATCGTCTGGTTCATGGTGGCGATGGGCTGGCCCAGATAGGGACACCACCGCTGAGGCTACTCCGGCCATCGGCCCCCAGAGGCCCCAGAATCGAAATCTGACGCCCTCTAGCATAGAGTCTAGTCTTTCTTCCGCTTGCGTCAGCCCTGAGTGCCTTTTGCCCAGTGACCGTTGGGTTCCCGACCGTTGGCCTGTTATAGACCTGTTACCCAACACAAAAACCCCCACCTGAAGGCCGATGAGAGGGCACGGCTTGGACAGCTTGATAAACAGGGAAATCAACAGATGACATGGCAGAGTGGGCACATGGCGGCCTGTAAAACAGCGAGGGAACAAGTGGCATGGCGAGAGTGGGCACAATGACACACCCTAGAAAACGCGCGCGCCAGCACGCGGCGGGCTGTCTTCTTTCACCATAACAGATCATCCGTTCTCTAACAAGGGCTGCTTGCAGCCGCCGGTGTTTGCACTCGTGCGCGAGCGCGGGCGCATACAAAAAAGCGGCGAATGTGCGCGGGGGCGGAGTCAAGTAACCCACCTGCCATCTGACCTACCACCGCCGCCACCCTCCTGCCCTCTAAGAACGCTCTGCAGACCGTCTCTTACCGCCTAATTTGGGCTACTACAGCGCCTTCTCAGACAGCAGCGTCTATCTTCTGGCCAGACAGGCGTTCCAGCGCTGCCCGAAACTCGTCTACTTGCAGCGGGTCCACGTCCAGGGCAGCAGCCAGTTTCCGCGCTGTCCTTAGCACCGGCAACTCACGGCCTGTCTCTACGGCGTAGATGGTGCCGGCACTTACATCGGCCTTCTCAGCCAAATCAGCAGCGGAGTAGAACTTCCGTCGTCGTGCGTCTCTTAGCTTCATTGCCCAACTCCTAATAATGTTCAAAATGTTGCTTTCGCGGGAAGCAGGGTTTCCACTCATAGTCAAGGATCGCATCTTGCCAATCACGATCCGTTTGGCCACTCTTGCTGTCACTCCAGCAGAGCCGCTACCTTGCGCCAGCCGCCGTCCTCCTCGCCCTCCAGCCGCCGCAAGTACGTGGTGGTGACAGCCAGGTTCGCGTGATCCAGGAACCGGCTCACTTCCTCCACCGTCTCGCCAACGTCCCGCCGGAGCTTGGCAGCAGTGTGCCTCAGGATGTGCACCCCGCCAGGGGGAAGCTTGGCCTTGCGGAAGTGGCGCCGCAGATTCAGGTAGAAGCCGTGCGCCGACACGTCAAACAGCCGCTCGTCAGGCTCCATAGTCGCCAAGTCCTCCCCACGCGCCTTCAGAGCCTCCACGATGGCCAAGAAGCACGGTTCGGGTAGCTCGCGGCGTCTCACTCTGCCCCCCTTGCCTCGGTAGCTGTAGTAGATGGCCTTGTTCCTGGACAGGTCTCCCGCCCGTAGGCCCATGATCTCCGCCCGGCGTCGGCCAGTCAGCAGGCAGGTTAGGATGATGGCCTTGTCCCGCAGGCCGACAGCGGTGTCGGGGATAGCGGCCAGCAGGCGCTTGATCTCGTCTCGGTCTAGGCCCCTGGGCGGCGGGGGCTCCTGGCGGGAGCGCTGGACGCGGTCGATGGGGTTGCGGTCGACCAAGTCCATGCGGATCAAGAACTGGTAGAGACTGGACAGGGCAGCCAAGCGCAGGTTGACGGTCGCGGCTGACGGCTCCCGCCCGCTAGGCCCTGGCCCGTAGGCGAAGGTGAAGACCTCGTCGGGGGCCACCTGGTCGGGCGTCTTGTCCAGGGCGTCGAAGAACCGGCGCAGCAGGCGGGCATACTCCTCGGCTGTGCGGCGGGACCCGCTGCGTCCTTCCTTCTCGGCCAGGAAAGCACGGATGGCGCCCTCCCAGTCCGGCGGCACGTAGGGCCGGGGTAGGCTGTCGGCGGTTTCCCTGGGGTCAGCGTTCATGGCTGTTACCTCCAGGGAGAGGGTAACACAAAGGACTGTTTGTGTCAACCCCACCTGTACGGTTCCTCGCGCCAGCCAGCCCATAAGGAGGGGGCATGAGAATCCCTAGCCATCCCCCATGCAGTGCACGAATCTTCTCGCGCCCCTGTGCCCCGGCGTGCGTGGAAACCAGGGGGGACACCGACACGCCCGCCCCCGCGCATACGCCTGCGCGTGTCCTTCAGCCCGCATTGTCTGACTCCCGCTGACCGGAGCCTTGACGCCTCCGAGACTTTCTAGCATGATAAGGCCGCCGCCTTGGGGAGAGGAGCGAAGCCATGAAACGCCTTGTTTCCGCAGCGATACTCGCCGTCCTGGTGCTAGCCGCCTGCAATGGGGGCCAAGCTGGGCAAGAGACGCCGAACCCGACAGCCACCCCGATAGGATCGGGGACGGCCATAAGCGCAACGCCGTCCCCTGTAGTGCAGGCCGAATGCCCAAAGCCAACAGCATGTCCGGGGCCTACAGCCTGCCCGTCAGCGCCAGGCTGTCCAGAACCCGTCACCTGCCCAACCTGCGCCGAACCGATCACGTGCCCGACGTGCCCTGAACCAGTCACCTGCCCGCCTGCAGTTACTTGCCCAGAAGAGACTGCATGCCCAGCCGATGATATCCACTCTCCGGTCAGGGCTAATCTGGAGGCCTGCAAAGTAGCATTGGACATCTCCACGTCAATGTGGACAGACTGCAAGGCGGGGTACGACAGCTATAAGGCGGCCCTAGAGGAATGCAGGGGCACGATTGAGCCGCAGCCGAGTTGCGGGTACGGCTGGCAATGGGATTACTCACAGGAGCGCTGTGTTGAAAGCTCCTGGAGTTGCACCTCGGAAGAGGAGTATGACTTCATTCTGAAGCGGTGCGTGCCGAAGGGGGATTAAAGGCAGTGAATCACGATAGGGTGTAGGAGGATATGAAATGCTTGCTCCTCATAGAGACGCTTCTTGTGCTCCTGCTGGCCAACGCCACCGCCTACCTTGACAGTGGCGGGAATCCCGAAGACTTGCGGACCTTGGCCGGTTGGGAGTCGCCGCAAATGCTCCGGCGGTATACTAAGGCCACTGAGACAGAGAGGGCGCTACGAGGGCACCGTACACACTCACCGGCGGACAAGCTATGATGGTTAAACCGCCCCGCAGCAATACTTGTACTTCTTGCCGCTACCACATGGGCATGGAGCGTTTCTGCCGATCTTAGCGGATAGTACTGGCGTGCGATATTGCGGGCTTTTCACGAAGTCTATGCACTGCGTAGATGGCATTCTGAAGGAAAATGCGGTCTTGCCGTCCTTGTTGGTGACTGCGAAATCGCCTTGACTGATGATGTCCATGCCAATTAGGACATCAGCGCCACGGATAGGCAATTTTGAGACTCTCACCTCGGGCAACACTACATTGTTCGGAAGGAAGATGGCGACGAGGAAGGTCTCGGTTGTAACTGTATCTTGGGCCGTATGTACGACAGCCATGCCAGTGGCTTTGAGGCCACATTGGTCGATGACCTTCGAGGTTATGACGGAGTTAGTTGCTCCAGTGTCCCAAATTGCCCTGAACTCTGGGGGAAGCTCTTTGGGTAGCTGCTTGGGGTCAAAAGCCTCTGAGATACGAACGTTGTTAGCCAGCACATTCACCCTACCGTTGTGGGTAGTGGTGAATGCAATGGGTTGACGGCCTAATGGTTGAATCAATTACCCTGGGCGAATGCTATACGTGAATGAAAGGTTTGCGTATGGCTCTCCTCAGTAGGGTCACACTTCTGCACAAGGAATGTACCCAGTTCATGCGTTTTTGACGTTTGCTGAATTGCTTCCAATTCGGAGTCAAAAACGCCTATGACGGTTTGCTCCTTGATCACCAAGATTTTGCCGCTGTATTGCCGTGCCAGCTCCTGCTGGTGCGCCAAGAAATAGTCAAATTCCTTTTGCAGATTCTCACTCATGGGACGCCTCCCGAGAACAATTATAGCACGTCCCATCAAGCCTCGGCTGCGTTCGTTCCCAGAAACAGCCTTTGAGACGCCCCAGAATCGAGATTTGACGGCCTCTATACATCGGGGCTAGCGGGGGGGGCTGCCTTGGTCGCCTCGCCTACAGCCACCACTCCAGCCGCCATGCGTGGCGGTCACTGTACCCGGCCTCCAGCGCTGCCTCGTAGACCGACAGGCCGCGCTCTAGCCCTTCCTCCAGCTTCGCCCGCTTCTCGCTGTCGGGACAAAATAGGTTCCACTCATCCCGCAGCAGGTGGGGCCTCACCCGCCGGTCTACCTGTCGCTCTTTCTTGCGTCTCTTCCGTGTCATCACCCTGTCCTCGTCCGTGTCCAATTCATTAACGTTGGTGCGGTGTTAGATTCGACTAAGCTCCCCCCGCTATGGAGCGCGTATTTGCAGGGGCTTCAGCGCGTGTTCACGCACGTCTTTTCGTGGGCGGCCGCCTGTCGGCAGATCGGCCCGCAGTAAACGCGGAGCCGGCCCGTCGCCGGCTGCTCCAGCGGCGCCCCGCACTTGACGCAAGCCATTGGTTTTTCGGACATACCCCCCTACCTCAAATTTGCGGCCGCGTGCGCGTGGCTACCCCCAGCGGTCTTAGAGGCCGCCCGCCGCAAAAACGGCGATGGCTACCCCTATGAGTCACCGTCGCCCTCCAGCTGCTCTTCTAGAGAGTCCAGCATCTCCCGGAGCTGCTGCACCTCTGCCTCTTCTCTTTCTGCGACTAGTCTCACTTGCTCCTCGTCGATAAGCCCCAGGAAGGCTTCTCGCACGATGGCCCGAAACACATCAGGCGGCAGGGCGTCCAGCTCATAGGCTGCGTCCCCGTAGCGTTCTACGAACTTGGCCTGGCGTGAGTCGCCGTCCTTGGTAATCTGGGGCACTAGGCTATACTCGGCGATCTGGGCCTCGGTCAAGGCGATACGTTCCGTTGATACATGGCCCAACTTCTCCGCAATGTCACGGTCGATGTCGAGGCCTGAGGGGTCGAAGTCGCCGAAGTAGAGGATCGTTGCTCGGCTAGTGCACAGGCGTTCCCTGGCCTCGTGTAGTAAAGTGAAGGGCGAGTAACCCCTTGTAACAATGATGGTAGGCCTCCACTCAGCCAGCACGTCGGCTACGATCTGGGACAGTGCATCCTTCTCAATCCACACCTCCACCTTCTCCGGTTGCCCCCCGAGTGGATCGCGGCTATAGGCCCGTCTCACGACATTCAGAAAGCTTCTCAGGGAGCTATACCCTGGGCGGATCACGTCCCTAGCTGTCCGGCTACGGTCAACGAAACTGGCAGCGTCGATTAGGCCCTTTTCCCTGGCAGTGGTTAGGTGACGGTCAAAGGCGCAATAGGCGTTCCTGTTGTTGGGGATGTGGCCCCGGACCACGAGCTGATAGTAGAGTTGGCGTACCGTCATCGGGGCATACTCTTCGATGATGGGGACGCACCAGGCGACTACCTCCTGGAGTTTCATTGCCGCACCACCTTCGCGCCCAAGTCGAAAGCCAGGCGCACGAGGTGGCCGGAGCCGTCCTTGACGGGGTGGCCATTGCGGCAGACGGAACAGAGGCCGTCCTGCCACTGGTCAGGGGCCACTGGGCCACCACAACAGGCACAGGCATGGGCATCGGGGCCGCCGTCGTGGTGAGCCCAGCGATCCTCCACTTCCCCCGGGGGACGATGTGGGCAGGTGGGGTGCACATGTATGGGGGTGTCTTCTTCATCTGGATCGGGGTGCAACACTGCAACACCAGGGCTCTCGGGGGGTGTTTTCGTATCTGTAGAGGCCCCCTCAGCCTGTTGCAGTGGGGTGTGCAACGGCTCTGCAACAGAGCAACCGGGCGTTGCAACACTGTCCTCCTGTTGCACACCTGTTGCATGGGGGTGTGCAACAGTGTCCTCAGATACGGCGTCATATCTGGCGCTGATGGCCTGTTGCAGTGTTGCAGTCGTTTCCGGATGATAAGGCGACATGACCCACGCCTCCACCTCCTCGACCGTGGGAAGAGCTGCCTTCTCCTCGGGCAAGGGCTCACCGAGCACCAGGCGCGCCGGCTGATGCTCGCGGGTCTCCTTGTTGACCAGAAGGCCGAGGCGAACCGCACTCTGCACTCGCCGCCAGACGGCCGAGCGCTCCAGCTTCAGCACCCTACCGAGCGCGCCGGTGGTGACGGGCTCGCCCTTCTGAGCCTCCTGGATCTCGCCGACGGCTTTTACTGTCTGTCTCACCGCACGAGAGACGCCGCCTGAGGCGACCTCGGTGAAGGTCTGCAACAGCAGCCCCCTGGCGATCCTGTAGTCCTCCAGCGTGGCGACGAGGTGCCCGTCTACGTCGCGGTCGCGCTGGCATTGGTGGAGCAGGGTTACAGCCTGGATGACAGTCAGGAGTTGGCGAAAGTCGCGCCGCATTCTGACCATACCCGCGGGCACGAGCGCGGCCAGGGCGCCGGCGAAGGGCACCAGCACATCGTGCTCGCCGGCGAGCTGGAGCCACTGTTGCACGGCGACCAGGGCATCGGCCTCGGACGCCAGGGAGGCGCCGCTGACGGCGGCGGCGTGGGCGCCCAGGACGGCGCGTGTCTGCTCGGGGGTGTCGGACAGGCCGACCTCGAGGAGCCGCGTTCCCATCTGCTCGCCTAAGGACTTGGTGCTTGTCGTGATGAGGCCGGTCGGCCCAGGCTTGATGATATGCCGGACGCCAAACTTGCCGGTGTCGGGGTCGCGCTCCACCACGTCATACCGCATGGCGTTGTCTTCTGCCAGCGACCGGATCGCCGAGGCGGCCGGCCCCTCCTCGGGGATGCTGTCGGCCTCGGCCACGATCACCGTCTTATGCTGGAAGTCGGTGTCACCGTAGACCAGGGCCCGAGCCGAACCGGCGCCCTCTAGGTAGTAAGCAGACGGTGGCATAAGGGCGAGTGCGGCGTCGATCGCTCTATTCTTCCCGGCCGCCGAGGCCGCCACGAAGGCGATATTCAAGGGTCGGCTCAGGAGCCGGCTCGTGAGCGCGATATAGGCCAGCTTGGCGGGGGTAGTATCCCCGGCAAACCCGCCGGCACAGATCGCGGCGTCGATCGCGCCCAGGAGGTGAGGATCCAGTAGGAGATCCTGAGCTTTCTTGAACGCCTCCCTCGCCTCCTGGCCCAGGGCCTCGGCTCGGAGCTCGGATGCTGGCTTCGCTCTGCCCAGTAGGTCGGCCATTCTAGCGGCGAAGCCCGGCCGGTCCAGCAGGAAGAGAGCCGAGGCGTCTTTTGCCTTGCCCAGGGTCTCGATAACGCGCACGTTGGGGAAGTCCATGATCACCTTCGCCGCCAACGTATCGCCGCCGGCGTCGGGCTCATGCCAGACATAGATCGTGCTCACCCCCTGAAGGTGCCGCACCCACTCCGGCCGCCACGTGTTCGCGCCGGGTACCCCCAGGGCCGGGATACCAGCGAGCCAGAGCGCCCAACAGTCCGTCTCACCCTCCACCAGGACCACCTGGTCGGCCGCCCGAGCTTCAGAGAGGCGGGTCAGACCATAGGGGAGGACGTGGTCGCCTTTTCGCCAGACGAAACGGGGCTCGCCGACAAGTCGGAGGCGCTTGTGAACGGCTCGGATCTCGCCTCGCTCGTCGCAAAAGAGTATGTCGACACAAGGGTCACGATACTGGCCGACGACGCCGTCCCGCACCCCCAGATCACGCAGGAAGGCGACGGGCAGGCCCTTGGCCGCCGCCAGCTCCTCCATGGTGAGCCCGGTCCGCTGGGCTTCAGGCCATAGCCCACGCGAACGTAGGGCAGCGATCACCGCCTCCTGGGGACAACCACCGTGGCAGTGAACCAGTATCTTGCCATCGTCGCCGTTGGTGATGCTCAAGGATGGGGAGGTGTCGACGTGGGCGGGGCAGTGAGTAGTCCAGCCCTTCCCTTGTCGCTTCCCGCAGCCGCAGCCCGGCCGGCCACAGGCGCGAGCCTGGGCGATAGTTTCGGCGTAGACGGCGGGCCTTGCGGGTGTTATTATAGAAGTGGAAAACGACTCGCCCGTCTTGCCCTGGTCTTGCCCGCCAGGGCTTTCCTTTTCTACTCGGGGCCCACGCATGGCGGCCCCCCATTCTGACGCCGTCGCCTCGGGGCGTCCCCGTCCTGGGGCAAAGAAACGAGGTCGGCGATTCTCGACAGGGTGCTCGGGTCGTCAACGACCTCGGGCAACCCCTGGGCGAGTCGGGATTGTTTGGCGGCCTCAGCCGAGACGGCGAGGGCGGCGGCCTCCCGCTTCTTGCGGTCGGCTACCATGCTGGCGAGGGTCGCCCGTAGGAGGTGCGCCCGCTGGGCACACTTGGCCCTCCTGAGGCGCTCGTCGGGGGGGAGGATTTCGTCGGGGTCGACCTCGAGCAGCCATTTGGCCTCGAGGGCCTCCCGGGCGGCTGAGGTTAAATACGAGGTGTTATATTTGGCGTGGCCGCTGGCCGCTGCCAGTCGGGCCCTGAGTCTTCGCTCGGTCTTCGTAAGCACCTATTCATATCCTTCTTCTCCCTTCTCTATGGCACCCCGCAAAAGGGGCTAAACACCCCTGCATATCTGGGGCCCTCGGCCCCTGTCCTTCTAACTCATTCTTGCCTCCTCTCTTGTTAGCTCTTTTGTCCTATCTTTCACCCCGATTATAGCACAATGCCCTCGTCTATGGCGGCGAAAAGCAACGGGTCGAGGGGGGAAAGTGGGCGAGCTCGACGAATTCGAATGTTTGTGCTAACTTCTCCAGCTCAGCTCGACCAGGCTCGCGTCAAACGCGTTTCTGCCTGATACGGCGGCGGCTATGCTGACGTGGTCGAGGACGGCGGCCAGGAGGGCCCGCTTCCACTCGAGCGGCCTCGTCGGCCACTGCTCCCGCACGGCGGCCCCGCTCTCGCTGAGGGCGGTCATAGTGACGCTGGCCTGGTGAGAGGCGAGCTTTCGGCGGCTGGCCTCGAGGCGGGCGACGAGCGCCCCCCTGGTCGCCAGAAATTCGGGTCGGCTTATGGCCTTTTCCTGGTAGTAGTCGGCGGCCACCTCGACGAGGGCCTGCTCGTCGGCGACGATAGACTCGACCAGGGCGGCCTCGCCGCCATTGAGTCCCTTTTTCAAGTAGGGCCCGAGGTCGGCGTCCTCGAGGCGGCTGAGGACCTGGCGCACCACCTCGGCCTCGACGGGCTCGGCGAGCCTCGCCAATCGGCCACAATTCGGAAGCCCGGGGGCCGCCACGCAAACATAGCGGCGGGCGTGGTCGACCCGCCTCTTCGCCACTAGGACGCCGGCACAGCGGCCACAGCGGGCCAGCCCAGAGAGCAGGTAGCTCCGACTATTGCCCAAGGACGTGCGTCGGGTCGGGTCGGCCAGGACGCTCGCCACCTTGACATGGTCGGCCACGCTCAGGATAGCGGGCCAGGTGCCCGCCGTGGTGACGCCCTCGTAAACCCTCAGGGCGGCCAGGGTCGGGCTGGCGAGCATTTTCCGCAAGGGGGTCGCCCCCCAGGGTCGGCCCGTCGGCGTCACTATCCCCCGCTTTTGCCAGTCGAGGGTGATAGAGCGAAGGGAAGCGCCGCCGCATACTTTGGCGACGGCCTCCCGAATTAGCTCGGCCTCGGCGTCGACGATAGCCGACCTGTCGGCCGTCCAGCCAAAGGCCCGCCGCCCCCCGAGGACGGGGCGACCCTGCTTCGCCATTTGGGCGTGAGCCCTCCGCACTCTGACGCTGATATTTTCACTTTCCATGCGGGCTTGGCTGACGAGCAGCTCGGCCACGAAACGCCCGCTCGGCTCCCTGGTGTCGAGCCCGTCGCAGGTCGCGATAAAGGCGCCGCTCGTCTCACACTGCTCGTCGACGCGGCAAAAGTCACGCTGTCGGCGGGAGAGTCTGTCGACTTTCCAACATAGGACGGCGTCAATAGCGCCCTCGGCGAGCGCCCTTAGCATCCTCTCGAATTCGGGGCGGCGGGACGCCCTCGCCCAGGCGGAGGTGTCGACGTCTTCAAAAACGTCTGCGACCTCCCAGCCCTTGCGGTCGGCGAAAGCCCTACAGTCCTCGAGTTGGCGGGCCGTAGCTTGTTGGCTCCCGAGCGGGTCGTCAGATATTCGCGCATAAAGCCCCACTCTCGTCGTCACAATAGCACCTCCTTATTTCTCCTGGTGCTATTATAACACGTTGTGCAGGTTGTCTGTCGCCGCCTCGGCCAACCCCCGCCTACTCTCCTTCCATGACGCCAACGCCTACGATGCCCGGCCCCCCGTGGGTCCCAAGCACGGGCCCGAATCTTATCACTTGTACCTTGACAT
>Ga0315288_10003081_pt1 | contig 21303 bp, 25 predicted proteins | sample YL17G11_20_MG_FD_203454 | JGI IMG/M metagenome (GOLD analysis project Ga0315288, IMG submission 203454) | Sediment microbial communities from Yellowstone Lake, YNP, Wyoming, USA - YL17G11_20 | ecosystem: Environmental > Aquatic > Freshwater > Lake > Sediment | place: USA: Wyoming | collected...
GCCGGATCGAAGTGCTCCACACGCTGAACGGGACCGCCACCGCGCTCAGTCGCACGCCCATCGCGATCCTCGAGAACCACCAGCGCGAGGACGGGTCCGTCGAGATCCCGCCCGCGCTGCACCCGTATCTGCCCGAGTCGGTGCGAGTGTTGCGTCCCAAGTCGTAGTGCCAAGCGCCTTGCGGAGGCCCACCGTCGCTACGGTCCGCCCGGGAGGGTGGCCGAGCGGACGAAGGCGACGGTCTTGGAAACGGGCTCCGGGTTGCCTTCGGCGCCTGACGATCATCCCTGCCGAGGGCGCCAGGAAGCGGAATCGAACCCGCGACACGCGGTTTAGGAAACACGGTGCCGTGCGCCCGATCTTCTCGCATACGGTCCATTTCTCGCCGTCACCCAGGCACAAGTGCGACGCAATAGACGCACCCCACACGGTCGTGTCCGAGATCCGCGATCTGCGACGGGCGAGGTGAGAGCGCGAGGAGCTTCGATGGCGCGCCCACAGACCACCGAGGCATCGCCCTCGGAACCTTGTAGGTCGTCGTTCTGTGGGATCGCCGCCGGGCGACTTCAGACGGTCTTGATCGCGCCCTTTATCTGCTCGACGACCTCGGGGGTCATCTCGAGTTCCGGATGAGCTGCCTTAGCGTGGATCTCGAGGTGCTGCATCAGCTCGTCCTCGGTCTCGACCGTGAAGCTTCCCGGACAGTCCATCCCCATGTCCGCACACGCCGCAGACTTGGCCATCGACCTCTCCTTCCTGCACACAGCCTCCGTCACTGGATCGAGCTTCCGTCGGGGGCTGAGATATGTCAACTTCCGCGAGGTGGACGTTCGGCGAGGAAGTCGATCCGAAGGCCAACCCGCGGGTCATCGGGCGTCGAGTACCTGCCGCTCGAGGCGTCGGCCGGGCGGTGCGAGACTAGGCCTCCCGGCCCGCTGTCTCTTCGTTCTCATGGGCGCCCCTGGGTGATGTTCCCCCACTTCGGTGGAGTCGGTTTGCTTGAATCCTCATGCCCGTGATCCTCGAGGAGGGCGGCATGCCAAGCAGGTACCCGCCGGAGTTCAGACGCAAGGTCCTGGACCTGATCGCGGCTAGGGACTGCACGAAACCCGGGGGGACTCACCCCGCCGCCGATGACCAAGTCACTTGTCCGGCTCCATCGTTCGCCGCGCCCGGGCCTGGGTCAATGGCGACACAGGCGGGGTCCGGTGACCGAAACCGACCCCGCTACCTGCCCGATGCCGCCTTCTTCGTCTTCTTGGATTGCCGCTTCTCCTTGATGCCCTTCTGCGGCGGCTTCTTGCTGCCCTTGCTCCCGCTCTTGTCCTTGGTCCCCATCGTCCTTCTCCCTTCGACCGTGACGGCCGTGCCGGCGTCTTGAAAGCATCCTCGCACGACCCTAGGCGAACCGGAACTCACGCACGCGGAGCGGCGAGGGCGCTACTCCAGCGGGACACCGGGAGACGGATCCGTCGCGAGGGATCGGGCTATCGGGGCGAAGGCCGAGGTAGCGTTGACACGAGTGGAATCTCACCCCGCCATCATCCAGGGAGGTATGGGCGTCGCCGTATCCGGCTGGCGCCTGGCGAAAGCGGTCTCCGGCCTGGGACAGCTCGGGGTGGTCTCAGGCACGGCCCTGGACGTGGTCCTGGCACGTAGGCTGCAGCAGGGCGACCCCGAGGGGCACATCCGCCGAGCGATCGCCGCCTTCCCGGACCAGGAACTGGCCCAGCGCATCCTCGAGGCCTACTTCGTCGAAGGAGGCCGTCCCGCGGGCGAGTCTTTCAAGAGCGCCCCGGTCTTCAGCGCCACCCCCACCCGCCGCAACAACGAACTCGCGGTTCTCTCCGGTTTCGTGGAGGTCTTCCTGGGCAAGGAGGGCCACGACGGCGTGGTGGGCATCAACTTCCTCGAGAAGATCCAGCTTCCGACCCCGGCCACTCTCTATGGAGCGCTGCTCGCCGGGGTCAACTACGTGCTCGTCGGCGCCGGGATCCCGCGCCATATCCCGGGCCTCATAGACGCCCTGATCCTCCATGACAAGGTCGCCCTGCCTCTACATGTGACCGGGGTGGAGGCCGGGCAGACCATCGAGTTGAGTTTCGACCCGCGCAGCGTGATGGATGTTGAGCTGGAGCCCCTCGGCCGTCCCGACTTCCTGGCCATCATCGCTTCGGCTGCGCTGGCGGTGAGCCTCACCCGCCACACCTCTGGGGTGAACGGATTCGTCGTGGAAGGCCCCACGGCCGGCGGCCACAACGCTCCGCCGCGCGGACAGCTCGTCCTCGAAGAAGGCGAGCCCGTCTATGGTCCGCGCGACGAGGTGGACCTGGAGAAGGTCGCAGCGGTGGGACTCCCCTTCTGGCTGGCCGGAGGCTACGCGACCCCGCAGGGCCTGCTCGACGCGCAGGCCAACGGAGCGGCAGGTATCCAGGTCGGAACGCTGTTCGCGTTCTGCAACGAATCGGGGGTCGAGCCCGGCCTGCGTTCCCAGGTGGTGGCCGAAGCCCGAACCGGGGAACTCAAAGTCTTCACCGACCCTCTGGCCTCACCTACGGGCTTTCCGTTCAAGGTGGCCGGCATCAACGGGACGCTCTCGGAACCCGAGGTTCGAGACGCGCGCGAGGCGCGATGCGACCTCGGGTACCTGCGTGAGATCTTCGTCAAGGGTGACGGCTCGCTCGGATACCGCTGCCCGGCCGAACCGGTCGAGGACTACGTGCGCAAGGGCGGGAGCATCGAGGAAACGATCGGCCGCCGGTGCATCTGCAACGGGCTGATGGCGACCGCCGGCTACGCGCAGCACCGCCAGGGGGTTCCCGAACCCGCGATCGTGACAGCGGGAAACGACCTCGAGAACCTCGGACGGCTCATCCCCAAGGACGCCGACTCGTATGCCGCGGCGGATGTGATCGCGTGCCTGCTGGACACGGCGGCCACGCAGGCAGACCCCGCCGCAACCGTCGCCCCCTCCTGCTAGACGATGCGGCGCTCAGTCGCCCAGCGCGCGAGCTCGTACCGGCTGGTCAGCTGCAGCTTGCGGAGCACCGCGGAAACGTGGGTCTCGATGGTCTTCACCGAAAGGCTCAGCTTGTTCGCAACCTCTCTATAGGAGTATCCGCGCGCGATGAGACGCAGCACCTCCCTCTCTCGGGCCGTCAGTTGGTCCAGCTCTGGATCTGCGATCACCGTGGCATCCCCGGCGAATGCGTCCAGAACGAATCCGGCGAGTCGGGGTGAGAAGACCGCATCGCCGTCGTTCACACGGCGGATCGCATCGGCTAGATCGGCCGGCGATATCGACTTGGTGACGTATCCGCGGGCGCCGGCGCGAATCACCGCGATGACATCCTCCGCAGCATCCGAGACCGAGAGTGCCAGGAACCGCACCTCAGGCCGGTCTTTGACGACCGCGGAGACGATCGCGGCTCCGCCCCCGCCCGGCATGTGGACATCCACCAGGACGACGTCGGGCTTGGCCTTGCGTATCGCATCGATCGCTTCGTCGACGTCCGTTGCCTCGCCAACGATCTCGAATGATTCCCCGAGCTCGGATCGAAGTCCTGACAGGAAGATCGCGTGATCGTCGACCACGAATACCTTGGGGTTCATCCGCCGTTCCCGTTCCGAGGCATGTACAGGTGGACCTCGGTTCCCTCGCCGGGTGCGGTCTTGATCGACGCGGTACCGCCGTAGCGCTCGACACGGCCCCTGATCGAGTCGGCGATACCCCGCCGGTCGTGCGGCACCGAGGAGACGGCGAAGCCCCTGCCTTGATCGCGAACATATGCCGTGGCACTCGAGTCATCCGCCTCCACATAGAGGGAGACGGAATCCGCCCCCGAGTGACGAGCCGCGTTAGTGGCAGCCTCACCGCAGGCGTCTACGAGGGCCTTCAGCCTTTCGTCGAGCGCGCGGTCCCCGACAACCACTGCGTCGACTCGCACGCGGTAGCCCTCCTCAACCCGGGCCGCCAAGGCGTCGATCGCGTCGTTCAGCGTCGCCCGTTCCTCAGGGCTCGAGCGCCGGTAGAGCCAGGCCCGGAGTTCCCTTTCCTGGCGCCGCGCGAGCGAGGTCGCCTCGCCGGGTGATGTTCCCCCACTTCGGTGGAGTCAGTTTGCTTGAATGCTCATGCCCTCGTCGTGCTCGACGGGCGCTCGAGGTCGGACTCCGCCGGTACATCCTCGGGCCGCCGCGGCGCGCTCCCCAGCGGGACCGGGTCGGGCGGTTCGACCGCCCGAAGGCGTGATCGGGAACTGTCGGTCCGCAGTTGTACCGTTTCCTCCGAGGCAGGCTATGGACGACAACGCAGGCAGCACCGAACGACCCGCGGCGCGCTGGCGCGTCCGGCTCAAAGGCGAAGCTCCCGATCTCGAGGATCTCGTCGAGCTCATCACGTCTCCGGCCATTCGCGTGGTGAAAGACGGCGGCGACTTCTTCTTCGAGTCCGTGACCTTCGAGCGCCTCGATGGGACCGTTGAGGTCCTCGAGGAGGCGCAGCGGCTCCTGCCGCGACTGAACGGAGCCGGGAAGCTCAAGCGGCGTGGGTTCCGAGACGTCGACGTCGACGGTCACCTTGTGGAGTTCCGGGCAGGTGGTGGGGAGGCAAGAGAACTCGCCGCGGAGGGGAGCATCACGCCACGGGGCAGAGTGGTGCACGCAGTCGCCCGACCTGCAACCGTCGAGATTCGTGCTCGGGTTCCAGCGCCGACGATCCTGGTGGACGGCCAACCTATGTCGCCGAAGCCGGGGACCCTCGAGACGGATCGGTGGCTCGAGCTCGCCGAACGAGATCCCGATGTCGCCGAGGCGCTCGCGGCCTTCAACCGGCCCCACGATTGGGTGAATCTGTACCGCGTGCTCGAGATCATCGAGGGCCGGGCGGACATCGTTGGGGGTGGATGGGCGAGTGCCAACGAGGTCGACCGCTTCAGCCGGACGGCGAACCATCCAAGAGCCGCTGGACCGAACGCGCGTCACGCGCGATCAAGCGTCGAGCCGCCGCCGCGTCCGATGACGCCCGAGGAAGGCGTCGAGCTCATCCGTCGCATGCTGCGCGGATGGCTCGGCTCGGTCGCGTCGCCGTGATCTGGGTCCAGCTCGTTCTCGGGCTCATCGCCGCGGGCGCTCGGAGTTGTAGTGGTGCCGGAAGGCATCCAGGAGCTCCCGCAGGTGCGGGAAGTCCTGGGGCGGGCCCTCGTCGGCCAGGCCTGAGCTTCGCAGATTGTGGTTGAGTTTCTGTCTGTAGGATGGTCAAGTGCCGTCCGCCGAGAGGCGAGAGATATGGGGAGCAGAAGCCGCGCTTACGTCACAGGGAGCTTGATTGCTATTGCCGCCGTTGCGTGCTCCGGGACGTCGCCGCGCGACACCAGCACAGGGCCTGCCTCTCCCACCGCGCGCTCGCCGGCTCCGACCTCCACCACGCACGCCCTCGAACCCACACTCGGTCTGCCTCTCTTCGTGGACGGACGAATCGTCACCGTCACGAACGGCAGGCAGAGCGTCGTGGCCCGATGGCCCTCTCCGAAGGCGGCCTACCAACCCCCTATGGCTGCCCGCCACGGCTTCGTTGGACTCGGCTATGGGCGCAGGGGCATTGTCATATGGTACGTCACGCGCCGCGATGCACGCAGGCTCGCGGGCCCGGTTGCTCAAAGCTTCGGCGTCTCGGCGGGGGGAACGCGGATCTCGTTCAGCAGATCTGATCTCCGAAAGCCGTCTGGACCCTCGCGACTGACGCTTCTTGGCGGCCAACATTTCAATCACACTGTTGCTACAAAGCGTCTGAGTGACGTTCGCGCGCGCGGGGGACCGTTCGTCGGGCGGCGAGTCCTGCTCGAGCTGGGTGATGCCCAGCCCATAGTTGCAGTGTGGGACCCAAGGACTGGCCAGGTGACGCGACTGCCGCGATGGTCCGATGCAGGCCCAACTGATCCTGTAGCCCATCAGGTTGTCCTCAGCTTCGGGGACAGCGGCTGCTGGTCAGCCGGGGCCTGGCATCGCTCACATCCGTTGTTGGCATTCTCAGGGGACTGCTCAGTTCGGTGGAAGACGTATTCACCAAGCGGAGCGCAACTTGCAGGTATTGATGGGGTCATTGACAATGGCCTCGTGGGCGCCCACTCGAACCGCCTCGTTGTACTCGATGCTCGCGGCGGTGGTGTGGCGTTCCGGAGTCGCCAACTGCCCGGTGCATTCCAGGCAGAGTGGGAGGATAGGTCTCACATCCTTGTGCTCGCCCGCCAGGGTCAGGATGTCGTCGTGTATCGCTGCTCTGTCGACAGTCGCGACTGCCGACGCGTGTGGACGGTTGACGGAAGCGGTGATCGATACGCGACGTGGCTCGTGCCGTACCCACCGTGAGGAGTACTGTTCCCGCTCGACCTAGAGCCGGGTCGGCGGAAGGAGAACGTGGACGCGATCCGCTGCGAGCACCTCTCCAAGACCAGGAGGGGCCGGTCGATCGTTGACGAAGTGGATCTCGTTGTGCCTGCGGGCTCGGCCTTTGCCTTGCTTGGACCGAACGGTGCCGGCAAGACAACGCTCATGAAGATGATCCTCGGTCTGACTCGGCCCACATCAGGTCAGGTTGTGGTGCTCGGAGAGCGAGTCCCTGTCAGCCCAGCCACTCTGGCTTGCATAGGTGCGATCATCGAGGAGCCCTTCTTCTATCCATGGATGACGGCACGGCGGAACCTCGAAGTTGTCCTGCACGAAGGTGCAAGGGCTCGATCATCCTCTGCGATTGAGTCCGCTCTTGAACAGGTCGGACTTACTGAGACAGGGGGCCAGAGGGTGAAGACGTTCTCGCAAGGGATGCGTCAACGCCTCGGGCTCGCGACCGCGCTCCTTCGATCGCCCTCACTTCTCGTCCTTGATGAGCCAGCCAACGGTCTTGACCCCATCGGAATCACTGCCCTCCGTCGGATGCTGCTTCAACTTCGTGAGGGAGGCACCACGATTCTGGTTTCAAGCCACCAGCTGCACGAGATCGAGCAGACCTGCGATCGAATCGCAATCATGCATGACGGCAGAGTCGTCCTCGAGGGCACGCCCTCCGAAGTGCGCGGCTACTCGAGCCTTGAAGAACGATTCCTCGCGACGGTCGCGAAGGGGGCTGGCAGTGGACCTACTGCGCGCTGAAATCGCGAAGCTCCGTCGCCCACTGGTCTTCTGGGCTCTGTTAGGGCTTGTCCTGGTTGGCGCAAGCGTCGGAGCCGCGTACCTGGAGACCGCCAAGCTTCAATACCGGAACGCGATCGTGGCTCCCACCCAGGCGATCCAGCATCCTGCGCCGTGCAAGGCGCTCGGTGGTCTTCAGCCGGGGCCGAAGTGTGAAGCCGTACGAGCGAGGGATGTCGAACTCGCGAGGCAATTCCTGAGGGAGACAACCAACGATTCGCTCCGCGCACTGAGCCACTTGGAGCCGCTGGGATCAGGCGGATTCGCTGCGGGAATCGTCACCTCCACCTTCGGCGCTCTCGTCATCATGCTGCTCGCGGGCGCGCACATCGGTGGTGAATGGACGGGGCATACCGCGAAGACGCTCTTTGTCCAGGAGAACCGCCGCGGACGCGTGATCCTTGCGAAGTTCGGCTCGCTGTGGATAGGCGGCGTGGCGCTCCTGGTCGGCACTTGGGCCGGCATGGCGATCACCGGGCAGCTGGTCGCCCGCGTCTTCCCGATACCGCTGCACCCGTCACCGACTCTGCAGTGGGCCTACTCGTGGCCGCAGCTTGCGAGGGCCCTTCTGGTGATTGGAGCTTTCGCAGCAGTCGGTACCTTCTCGGCCAGCATCGTCCGCAACACGCTGGGCACGTTCTTCCTCGGGTTCGGCATCATTGTTGCGTCGATGGTTCTCTCCGCATTCGATGCCCTCTTCGCCTGGACGCCGGGGTATTGGGTGGCGTCGTGGATGGGCTTCGAGCGGACGCAGCTCTCCTTGGATCACATCTGGCCAGATGTCTTCGGCGGACCCCAGAACCCCGCCGTCGGTGCGGTTGGTCTCTCGCTGCTGTTGATCGGCTGCCTCGCCGCCTCGGTAAGTTGGATCCGCAGGGTCGACGTCGCCTAGCCTGCCCGCTTGGGTCTTTGAGACCCCAGGTGAGGACGTTATCCGCGCGTCCCCGATTCTTCTGTCGGGCTACCAGGGGTCCCCTTCTTCCCCCCATGCCCGGGGAGAGCCGGCCCGATGGAAAGCGTGCAGTGCTGGGCACACCGGTTGGCCGTGCCCGCGCGATCGGGAGCATGAGTCGTTCGGTCTGCTCGCACCAGAATCGGGAGAGGATTCAGGAGGTCGACGAGCATGGCCGCGGCCCGCGACTCCGCCTCATCGGAGGAGGCGTTCGATGGTCGGGCCACACCCCATCCCCCCGCCGCCCTGGTGTACCCACCCGCGATGACCGCGCTGATCACGATCACGATGGCGCCGCGCTGGCGATAGTGCGGTCAGGCGGGGTCAGGTCAATGACCCGATCAGCTCTCGAAGTTGCGCCTCGGGTAGGTCCCCTTCCCACGCCTTGGCCACGGTGCCATCAGATGCGATGAAGTAGATGGTGGGGAAGTACCGCAGGCCGAAGGCTTGGGCGAGCGTCCCTTCGGCGTCGTCGATCGCCACGGGCAAGGTCAGGCCTGCATCGGCCAGGTATCCGTTCGGCGTGGGCCCCGGGTGGGCGCCGATCGAGGTCGTGATCGTGATGAGGCTCACGGCCGGGAAGTCCGCCGCGACCCTCCCAATCACAGGCAGCTCGCTCTGGCAGTGAGGACACCACGAAGCCCAGAGAACGATGACCGTCGGAGCCCCGGGGCTCCAATCCACGTGCTCACGCTGCACCGTCAGATCCCCCGTACTTGGGTCCTTCACTATCCGGAACCCCGGTGCTGAGAAGCTCGGGGCGCTCTCACCTTCGGGGATCAGCCCGGTCCTCGCCGGAGCCGAGACCTCGATCTGGCCCGGGAGCGATGGCTTGATGGCGCCGCTGCCACCCTGCCCGCCACCCCAAGAGGCGACAAGGACCGCGACGGCGAGGACGAGCGCCACCCCCGCGGCCGCGTACCCGAGGCGCCGGTACTGTTGGCGCCGCCTGACCGCGTCGTGGGCCTTGGCCCTGCCGCGCCTCGCCTGCTCCTTCCGATCACGCTTCGTCTGCTTCGGCATCGTGGTCCTCCCCAGGAGGTGTCCGTCCTGCCTGAGTGCCCCGGACAAGGCGAAGACCTCAGCCTCGCGGATCAGTATTCTCCCGCCGCGTCACGTCGGCGTCTGCTCTGAAACATGCACCCCTGGTGCAAGCTCCAGGGTCGTCCGCCAGCCATGGCTGAGTCCGCGGCTCGAGGCGATTGACCCGAGAGCTCGACGGGTGGGGGGCGACTCCACGCAACCGGGGGAACACCATCAGCCGGAGGAGCAATGTGAAGCGCGTCCGAACCAGGATCTCGGCCGTCTCAGCGGCCGATCGAGGGTCCTTCGCCCCGGGTCATGGTCGCGGCGTCTTTGCGGAGGCCCGTCGCCGCTGCTACGGTCCGACCGGGAGGGTGGCCGAGCGGACGAAGGCGACGGCCTACGAAACCGCTGCTCTGCTAGTTGGGCCAACGGAATGCCTTGCCTAGATGCTTGACGTTTGACGTCTAGACGTCTAGTGTTCGAACAGATGTTCATGCTGAGTGTGGGGATTGTCACTGCAAGGAGAGGCGGCTCTGGTGTCAAGTAGGCGACGTCCGGGAGAGGTTCGTGATGCCATCGTCGCGACGATGCGTGAACGAGGGGGCAGCGCAACTGTCGCTGAGATCGTCGCGGGGGTTGGGCACGTGTTGGGAGGAGAGGTCTCGTCGTCATCGGTGCGGTCGTACCTGAACCTGAACGCCGAGTCGATGTTCGAGCGCTTGGAGCGTGGCCGATATCGCTTGCGAGGTGTCAATTGAATCTCGCGCTTAGATCTGACGCGACTCCGACCGAAGTCGCTGAGTTCGATCAAGGGTCCTCGCGGCTGGTCCTCGACGATTGCATTGTGTGGCTATCTCAGCAGCCGGAGATGAGCATCCACGGCGTCGTTACTGACCCGCCGTACGGCATGGTGGAATACACGTCCAAGGAGCAGGAGAAGCTGCGGCGGGGCAAGGGGGGGGTTTGGAGGATCCCACCGTCGTTCGATGGCCATCAGCGGGCCCCACTGCCAAGGTTCACGACCCTCACGGAACGCGAGCTATTGAGACTTCAGGAGTTCTTCCTCGACTGGGCCCAGTGCCTGCTACCCGTTCTGGTGCCAGGAGCGCACGTCATGATTGCTTCCAACCCCCTCGTTTCGCATCTGGTCTCGGGAGCCGTTGCTGCCGCGGGTTTCGAAAGGCGAGGAGAGATTGCGCGGCTCGTCATGACCATGCGTGGTGGTGATCGCCCGAAGAACGCTCACGAGGAGTTCGACGGCGTGAGCGTGATGCCGCGCTCCATGTGGGAACCCTGGCTTCTCTTCCGCAGGCCACTCGAAGGGCGCGTTCAGGACAACTTGCGCAAGTACAAGACGGGCGGTCTTCGTCGCATATCGGACGACCGGCCCTTCGGCGACGTTATCTCCTCCCATCCAACTCGCAGCTCTGAGCGCGCGCTCGCGCCCCACCCAAGCCTTAAGCCGCAGGCGTTCCTCCGCCAAGTTGTGCGAGCTGTTCTTCCCCTGGGTGAAGGAGTCGTTCTGGATCCGTTCGCCGGAGCAGGGTCCACGCTCGCCGCCGCCATCGCCGTCGGGTATCAGAGCGTGGGTGTCGAACTTGACGCGAACTACTTTGCGGTCGCCAGAGAAGCTGTCCCCAAATTGGCGGCGCTTCAGGTGCCTGTGTCGTAGATCCAGTTGGCGCGAAGCTTCTTCATCCCGTTCGCGTTCGGACTGGATGTGCGCGTGCCGAGGGTGCCGCGCTCGTTGGTTCGGAAGTCAGCCACCTCCAACCGGGCCAGAAGGATCTTTCGGAATGTCATGGGCTCTCTCGCGCTTGCAGGCTCCGTTTCATCGTCCACGACGTAGTAGAAGACGCACAGCCAGGCCTCCCTGGCGCCATGAGCGTCTGGCGCCCCCTTGCCTCTGGTGGTCTTGATCTCGACCCCCTCGTCGCCGGCCTTGACGGCATCGTTCTCGTGGCGACCTCGGAGGACAAGGTCGGGGTGCCCGTTGTGGAATCGGTTGGCCGCTAGGGCCCGCGAGTGCTTGGCGAGAGAGGTTGTGAGGGCATCTGAAATGACACCTGACATAGCCTGCTTCCGCAGCATGTCGTCAAACCTGTCAAGCCCTCGCTCGATGAGGATGCTGTTGACGTCGAACAGGAGATCGTAAACATCCTGCATAGCCAGCTCGAAGTCCTTCAGCCTGAGTTCATAGGGGAGTTCGGCTTCCAGGTTGAAGAGGGTTGGGCCGACGACGGCTCTCGAGGTTGCAGGCATGACGGCATCCTAGGCGACCTGGGGGCTCCCGTTCAAACCGTCGTTAGTCGCGCGGCGGTTGGGGATCGGGCACGAGTGCACGGTGACAGCGGGCGAGGTACTTCCTCATGTACCTCATGTGGTCGGCGTAAAGTGCGGCGGCATCGAGATCATCTGACCGACCAAGCGGATACTTCTTCTCCATAACGATTCGGGTTGCCTCGCCTGCCAGTATCTCGGCTACCACCGCTTGTGCTAGCGCGCTCTCCTGGAAAGGAAAACCGGGCCCTGGTCCAAGGTAGCGGCTGATCGCAGCGTGACGTCCCATGATCGTCAAGATCCGCTGACCACCCTCGCTGGTGAGAATCGCACGGCTGTTGCCTGCTTCTTCGTCGGCGTAGTGGATACGAAGGTTTGGAGCATCTTCATCCCGCGTCACGACAACGTTGCAGGTCGTGCTGATGGCCCCCAACTCCGCTCGGAGACTTGCGCGCGCACCAAGCGTACGAGCCTCCACCTCCACAGTTGCCTCGAAGAAGGCAGCCTCATCGTCCAGTTCCATGGAAGTGCTACCGCCTAGAACGACTACTCCGGGGTCTGCGGAGCTGACCCGAAGATCCTTCCCTTCCGCGTCAACGGTCTCTACGGGCGCTACAATCCGCAGCTTTCTCTTCTTGGTCCAGGTCAACCGGTAACTGTCTCTTTCAAACTGGAGGTCCTCCGGAAGAGCAATAGGTACCTCGATAACCTCGGCCTGAGGACGGATCTCAACCAAAGCGACTGCTGAGAACTCGCCGAGTGTCACTGTTAGCAATGTTTCTTCATCGGCGACCAACGGTCGAAGGTGAACTTGACCGGTTAGGAGGTCTGGGCGTCGACGATGAGGTGACAGGGTGACCGTCTGCCCATCGATCAGTTCGACCACACCGCCGGGCTCAACCTCTGCTTGGGCCTCCATGAGGCCTAGGTCAGATCTCGCCTGAACTGTCACGGTCTTGTCTTCTCCCAGGTACGACACCACTTGTTCGGGGATCAGTTTCAGCGCAGGAACTTCTCCCCCGGGCCCGCCCGACAGGAAGCCCTCTTCATCGAGCTCTCGAAGGTCCTCGTCGATCAATCGTGCGAGATCCCTTCCCAGGGCATCGAGCAGGCGTCTCGTTCGCGCCGTCTCGTTAGCTCCTGCGCCTCGAGCCTTCTCTTCCTCAGCCCGTATGAGGTCACCCAAAGGTCCTTCTACTGCGGCAGCAAGTGCTTTGTAGAAGAGATGGTTGTGTTCGAGGCCATCTCTGCTTCGGGCAATGATTGGCATGCTATTGCTGGCATCCTGAGGAGCGTTGGTAAGGAAGCGCTCGTCGTACTCAGTAGCGATTTGGTCGATATGACGGCATTCGACCACGCCAGAGAACCATCCGGCATGCGGGTTGTTCTCGAACGAGAAGTAGGTGTTCTCATAGATCGCCCGTCGGCCCTTAACCAGGATGCCTCCGGGTCGTCCCGTGTCCGAAGGTGAGTCGTCGTAGCGCTCGGGGTTGCGATAGATGGTGACCGTGACGGTTGCGTCCGGGTAGCCCTCGATGCCGAGATCCTGCGAGAAGACGATTGGGAGCGCGGGATAGGAGTATCTAAGGGTCTCCGTTTGCCCGCTGTTCGCATCCACGAGCACGGTTTCGCGGTTAGGGTCAGAAAGGATGTCACGGAGTTGATAGTGCTTTGAGATCTTCTCCTTGAGTCGCTCATGGCGGGGACACCGGAAATTCGAATCAACGTGGATCGTGACCACTGTTCCGCTGCCACGAGGGATCCCGAGTTGCTCGCGGTCGTCTGGTGCGGCGGTTCTGTCCCCAGAAGTTGTGTCACCAGTCTTCTCAAGCCGTAGGTGCACGTACCGTCCCGAATCGCAAATGCTTTCGAAGTCCACTGGCCCAAATGCAGCGAGATCTTTCGCGCCGCGCCCCAAGTTACCCCTGACATCGTGACCCTCTTCGAACCCCGACGTTCGCCCACCGAGGCCTTCAATAGCCTCCCGCATTCGATCGAGGGTCATCCCCGTTGCCCGGTCGCGGGTCATCACCCTCGATGGTCGGCCTCGCCGGTGCTCCACTTCTATGCGGATCTTCCCTCGGTTCGGACCGTAAGCATCATCAGAGTTAGTTATGGTCTCGATCAAGGCGCGAACTATGTCCCCCTTCATAGCCAGACTGGCGTCCTGGTGGAACCCTCGACCTAGATACTGAACGTGCCCGGATGTTTCCCTCATCGCCCTGCCTCCTCAAACCACTCGGGATGGTGCCCGGCAAGCTCATCCAGGAAGCTGAGCACTTCGTTGCGCTGCGCTCTGTTTGCCGCCGACCGAAGCACCTCTAGCCGCTCCTTCCAGATGCGCCGATCGCTATCCGGGGAGCATCTGAGAAGCTCGGCAGCTTGCCACTTCTCCTTGGGTAGCTCATGGCCGGAAAGCCATTCTCTGAATGGCTCACTCCTCTCCACTTCGGCGATCATGCGGAGGTGCGGTCTCGACCTGGGCTCCTGAACAGCCTCTCCTTGGTGCAGCAAAGAGTTCATGCGTGATCGGTTCCGCTCGATCCATTGCTGCCCCTCAACCGTGAGCTGTCGCCGGAGTCCATCGGCTGTCTTAAGGAGAAGCGGAGGTCTACGGCGATCCGCGTCCCTCAATGCCTTTGAGCACTTGTTGTAGTCGGGGATATCGGGGCGGGTTCGCCACGCCAACCTTGTGGGGGCTAGTTCAAAAGCCCGAAGAGAGACGTCCTCGACATCGACGAACGACGTGGCTCCGTCGAGAAGACCTAGCGCCCAAACAGCAAGTTCCCAGTTGGCGAGATCGTCAGGGGACGTCACTTGGAGACTCTCCTTGGTCCGCGCTTCTTCTTGGCTCTGGTTGGGATTACGGCGGGCAATCCCCACGAGGCGAGCCCGTACATGCCGCGGCCCGTGCGGGTAAACCGGTCTTCTGATCTACGCAGACGAACAATGATGTTGGCTTCATCTCCGCGCCCGGGGAGTGGAACGCCGCGCGCAATCAGTTCGCTCCGCAAGGCGCTGATGTGTAGAGATTGGCCGGCGTCGGAAAGCACCGACTCAATGTGATCCTCGACACGCGCACCCGGAGGAACCTGCGTTCCCTCGCGCCTTCCGCCAGGCTCCGGCGATTCTGTGGTGCTTCGCACGGCCTTCGCATGGTTTGCTCCGGCGAGCCCGATTAGTCGGCGGATGAGGTCGAGTCGCTCCTTGGCTGCGTCAAGTTGCTCTTCGAGAGGGAACATCCGGTTCCGGATCTCCGCAATCTCTTGCTCGGTGGCTGCCGCCCATGCCTCGAGGTCTTGGACTGGCGCGTGAAACAGGACTGACGTAGCTACTTGTCTGCTCATGCTGTAACGATAGCGTAGTTACGGTGTAGCTGTCAATGTGGTAGCACAAGATCGATCCGGGTCCCTGACCTTCGGCGCCTGGCCCGATGCCTGCCGACCGAATCGCGTTCCGTGCTCCAAGCGAGAGTACCTGGAGGCCCCGGTCTTCCTGCCAGACGAAACGCTCGCGCCGGGCCGTCGTGCTGCCGGCGATCCTCGGTCCTGCTCGCTGCCGCACAGGATCTCGAACGGTGCGACCAGCGGCTGGTCGCCGGTGCGGTCGGTTTCGGTCTCCTGAGCTCCTGGCCATGCGTGTCAGGCTCCGCGTGGGCCGCCCCGGAGTCTTTGTCGAGAGGTAGCCCCGCTGCTACGGTCCGGCCGGGAGGGTGGCCGAGCGGACGAAGGCGACGGTCTTGAAAACGGTCTCCGGGTTGCCCTCGGCATCGAACATGCGACATGCGGCTTAGGAAACGACGTCATGCGGTCGCGGTGCATTCTCGTCCGGTATCCCAAGGCGGAAACGAACGCAAGAAAGGCATAGTTCGTCGTCAAAGAGGGAGATGTGCAAAGGCGTGCAGGTGCAACGCGGTGCGGATAGCGCCCGTCTCCGAGTGTGCACGCTCAGGGAAGACAGCTGGTGTCGGCCTATGTGAGCGTAATCTCGCTGCCAGCCGCACCGACGGGCAACTCCGATAGATGCCAGACCGACCCGCCTGGATTCCCCGGTCGCCGACACTTCTTGCTTCGACAAACCAACCGATGCGGATGGCCGTCGATCGCGGGCCAGTACTCGGCATCCCGTCGGATTGGTCCCGGAGCTTGCTGCCACTTTCCTTCGAAGTCGTCGCGAACGTGCCACACGAAGCCGGCGACCGCCTCGCCCAGGACGCGTCCGCACTTTCCGCAACGAAGGATGACTCCGTCCGCTTGTTTCACGTCCTCACGATAGCGCCTGCGATTCGGTGGCACTCGAAGCAGAACGCTGAAGTATAATGACCCCGAAGGAACGGGCCGACGGGGACAGCCTGCACCGAACCCCCGCAACCTCCGAGTGAGGGCTCGCGTCGTACGCGGCGCGACAGAGGAGGGGGCGGTATGCCCGTTCCACGCAAGAGCAAGCCGAAGCCGAAGAAGGCCGCGCGTCGCGGCCGGCCGCCCGGATCGATCAAGCTTCCGTCGGACAAGAGGCAATTGCTCCTTGCCGCTGTTGAAGCGGGTGGCTCAGATCACAGGTGCGCACGCGCTGCAGGGATCGACCCGCGGACGTTTCGAACGTGGAGGCAGATCGCCGAGGGGCGTCATCCCACGCGAAAGCCGACCAAGGAGCTCGTCGAGCTGTTTCGCGAGATCGACGAAGCCGCAGCGCGGGCAACGATCAGACAAGAGATCAAGGTCGCCCAGACCGACCCGAAGCACTGGCTCCGCTATAGGGCCCGGTCACAACCTGGGTTGGACGGCTGGACCGAGCCGGTGCCTGAAGAACCCGGAGCCCAAGATCCGATCCACGTCATGAGCGCGGACGAGCTCCAACAGATCGTCGCGACCCTTGTCATCTCGGGGGCTATCGAGCTTCCGCCCTGCCTCGATCCCTCCTGCACGTGCAGCTACCACGGGGTGCGCGGGGAAGGAGGCGAGGCTGAATGAAGCGCTCTGATGTCCGAGACAGGGTGGTCGCGCTACGGCGCGTGAGGGCGGGAGACCTCGAAGAGAATCCGCGCAACTGGCGACGCCACCCGGAGGGACAGCGCCGAGCCTTGCGCGCGCTCTTGAAGGAGGTGGGGTTCGCCGATGCGATCCTTGCCCGCGAGCAAGAGGACGGATCGCTTCAGATCATCGACGGACATCTGCGGAAGAGCATGGACCCGGAGATGATCGTTCCGGTCCTCGTGCTCGACCTGGACGAGGCCGAGGCCGACAAGCTCCTCGTGAGCCTGGATCCTCTCGCCTCACTGGCCGTGGCCGATCCCGAGCCGCTTGCCGAGTTGCTCTCCTCGATGCAGACCCGAAGCCAGGAGCTGCGGAGTCTGTTCGCGAAGATTGCGGCCGACGCCGGCGTGAGGGCAAGACTCGGTCTTGTCGACCCCGAAGAGATCCCCGATCAACCGGCCGAGCCGAGATCACGTGCAGGAGACCTGTTCGTCCTCGGCGAGCATCGCCTGATCTGCGGGGACGCGAGGGATCCGAAGGTGATCAGGCGGCTGATGGGGGAGGAGAGTGCCTCGCTGCTTCTGACCGATCCACCGTATGGGGTCTCCTACGAAGGGAAGACATCGTCCCGGCTGCGACTCGCAAACGACGATGAGGACGCCGTCCCGAAGCTCCTTGCCGATGCCTTCGCGGCGGTTGATCCGGCGCTTCGTTCGGGGGCAGCTATCTACCTGTTCCATCCGGCGGGCCGAAACTCCCTCGCGTTCTTGTCCGCGCTCGCCGATCGGTGGTCGCTTCGCCAGGGGCTCGTCTGGCGAAAGGACGCGATGGTGCTCGGCCACGCCGACTACCACTACGTCCACGAGCCGATCGCCTACGCGAACAAGCCGACTGAGGAGAGGTGGGGCAGAGGGGCCGCCGGCTGGTACGGAGGCAACGCCGAGACGAGCGTCATCGAGGTCCCGAGGCCGAAGGCCTCGAGGGATCATCCGACCGCCAAACCGGTCGCGCTCATCTCTCGTTTGGTGAGCAACAGCTCCGCCTTCGGAGACGTCGTCCTCGATCCGTTCCTCGGCTCGGGCTCGACGCTGATCGCCTGCGAGCAGCTCTCGCGACGTTGCTTCGGGATCGAGATCTCACCTACCTATGTGGATGTGGCCGTGTCGCGCTGGGAGAGCTTCACCGGCGGGCGCGCCAAGAGAACAAGGAGGAGACATGCAGGCTGAAGACCTGTTTCCAAGGCTCAACCGCTACATCCCGATCCGACCCACCCCCAAGCAGGCGGCGTTCCTGCTGCTTTCGCACAAGGAGGCGTTCTACGGCGGGGCGGCAGGGGGAGGAAAGTCCGTGGCGCTGCTCGGGGCGGGGCTGCAGTACGCGGACGTCCCCGAGTATGCGGCGCTGCTCGCCCGGGCAAGCTACATGGAGCTGATGCAGCCGAACGGGTTGATCGATCTGTCCAAGAAGTGGCTGGGACCCACCGACGCCACCTGGCGCGAGTCCGACTACACCTGGCGATTCCCCTCGGGCGCCACCCTCACGTTTCGGTACCTACAAGGCGCCACCTCTGAGCTTTCGTTCCAGGGGGGCGAGTACCAGTTCATCGGGATCGACGAGGTGACCGAGATCGAGGAGGACGCCTACCGGTTCCTGTTCTCCCGACTTCGGAACAAGGCCAGGTCGCAGATTCCCCTTCGGATGCGGGCCGCATCGAACCCGTATGGACCGGGTGCGGAGTGGGTTCACCGCCGGTTCATCCTGGGACGTGCCTCCGGGCGCATCTACATCCCCGCGGTGTTCGAGGACAACCCTCATCTGGACCTCGTCTCCTACGACGAGTCGCTGCGGGAGCTTCCTCCGATAGTCAGGGAGCAGCTGCGAAACGGCAACTGGGAGCTGAGGCCCGAAGGTGGCCTGTTCAAGCGGGAGTGGTTCACGGGACACTTCATTGAAGCGAACCGGCTCCCCACCGGCCTCGCACTCTGCCGGTTCTGGGATCTTGCCGCGAGCGAGCAGGTGCGGGGCTCCGATCCCGATTTCACGGCCGGCGTGCTGAGCGGGCGCGACCGGGACGGGATCTTCTACGTGATCGATGTCGTCCGGGCCCGCGCGACGCCACTCGGCGTGCAGCAGCTCGTCCTACGGACCGCGGAGCGGGATCGTGACCTAGCATGGCGGCGCGGCTGGCGCCCGCCCGGGATCCGGATGGAGCAGGAGCCGGGATCGGCTGGCAAGGCGCTCGTTGATTTCTACTCCAGGCTTCTTCTCGGACCGTTCGACTTCAAAGGCGTCGTCTCCTCCGGGTCGAAGGAGGCCCGCGCCGCCCCGGTGTCGGCCCGAGCCGAGGCCGGGCATGTCCTCATCTGCCGGGGTCCCTGGAACGGCGATTTCCTCGACGAGCTGTGCGCGTTTCCGCACGTTCGCCACGATGACCAGGTCGACGGGCTGTCGGGTACCTACGCCCAGTTGGTGGAGGTCGAACGTAGGGGGCACGCCCGGATCAGTAGGATCAACTTCGGCGATACACAGAGTCGAACGGGGTGGCGCCGAAGATTCGCTGACCCGCCGCCTCCCCCTCCTCCGTGGGAGCGAGGATAACGGGATTGGCATCAACGGTGATGCCATTGGGGGTGGCGAAGAGGCTTCTAAGATCCCGGCGTTGACACGCAACATCTGGTGTCGGTGCCGGACGGGAAACCGGCCAAACAGATGAGCTCGAGACCGAGGCGTCTCCTACTTGCCGTACAACTCAGCGGCCATCTCAACGAGCCGACCGTGGCCTGCTCCCCATCCCCGCGTTGACACCTAACATCTGGTGATTCCGGTCACCCGGTGGGGCGGTCCGGAGATGGAAGGGGCAACGAGATGGCAGAGAGGCGCTACCGCAAGTTCACCGCTGAACAGAAGCTCGAGATCGTGATCGCGGGTCTTCGCTCCGGCAACGTCCAGGAGGTCTGTCGTTCAAACGACATCTCCTCGGCGCTCTACTACAGCTGGAGAGACCAGGTGCTTGAAGCAGGCAAGGAGCGTCTGGCCGGCAAGGACGAGCGTCAAGGCCAAGCCGAGCTGAAGAAGCGCAGGTCGCCAGGCTCGAACGGACGTTGGGCAAGAAGACCTACGAGTTGGAGCTGGCGGGAAACTTCTTGCGGGAGTGGGAGTAAGACAACGCGTGGCCTACTCCCGTGAGGCGGTGGCGAAGGGTGCGTCTGTAGCCACCGTGGCGCGGACCATGAAGATCAGCCCTGTACCGGCGGCCGACACCGAGCCTTCATCCCCAGTCGAAGGTGATCGTCGACGAGGTCGAGCACATGATCGTCGATCTTGCCTCCTCTGAGGAGTACGCCCAAGACGGCTATCGGATGATTCAGGCGGTCACTTCGCGGCGGCTCGGGCGGGCAGTGAACGCCAAGCGTGTGCTGCGGGTGATGCGAAAGCATGGCCTGATCCAGCGCCGGCGGGTGGAGCCCCGCCCGAAGCGGCCCGGCTACTTCGTGGTCCGCCGACCCGATGAGCTCTGGCACACCGCCCGAACCGCGCCAGTGAGTAGCCAACGCCACCGACCCGACGCCCTGGGCGGCCTCCTCCACGAGTGTGGGACGGTCGCGGCGTGGAGAATCGAGCTTTCTGTACCCTTCAGGGGAAGTACTCCCGACATGCGACCGGAGAACAGGAGGTCATTCGTGACCACGCTGAGGGACCGTAAGGATGTCGAGGACTTCCTCATGGGAGCGAACTTCATGTCCGCGTCCGGAGGAGGAGATCCGGCTATCGAGCGAGGACTGCTCTACGAGGACCTCGACCAGGGCCTGGAACTCGGATGGAACCCCCTGGACGAGACGTCCGATGCCCTCTTCTGCACCGCCTGTTTCTCAGGGTCAATCGCTCCGGAAGCCTTCGAGGAACCTCCCGAAGCCAAGGTTCTCGCCCCGGCGGGGAAACTGCACCGCCCCTTGGTAGAAGCGGTGCTTGAGCTGCAGAACTACCTGGGGAAACCCATCGGAGGGCTGGTCTCGATCGAGATCGGAGCCAGCAACACGGGGTCGATCCTGGACGTCGCTGCCAATCTCCGGTTGCCCCTCGTGGACGGAGACTACGCGGGCCGGGCCATCCCTGAGCTGCATGCCACGGTACTCCACCTCTTTGGCGTCGATGTCTTGCCTCAGGCGCTCGTGGATGAGTACGGGAACCGACTGATCATGCGGGCGGCCGTGTCGGACGCATTCAACGAGCGGCTAGGGAAGTTCCTTGCCCTAGCCTCGTTCGGTTCCATCTGTGTTGCCTTGGCGGCTCTCCCCGCGAAGGAGGTGGCCTCGATCTACGTGCCGGGCACTCTCACCGAGTGTCTCGAATTGGGCCGGGCGATCCGCCTTGCGCGCGAAGAGGATGTGGACCCGGTGGGAGCGGCCGCCGAAGCGATCGGAGGATGGGCGCTCTTCCGAGGAACCATCGCACGGCGAGAGTGGACAAATACCGGCTACATGGAGGGCACGGAGGAGATCGCCGGCGAGGGTGAGTTCGCCGGCCGATCGCTCAGGATCTGGTTCAAGAACGAGAACCACGTCACCTGGCTCGATGAACGGCCGTACGTTTGCAGTCCCGACCTCATCGAGGTCTGCGATGCGGAAACGGCCGAGCCTCTGGTCAATACCTTCCTAAAGGAGGGCGATCGAGTCGCGGTTGTGGGCGGTCGGCGACGTGACGCGTATGACTCGGAGGCTGGCTTGGCCGCACTCGGACCACGCCACTTCGGATGGGACCTAGACTTCACTCCCATCGAAACCCTGGTGGCCGCAGGCGACTAGGAGCTGCCAGCAGTAGTCCGGTTCGCGCGTCCCGAGCGCGCCATAGACACACGCGCCGTCTGGCGGGTCAGCTCGCCTGAGGGCTCAG
>Ga0315288_10003082_pt1 | contig 21303 bp, 21 predicted proteins | sample YL17G11_20_MG_FD_203454 | JGI IMG/M metagenome (GOLD analysis project Ga0315288, IMG submission 203454) | Sediment microbial communities from Yellowstone Lake, YNP, Wyoming, USA - YL17G11_20 | ecosystem: Environmental > Aquatic > Freshwater > Lake > Sediment | place: USA: Wyoming | collected...
GCCGCATAAACGACGCGAGATGAAGAAATCACCTCGTCCCGAATCAGAGGCTTCAAGCCGTCCTTTGGCACAAGGTCAACCGTCCTGCCGATGATTGTCGACAACTCCCGCCGAATGCGACCCAGAGCGAGAAATCCAACCTCAGCGTCGGAATCGAATACGACCAGAAGGTCAATATCGCTGTCAGCCCGGAGTTCGCCACGGACAACAGACCCGAAGACCGACAATTCCCGGATCTGGTTCTTCCGGCAGTAGTCGGCAATCCGAGCCTCTGGTATCTCTATTCCATTCAGCTTCATGTCAGTTAGGATAGCGCGGTTCTGTCATTCCGTCAACTCCCTCATGTGCGACAAGACAATCCGCGGCCAGTCTCGCAACCCTGCCGCCCGCTGACTGCTACGACTTCCAGAGCAGATGGATGTTGCAGTACTCGCGAGCGATTGCCCCGTCCATCTTCATCGGGAACTCGGCTTCAGGCTTGTCGCCCGGTTTCAGGAAGGCGCGGCCGAATGCCGCTCCGTCGGCCGTCATCACCTGAATCCACTCGATGTAGTGCTTCTCCTCCATCGGGTGCGGCACGCTGCCGACCTTCACCTTGATGCCGTTCGCGGTCTTCTCAATCACCGGGACGTGCTTTTCCCTGGACGCGTCAACCGTGTCTTCCTTCATCAGTTTCATCGGCTGCCCGCAGCAAACCAGTTCGCCCGCGCCCGTGTGCAGGACCTCGACGATATTGCCGCAGATTGCGCACTTGTAGATTTCCAGTCTCGCAGTCATCGCTTTCCTCCTTGGGTTACGTTGCGACCAATGGCTTCTGGCCGGAAAACGACCTAGTTCGATTCCAGCAGCACGCGGACCTGGCTGGCCAGCTTCCGCCCGATGTTCGGCGTGTAGCCGATATGGACATCGCGGACGATGCCCTTCTGGTCAATCAGGAACAAGGTCGGATACCCGGTTACGTCATACAGCTTGGGAATCTTGAGCGCCCGCAGGGTAGGATACGACAGCTTCAGCTTCTTCGCTGCGAACTTGGCATCAGCCGGGTCCTTGTCGATGTTCAGGCCGAGCACGCGAACCGGCTTGCTCTTGAAATCATCGGCCAGCTTGCTGAGTTGGGGCATGATCCGGATGCACCAGGGACAGCCGCGATACCAGAAGTCGAGCACCACCACTTTGCCCTTGTAGTCCTTCAGCGCATAGACATTGCCGTCCAGGTCCCTCAGCTTCCAGTTCGGCGCCGGTTTGCCCTTCAACGCGACCGGGCCGCCCGGCTCGAGCGGGCGCAGTCCGATTCTCGCGAGTTCGACCGTACGCTCATCGAGTCGCTGCCACAACCCAGAGTCGGTCACGACCGCCATTGCCGCCTCGAGAACCAAATCCGCCCGGGCCAGGAGTCTCTCCGAATACTCGGCATCCTCATCGGCCTGGTTCTCGAGTTCGTCCACCGCCGAATCCGCGCGCAGAAAGACGGTCAGGTCGGGCAGAAACTTCTTTGCGGCAACCGTGTCCAGTCGGACCACCGAATCCAGTTTCAGCGAAGTCACTGCGCTGCGATTGCCGAAGTTCTGGTTGCGGAACCCCTCGCGCAGGATAACCAGCCCCTGCTTCCGGTCCAGGTGCACCAGCGCGCGGTCCGAAATCTCGAAGACCTCGTCCAGCGGCGTCTTGGTGACGTGCTCAATCGCCCAGACCGTATCTGAGAGGCTCTTGCTGTCAAGTCGGAACCGGTCTACCCGGTCCAGTTCGCCGGGCCGGTCCCAACCCTGTTTCGCCTGCAGAGTGTCGGTGGGCAGCGGGATGAAGATCGCCTTCCAGTCCGCCGGCCCGAGCGCGGAACCCGGGACGATATCGCCGTTGGGCTGCATATCGCACCAGCTCCAGGTTTCGATCGCCCGGTTCTCGACCTTCGCGCCGGCCTTGGCTTCGCCCGCCGCGTTCTCGGTCTGCTTCAGTATCACCCGGAAACTGCCGTTCTGGTTGCGTTTCACAACCCAAACCTGCAGTTCGCGAGCCGTAGCTCGAGTACCCTGAGCAAGGACGACGTTGCCGGAACTGGTGTAGCACAGCTTTCGGCCTGCCGCGAGATTGTACTTCGGCATTGTGAACTGCGCCGCAAACCCGGCGCCGGCCAATGACAGCAACAGCACGTACCGCATGTTCAAGCCTTTCTCTTGTACCTGTTCGCGATGAACAGGTTAGACCATACTAGCTTTGTTCCCTGTTCAGCCCGTCGCGCGGAATCAGCACTCCCGGGGCAAACGCCGCGTCGGCCTCTTCCTGGGTAAGGACTCCCCTTTCAATCGCAAGTTCCCGAATCGACACCTTCCGCTTCACCGCTTCCCGGGCCAGTTCGGCGGCCCGGAGATGCCCGATTCCCGGCGCCAGCAGCGTGGCCAGCGCCGGGTTCAAGTGCAGGTAAGACCGGCACTTATCCTCATCTGCTCGGATGCCTTCCACGCAGCTCACGCCGAAAACCGGCAGGAGGTTGGCGAGCAGCGTCACCGACTGCAGGACATTCCAGGCTATCACCGGCACCATCACGTTCAGTTCCAGTTGCCCGGCTTGCGTGGCCAGCGCCACCGCGGTGTCGTTGCCGACGACCTGGAAGCAGACCATGTTCAGGCACTCGGGCAGCGACGGATTCACCTTACCCGGCATGATTGACGACCCGGGCTGGACCGCCGGCAACGCAATCTCGGCCAGTCCGGCAAACGGACCCGACGCCAGCAGACGCAGGTCATTGGCGATCCGAATCAGTTCCAGCGCCAGCTCCTTGAGTGCACCGGAGAAAGCGGCAAGCAGTCCGCGACTCTGCAGCGCCTCGAAACTGTCCCGGGCCGCGCTGAACTCGGTAGCGCACAATTCGGAGAGACGCACGACCATCAGATCCCGGAACCGGGGCAGACTGCCGGTGCCGGTCCCGACTGCGGTCCCGCCAATCGGCAGCTCACGCAAGTCGTTGCGGCGCTGCTCGACCCGTTGGGCCGCCCGCTCCAGGGCCGTGGCGTAGGCCCGGAATTCGTCGCCCAGGGTCAGCGGCAGCGCGTCCATCAGGTGTGTCCGGCCCGTCTTCGCAATGTCCTTGAACGCGTCGCCTTTGCGCCGGAAGACCAGCGCCAGTTCTTCCAGCGCGTCCAGCAGCTTCTCGGCGGCGAGAATCGCGGCGATGTGGGCGGCGGTCGGATAGGTGTCATTGGATGATTGCCCCAGGTTCACCGAGTCGTTCGGGCTGAGAAACTCATAGTCGCCGCGTTTCCGCCCCAGCAGTTCGAGCGCGCGATTCGCCAGCACCTCATTCACATTCATGTTGAATGACGTCCCGGCCCCGGCCTGGAAGACGTCCACCGCGAACTGGTCGGCAAATCGGCCGGCCAGCGCGTCATCTGCGGCCTGAACAATCGCGCTGCCCAGCCCCCGGTCCAGACCGAGCAGCTCCATATTCACCAGAGCCGCGGCTTTCTTGATGAAGAGATATGCACGCACCAGTTCCGCCGGCGCGCGCAATCCGCTCACCGGGAAGTTGGCCAGCGCGCGCGCAGTCTGAATGCCATATAGAGCTGCGTCCGGGAGTTGGAGGGAACCGAGAGAGTCGTGCTCAGTGCGGGGCATGTGGGACCCTGCAGGGTCAATGACCAATGACCAAATCCCAATACCCCACAAATGACTCAAGTCCCAAGTCCAAACCGCCGCTTCTATTGGTCATTGGGGCTTGGCGGTTGGTTGGTCATTGGTGCTTGGTCGTTGGGACTTCCCGCGCCGCGCGGGCTCTAGACATTGGGATTTCCCGCTTCCTGCGGGCTCTGTTCGCCGGTGCCCGGCACTTGGTTGGATGTTGGAGCTTGAACGTTGGAGGTTTCCTCCTGAACCGGAACCGGCGCTCTCCCCAACTCCTGCAGCCTTCTGCGCGCCGCACCGATTGCCAGATTCGGCGGCACGCCTTTCGGGCAGACCGCTCGGCAGTTGGCGAAGAACTCGCAAGCCCACCAGCCGTCGGGTCGATTCGCCTTCTCGACCCGAGCGTCGTCCGCCGGCTCACGCGGGTCTTGTGCGAAACGATAGAGCTTCGCCAGGGCCGCCGGACCCCAGTAGCCCTGGTTCCTGCCGCAGACCGGGCAGGCCGCGAAACACGCACCGCACTGGATGCAGTTGGTGTAGGTCTCCAGCTCTTTCACCGCGGCCGGCTCCAGCCGCAACTCTCGGTCGAGCAGACCTTCGGGCGGACGGAAAAACGGCTCGAGCGCCTCGTAGAACCGGAAGAACCTCCGGAAGTCAACCACCAGGTCCTTGAGCACGTGAAAATGCGGCAGCGGCTCGACCAGGATTTCGTGTCTCGGGTTGAACGGCTCGGGTTCGCCCAGTGTCGGGTCCGGCTTCAGTTCGACCGCCTCGGACCCGACCGCGTCAAGCTGGGTTCGGCAGGCCAGCCTAGGCACCCGGTTCACCAGCACCGCGCACGAGCCGCAAACCGCGCCTCGGCAGGAATAGCGGAATGAAAGCGAATCGTCAATCCGTTCCTGAACGTAGAACAGCGCGCTCAGCACGGTCAGCCCCGGCTTCGGCTTCACGTCAAAGTGGTCGTAGCTCACACTGCCGGTGCTCGGGTCGAAGCGGCGGACTTTGAGCACCATCAGTACTGCCTTGCCTCGACCGGGAACATCCCGACGGCCACCGGCTTGTGCACGATTTCGACCTGGCCGCCACGATTCCATGCCATCGAGTGGACCAGCCAGTTCGCGTCGTCGCGCGCCGGGAAGTCGGTGCGGGCATGCGAACCGCGGCTCTCCAGGCGGTTGAGGGCGCTCCGGGCAACCGTCTCGGCCACCTCGAGCATTCCTTCCAGTTCCAGCGCCGCGACCAGCGCCTGGTTGTAGCTGCTCTGGCGCGTTCCGATGCCGACGCCATCGAGGCGCGACTTCAGGTGGGTCAGAATGCCCAGCCCTTCTCTCATGCGCGCCTCGTCCCGGAACACACCGAACATCTCAAACATCGTCATCATCAGGTCGTCGCGGATGTTGTTCACGCGCTCGGTCCGCTCCCGGGACAGCAGCCGGTCAATCCGCGCCAATTCCTGCGCCAGTGCTGCTTCCAGCGGCTCTGCGGCCGGTGCCGGCACGGCCCGCGCCGACTCCACCATTGCTGCGCCCGCCCGCCGGCCGAAGACGATCGTCTCAAGCAGTGAATTCCCGCCCAGCCGGTTCGCGCCGTGCACGCTGACGCAGGCGCACTCGCCGGCCGCAAACAGGCCGCGTACCAGCGTCGAACCGTCGGTCTCGGCCGGCACCCCGCCCATCGAGTAGTGCTGTCCCGGCTGCACCGGAATCGGTTCCCGAACCAGGTCCGCCCCGGCAAAGTCCCGGGCAATCTGGCGAATGCCGGGCAACCGCTCGTTGATTCGCTCCGCGCCGAGATGCGTCAGGTCCAGCAGCACGTATTCATTCTTGAATCCCCGACCCACGTCAATCTCGGTCTGGATTGCCCGGGCCACGATGTCGCGCGGGGCCAGCTCCATCGCCTGTTCGGCGTAGCGCTTCATGAACCGCTCGCGCCGGCTGTTCAGGAGATAGCCGCCTTCGCCCCGGGCCGCTTCGGAGATGAGGATGTTCGTGCCGTAGAGCGTGGTCGGGTGGAACTGGACAAACTCCATATCCTCCAGCGGGAGTCCGGCGCGCCAGGCCAGCGCTGCGCCGTCGCCGGTGTTGATCAGGGCGTTTGTCGAACGCGCGTAGATTCGTCCGTAGCCGCCGGTCGCCAGCAGTACTGCTTTCGCCGCAAATCCGTGCAGCGTGCCGTCGCTCAGGTCCAGCGCGATGCAGCCCGAGCAGCGCTTGTCGGTCACGACCAGCGACGTCACGAAGTATTCGTCATAGACCTTCAACCGGCGGCCGACGCCCTGCTCGAACAGGGTGTGCAGCAGGTTGTGACCGGTTCGGTCCGCGCAATAGCACGTGCGCGGAAATCCCGCCCCGCCGAATGGGCGCTGCGCAATCCGGCCGTCCGGCAACCGGGAGAAGACGGTACCCATGTGTTCGAGTTCGACCACCGCGGCCGGCGCGTCCCGGCAGAGAGTTTCCACCGCGTCCTGGTCGGCCAGAAAGTCCGAACCCTTGACCGTATCGAACGCGTGCTTTCCCCAGGTATCGTCCTCCCCGCCCGGCGCATTCCCCAGCGCGGCGTTGATGCCGCCCTGCGCGGCCACCGAATGCGAGCGCAGCGGGTGGACTTTGGAGATGACTGCCACATCCAGCCCGGCGCGGCTTGCCTCCAGGGCCGCCCGCAGCCCGGTCAGGCCGCCGCCGACGATGACGACGTCATGAGAGTGGAGCGGATGCGGCTGCATGATCATTCCGATTCTAGCAACGTGCTGGGTAGAGTCAATACCCGCCGGGTCCGCGCCGGCTGCTGAATATGCTTGACTTCCGCCTGAGCCTCAATAGCATAGAATGCATGCTCCGCCGGTTCACGTCGATCCTGCGCAATCGCAGTTTCCGGTATCTGGCCGGCGCGTCCGCCGTCACGGCCCTCGGTGACCGGCTCACCCACATGCTGCTGATTACCCTGATTGCCGTATCCCAGCCGGGTCGGATTCTCGCCTACTCGGAGGGCGCGCTGGTCTTTGCGGTCCCGGCCATCCTCTTCTCTCCGATTGCCGGCGTGCTGATTGACCGGTGGGATAGGCGCCGCCTGCTCGCAGTTTCTCATTTCGTCCAGGGCGGCCTGCTCCTGCTCGCGCCGCTCGCGATGCTCCTGACGCACAGCCTGAGTCCGGTCTGGGTCGCGCTTTTCCTGTTCTTCGTCGCGGACGTCTTCGACAACAGCACCTCGCCGGCCATGCTCCCGGCCATCGTCGACCGCCGCGATGTCGTGACCGCGAATTCGGTCTGGTCGGTCTTTTCCCGGCTGGCGGCTATCATCGGCATGGTCGGCGGCGGCTTCCTGGTCAAGAGCGTCGGCTGGAAACTGGGCTTCACGATTGACGCCTCGACCCACCTGATTTCCGGCTGCCTGGTCCTGGGCATCATCCCCAGTCTGGCCTTCCGCCCGAACCCGGCGCACGCACCGGTGCAGTTGCCCACCGCAGTCCGCCGAAGCTGGGGCAGCTTCCTGCGCCAGCTGGGCGAGGTCATCCGCCTGCTGAGCACCAATCGCCATGTTGCCTTCGTGGTCTTCTCGATTGTCGTCTCGATGGCGATATCGGGCATCGCCTATTCCATTCTACTATTCCTGATTCAGCAGGTCCTGCGGCTGGGCACCGCCGGCGTCGGCGTCTACACCGGCATCCTCGCCGCCGGGATGATTCTGGGCGCAATCACGCTGGGCATTGCCGGGGACCGGGTTGCGCCGACCCGGGTCATCGTCTTCGGCATCGCGCTTCTGGGCGTCCTGTTCGGGGTCGGCCCCTGGCTGCTCAATATCTGGTTCCTGGGCGTCGTCGCCCTGCTCGCCGGCGTGGTGTTCTCCTGGATTGGCATCGCGCAGACGTCAATTCTCCAGACCCGGGTCGGGCTTGAAATCCAAGGCCGCATCTTCGCGACCCGCGAATTCTTCAGCAACGTGACCCTGATTCTCACCACCTTCGGGATCGGCCTGATGAGCCTGGTGACTGCGCTCAAGTCGCTGCTGCTGATTGTCGGTGTCGCTCTGCTCGCCGCGGCTGCGCTGGGCTGGCGGCTGGCGCGCGGGCTCGAGCATCAGGAGTCACCGGCATGAGCCTGCGCACCCGGCGCATCATCGCCGCTGCGCTCGTTGCGGTCGCGCTTGCCGCGCTCACCTGGGTCGGTATTCGCTGGGGCGGCCCTCTCTGGCGGCTGTTCCACAACCCGGAGCGAATCCAGGAACTGGTTCGGAGCTGGGGCATCTGGGCGCCGCTCGGGTTCATCCTGCTGCAGATGGTCCAGATTGTCGTCGCCCCGCTGCCCGGGAGCGTGGTCGCGCTCGTCGCCGGCTATGTCTTCGGCCTGGACAAGGGACTGTTGCTGGCTATGGCCGGGGTGATGCTGGGCGCGCTGGCCGCCTTCCTGCTCAGTCGTGCAATCGGCCGCCGGCTGCTCCGGCTGTTCGTTCCGGCACGGACAATGGACCAGTTCGACCGGTTCGTGGTCCGGCGCGGACCGTTCTACGTCTTCCTGCTTCTGCTGCTGCCCAATCCGATTGGCGACTGGCTCTACTACCTGGCCGGGCTCACGGCCCTGCCGCTTGCGCTGTTCATGCTGTTCGTACTGGTCGCGAGGATTCCAACCAACCTGCTCGAGGTCTTCATCGGCGTTCAGGTCGCGCGGCTCGGCAGCGCCGGCTATCATCTGGCATGGTGGCAGTGGACCATCTTCGGAGTTGTCATCACGGGACTGGCGGTCGCCTACTTCGTCAACCGCAGACGCATCGAGGCCTTCTTCCTCCGCTTCACGCGGTTCCCGACCGACTGACCCGCACGCGCGCCGACCATCGCAGACCCACGGCCCCCATCACCATCTGTCCGATTCGGTCATGCCCGGCCGGGCCGCAGCGGGCATCGGCTCCTGTTGGCGGCTTGACTATTCGCCAGTTTGGGCTAAAGTAACCCATGGCGCACAAGATTGCCGTCGCCAACCAGAAGGGCGGCGTCGGCAAGACAACGACCTCCATCAACCTGGCCTCGGCGATCGCCCTCACCGGCTGTCGCACCCTGCTCGTCGACCTTGACCCGCAGGCGCATGCGACGCTCGGGCTCGGGTACGACAAGAGAGAAATCCGCCGGTCGGTCTACGACGCCATGGTCGAGGAGAACGTCCCCCCCGGAATGCTGCTCAACGGCAAAGTTCCAAATCTCGACCTGCTCCCGGCGAACATCGCGCTTGCCGGCAGTGAGGTCGAACTGGTCAGCCTCCCGGACCGCGAGGTACGCCTGCGCCGCACCCTGGCAACGGTAGACGCCGACTACGGCCACATCCTGATTGATTGCCCGCCGTCGCTCGGCCTGTTGACCCTGAATGCCCTGGCCGCGGCCGACGCGGTGCTGATTCCGGTGCAGTGCGAGTACTACGCGATTGAGGGCCTGTCGCGGCTGCTCGAGACCATTAACATCGTGCGCCAGACCCTGAACCCGACCCTCGAACTCGAGGGCGTCGTGCTTACCATGTACAGCTCGCGCCTGAATCTCGCACAACAGGTGGTGAGCGAAGTGAAGAACTATTTCGGCGCCAAAGTCTTCGCCACGGTAATTCCGCGCAACGTCCGGCTCGCCGAGGCGCCGAGTTTCGGCAAGAGCATCTTCCAGTACGAACCCAGTTCGCTCGCCGCACTCGCCTACCGGACGCTCGGCGAGGAACTCCTGCGCCGCCGAACCACGGAACCGGTGTCATGAACCGTAAAGCCCTGGGCAAGGGCCTGGCCGCGATTATCCCGGACGAAACCCGGGTCGTGGCCGCAACCGATGCCCGGCTGATTCCGATTACCGAGATTCGCGCCAACCCGTTCCAGCCCCGGGCCAACGTCGACCGGAAGCTAGACGAACTGGCCGCCTCAATCCGCGAGAACGGCGTCATCCAACCGGTTATCGTGCGCAAGCGCCTGGACGGGTTCGAGCTCATCGTCGGCGAACGCCGGCTGCGCGCGGCCCGGCTCGCCGGCCTCACGCACGTGCCGGCGGTGGTCAAGGATGTCTCGGAACCGAAGATGCTCGAACTGGCGCTAACCGAGAATATCCAGCGCGCCGACCTGGACGCAGTCGAGGAAGCCCTCGCCTACAAGCGCCTGGCCGACGAGTTCAACCTGACGCACGAAGACATCGCGCGGCGGGTAGGCAAGAGCCGTTCCGCGGTAACCAACTCCCTGCGCTTGCTCGCCCTGCCCCAGAAGGTACGCGATGCCGTGAGCGCGGGCGCCATCAGCGAGGGCCATGCCCGGGCCCTGCTCGGGATTACCGACCGCCAGCTCCAGGAGGACCTCTGCGCCCGGATTATTGCCGAGGGTCTCTCGGTCCGGGCCGTCGAGCAGCTCTGCAGCACGAAACCCAGGCGCGGCGGCACGAACCGCGCCCGGCCGGACCCGGATGTCACGGCACTCGAGGAATCACTCCAGCAGAGTCTGGGCACCCGGGTTCGTCTGCGCGGTCAGGGTGACCACGGCGAGGTCATTATCGAATACCACGGTGCGGCCGACCGCGAGCGGCTCATCCGACTCCTGCTCGATGTGCGAAGTCCGGCGAAGTAGCTCGGCCGGCCGCGGCTTGAAGTGAGCCGGCGCGAATTCTCAATCGTCGTCGTCCCGCATTCCGGCGGCCGGACCATCGAGCGTCGTTTCTCGGTCCTGGGCTTTCGCCTGCTCGTCGCGCTGGCCGGCCTGCTGTTGCTGGCCGGAGCCGCCACGGTCGTGCTCGCCCTGCGGGTGCATATCACCAAAGCCGACTACCTGAACCTGAGAGTACGCAACGCCGCCCTTGAGGCTGAGCTTACCAAGCTGAACCAGCTCAAACTGGAACTGGAACAGATGCGTCTGGCGGACGCGAAAGTCCGCGCCATGCTGGGCATGGACCAGGAGCCGCCGAAGCTTGACCTCGACCGGCTCTACGAAGCCCTGGCCCGAGACAGTGGTGCATTCCTCGACAGCTCGGCAATCCGCCTGCTGGACAGCGCGCCCCGCAGCATCACGCCGCGCGTCAATCCGACGATTCCCGGCATCGCGCCGGTGAACGGCTTCACCGTCTCCCGCGGCTGGAGCCGCGCGCACACCGGAATCGACCTCGTTGCCCCGACCGGCACGCCGGTGATGGCCACCGCGACCGGCATCGTCGTCTTCGCCGGCTGGGACACGATCTACGGCAACTCGGTGCAGATTGAACACGCCGACCGGTTTCAGACGCTCTATGGCCACCTCCTGCGCATTACCCGGCTCGCCGGCGACTCCGTGCAACAGGGCGGCCTGGTCGGTCTGCTCGGCTCGACCGGCCGCTCGACTGCCCCGCACCTGCACTACGCAGTCTTCAAAGCCGGCAAGCCGGTCGACCCGCAGAAGTACTTCCAGTAGCCGCGGCCCGGTCCGTTGACCGACCGGAGTCTAGTGAAAGAGCCCGCCGTACCAGCGCAGGATTGTCTCGCCCAGGAACAGCGCAACCAGGCTGCCCAGGGCAAGGAACGGCCCGAACGGAACCGGGCGCCTGAGGTTCTGCTTCCGGAGCAGTGCCGCCCCCCCGCCGACGAGCACACCCAGGACCACGCCCAGGAAGATCGCCAGCAGCCCCTGCTGCCAGCCCAGAAATGACCCAATCAGCGCCGCGAGCACGACATCCCCGCTCCCCATCCCCTCCCGGCGGGTCGCCAGTTTCCAGAACCACCCGGCCAGGAAGATGAGCGCCGCGCCGACGGCCGCGCCCAGCAGCGCGGGCACGAATTCCCGGACCAACAGGCTCGACAGCAGCCCGACCGCCACCCCGGGCAGGCTGATTACGTCCGGAATCAGGCGGAAGTCCAGGTCGATGAACGCCACGACAATCAGGATGCCGGTGAAGACCAGCCCGCGCAGGAACGGCCAGCTCACGCCGAACCGGAGCACCAGCAGCAGGAACAGCACGCCGGTGAGCGCCTCGACCAGCGGGTAACGCGCTGATATCGGCTGCCGGCACCGGCGGCACTTCGCCTGCAGCAGCAGCCAGCTCAGCACCGGGATGTTGTCGTAGAACCGGATCGGCGACTTGCAGCGCGGGCAGTGCGATGGCGGGCGGACAATCGACTTCCGGCGCGGAATCCGCCAGATGCAGACATTGAAGAAACTGCCGAAGAAGAGCCCGAGCAGGAAGATGCAGACGTCAAGGTAGACTTGCTGGGCCAGGGGCATCGGTTCAGGCGCGAAGAATGATTCGGAGTGCCCGGTCCGGACACTCCGAATCCTCTCGACTAAGCGTTGTCACACGCTCGGCAGGCGCGTCGGACTACTGCGCCGGCAGTACGTGCGGAATGATAAATATCAGCAGGTCGGACTTGGACGCCTTGACGCTGGTCTTGGTGAAGAGCAGCGGACCCAGTATCGGGATGTAGCCCAGCACCGGTACCTTGCTCACGTTCTTCGTGTACTGGTCCTGGACCAGCCCGCCGACCACCGCGACCTCGCCGTCGCGCACCCGGATCTGGGTCCTGGCCTCGCGGCGGGAAGTTATCGGCTGCTGGTCCCCGACCGGACCGACGTAGCCGGTGATTGCCTCGACCCTGGGATTGATGTCCATGTTGATGGAACCGTCGGCCAGCACATGGGGCGTCACTTTCAACGCAATCGGAATCTGTTCCCGCTTCCAGGTAATCGTCTGAGCCTGCGTTCCCGGGTCAACCCGCACTTCGCGCACCGGCACCTGGGTGCTGATTGTCATCTCCGCGGTCTGGTTGTCCAGCGTAATCACACGCGGGTTCGCCAGCAGCCGTGCGCTGCCCCGGGTCTTGAGCAGGTCCAGCACCGCCGACAGGTCGCCAATCGTCAGTGTCCCAAGCAGCATCTGGTTAATGGTCAGCGGCATCTTGACCGGGTCGCCCGGCTTGTACTTGTCGGGCGGCACCGTCGCGCTTACCGAGGCGCGAATCGTCCAGTCAATGCCGTACAAATCCTCATTGGAGATTGTCGTCTCAATAAACTTGGCTTCGATTGACACCTGCGGCACCGGCTGGTCGAGTTCCTGAATCACCTTCTCAATCTGGGCGAGGTTCTCCGGAAAATCCGTAACCATCAGCACCGAGGCGCGCTTGGAGGAATTGCCGTCCCCGACCCGGCGATAGGAAACCTGGATTTCGCCGTTCGACGAGCTGAGTCGCCGGATGGTGTTCCTCATGTCTTCGGCCTCGGCATAGTCCAGGTTGAAGACCTTCGTTTCCATCTCGCCCGAAACCTGGGTCTTGATCGGCTTGACCATGATCACGTCCCCCATCTTCACCGCGTTACACTGGGCAGCCTTGACCAGGACGTCGAGCGCGGTCGCCAGCGGCACGTTGGAGAACTGGAACGTAACCGTTCCCTTGACCTCGGCGGTAGTCAGGATATTCAGCGCGAACTGGGCCGCCAGGAGTTGCAGAATCGACGCCACGTCGGCTTCCTTGACGATCATGGTCACGAGTTGCGACTCGCCTTCACCCCGCTCGGGCTCGGCATAGTCGAACTCCCGTTCCGGGATTGCAGCCGGCGGGCGCGGCGACTCGGCGCGCGGCGCGAACTTCACCTGCACGTCATTGCCGGTCCGCTCGACGACATAGGGCGCGTTCCGGGTCAGTTCGATGGCCACCCGGGCGATCCTGGGGTCGGTCCGCCACTGCGTGGCATTGACGCGGACAATCGGCTCGGGCGCCGCGTTCAACTCCGGCGACCGGACTGCGCACTGGGCGCCAACCAGGTCGACCACCACCATCGGCGGGTCGTTCTGGACGAACGAACTGATGCTCGGCACCGCCGAACACCGAATCGTCACCACCGTCCGGTCCGCCACCCTGGTCACGTCCACCGCGTTGACGTTCATCGGCGGCTCGGCCCGGACCAGCAGCGGGCAGAGGACTAGTACCACCAGGCCAAGTATCATCTTATTCCGCATCTTACTCTCCTATCTTGAGGCTGCGTCGCTGACCGCCAAATTCGAATACCACACTGTCTCGCGCAATCGACACCAGGCGTTTGCCGCTGACCGTGTCGCCCAGCGCGACAATGCGGTCATTGATCAGCGCCAGTGACTTCTCGCCGATCGTCACCGCGCGCAATTTCATATCCCGCAACTCGCCGGCGAGCATCCAGTCCCGGACAAACGGGTCCGCCAGCCAGAGGAGCGGCGTAGTGTCCTTCGGCGCTGCCGGGACTTCCTTGGTTTCCGCGGGGGCCGGCTTCGGCGTCGGCGCAGCTTCCTTCGCGGCCGCCGCCTTCGCGGCTTTCCCCTTGGCCGCCTTCACCTTCTCCCGGCCTTTGCTCGCCTTGGCCGCGACGGCACCGGTGTCGGTGGCGGCGCCCTTCTTTGCCTTGGCGCCCTTCACCGCAGTCGTCGCCGATTTCTGCGCGGCGGCCGGTTTCTTGGTGAGCATCGGTCGCAAGACGAAGATCGCCACCGCCAGCACCAACACGATAATCAGAATGTACAACACTCGCCTACTCAAGATGCTCCTTTCTCCGCGCCCCGCGCGCAACACGCCGGATTAGCCGGACCGTCATGTCGGCGCGCCGGACACCCGAAGGGTCCCATTTCACTGTTTCCTGGACTTCGTCGTCAGCCCGCGGTCGATCGGCTCGCCGAGCTGGACCGTAAACCGTGTGCCGAACTGCTCAACGATAATCCGGTTCGACCCGATCTCCACAATCTTCTTGCCCGCCACGACATCGCCCTTCTCCAGGCGCCGGCTGCCGACCAAGGCGTATGACCCGGCGACCGTACCTTTGAGGGTATAGGCATCGTACAGCGACCGCTTGCCGCCGCCGCGTTTCCGCTTTCCCCGGCGCCGCGCCTCGCCGTCGCGCAGGCGTTCCTCGCGCTTCTTCCGGCGCAGTTCCTGCTTCAGGCGCTTCTTCTCTTCCCGCAGCCGCCTCTTCTCAGACGAGAATTCGGACGGCGACTGACCTTGCAGTGAGCCGCGCTTTCCCTTGCGTCCGGCCGACCGGGCGAGCTTGCCGGCGTTCTTCGCCGCCCGACCCGTCGTGCCGCCCAGGGAGTCGGTCACGTCTCTGACCTTCCGTGCCCGGCGGGTGCCGCTCTTCAACGAGTCGCCGGTCTGAGCGCTTCTCTTGGCGGCGCCGCCCTTCTTGCCCAGCGATTTCACGACCATGACGAGCAGAATCAACGCCACGATGGCAACCAGACCGTAGATCAGCCGTTTTCTCAAGACCGGGCTCCCGTCGATTTCGTGGCGTAGAGGTTAATCAACAACCGTGACTCGACAAACGGGCGTATCTCGTCCCTGCCCAGGATTTCAAACTCGGGCACCCGGACGAAGTAGCGGAACTTGTCCAGATTCTCCACGAACCGCCCGATGTCGAGATAGCGCCCGCGCACCGTGAATTGATAGGGAATGCCGACCAGCGGCGTGGTGGCATGGTTCAGCAGCAGCGTGTCCTTCCCGGGCGGCCGGATTTCGACGAACTCCAGTTTGTAGTTGTTCTTGCCGTCCGCCGTGATTTCCTGAATCAGGTTGTACAGGCTGTCGTATTTCGCCACCCGGGCGTTGAACTCCGCGACTTCCTTCTCGGACTCGACCACCTTGCGCTTCAGCGCCTCGAGCCCGGCGGTCATCTCGCGCAGTTCCTTAACTTCCTTGTCCAGCCGCTTGACCTCGGCGAGGTTCTTGTTGTGCTTGGTGATGCTGGGGACGTAGAGCACGACGATTGCCACCACGGTCAGCGCCGCCAGCCCGATCAGGCCGCCCAGCAGGATTCTTCGCTCGGCAAGTTTCATCGCTACTTCCTTTCCTGAGCGGTCAGCTCAAATTCGGTGACGCCCTCGCCCAGCTTGGTGATGCGATTCTTGCTCGTCTCGACGACATTCTGCACGGTCGGCGAGCGCTCGAGCGCGATCTCGAACTGCTTGAGGTCCATGTCCTGGAACTGGGGCAACCCGGAAACGATGCCGGTCAGCGCGACGCCCTTCTCAAGCGTCAGCGAAACCTTGCTCAGCTGGACGTTGGCGCGCACCGTCGGGCCGGTGAGAACCTTCATCAACTCCACCGTCCGGGGCTGCGCGCCGACGATGTCGCGCAGCGATTTCGCCTTGTTGACGTTCTCGTCGTATTGCGCCTGGTAGTCGAAGTACTCCTGGTTCGCACGCTTGGCTGCCTCGAGTTCTTTCTGCTTGGCGCGGATATCGGTCGGCCGCGCCGCTACCGCCAGCCAGCCCCAAATCAGCAGCAGCGCCGGAATCCAGAGTACCGAGAGCGCGACCAGGATCTTGATGTCGGTCGCCGCCTGGCGCCGGGCGCGCAGTTCGTGCGGCATCAGGTCCACCACCATCGCGTCGTAGAGCAGGCCGATGGCCCCGACCAGCCGGAAACCGATTTCCTCGGTTGTCGGCGTGCCGCGCTTGTACAGGTTGCCGATCTTCAGCGGGTCAAACAGTTCGCACTTGATCTGCAGGTTCGCGGACAGGAATTCGCGGATGTTCTTGGTCGCCGCGGTGCCGCCGCAGAGCAGAATCCGGTCCACCCGCGCCTCGCCGAACTCGCGCTTGTAGTAGTCAATCGACCGGTTCAACTCGGCGATCAGGCGTTCCAGCGCCGGGCGCTGGAGCACGAGCAGGGTCTTCACCGGAATCCCGGACGAAGTGACGTCGGTCGAGTCTTCCCGGGAGATGCCGAACTCGCGCTTGAGTTCCTCGGCCTCTTCCCGGCTCAGACTCAACTGGCCCTTCTCCAGGCTGATCGTCACGGTCATCGCCTCGGTGACCGAATTGCCGGCGGTCGTAATCGTGCGGGCCAGGTCGAGCCGGTCGCCCTTCATGAACACGATGTTCGTGAACTCGGCGCCGGCGTCGAGCAGGCAGATCACTTCCTCGGCCCGGGCCCGGGCGAACTTGCGCACCGCGCCCGCGAGCGCGAAGGGAATCACGGTAATGCCGGTCGGCTCCAGATTCGCCTTCCGGACGGTCGAGATGTGGTCGGTCACCGTATCCTTGCGGGCGGCCACGACCATCACGTTGTCCTTCACCGTGCCGGCTTCCTTCATCGTGCCCAGCACGCGGAAGTCCAGAATCGATTCCTCAATCGTGAACGGGGAGTATTTCTCCAGTCGCAGGAGGATGGCATCCCGCAGCTCGCGGCGGGTCATCCTGGGGAACGGCGCCTGACGGATACTCACGGCCGGTCCGGAGACGAAGGTCAACAACTGCGTCGGACGAAAATCCCTGACCATCTGCTGCAGAATCATCGGGATCTCTGCCGCTTCTCCAATCTCCTTCACGCCGTAGTCGAGAATCCGTCCACCGTCCGCTCGGACATACTTGATGGAGCTCGAACCGATGTCCAGGCAGAGCGTCCCTCGGCCTTCGGATTTCAGCAGCCTTTTCGGCTTCTTGACATTCCGATCATTGCTGACGTTCCGGCCATTGCTGCTGGTTGCCAAGACTCCTCCTTTCTACGGTACAGGCACATCTATGAATGAGCCATCGCTGAACTTCAACTTTATCGTGTCACCATGCATATCTTTCGGCATTCCGGGCCCAATCCGTTCGGTGTTGAACCGCGCGAGCTTGATCCTCATCTTGTGCGCGCCGAGCACGGAGTCCTCAAAACTCGTAACTGAAAATCCCATCGCGTCGTTGCCCCCGGCCCGGTCGTCCGGCGCCCACTTCCACTGCGGCCGTCCCTCGATGAACAGACTCTCGCAGAATGCGGCCGGGTTTGAACCGTGAAACCAGATCGTGTCGAGCATTACGGTGGAAGTACTGGTGTTGCTCACCTCAAAAACCACGTCGTCCGAGGCAATGAGCCCGGGCACCGCAAAGTTCGTGCCCAGAATCAACCGCAGCGCGCCGATCAGCGTGGACCCGAACCGGAAGTCAACCACCGCCCCGACGCGCGGCGTGACCGAAATCCACTTACTCAGACTCTCGCTCGTACCGCGCACTACGGTCATCAGGTGGTTGCCGACCGCAACGCGCTGATTCGGGGCGCCGAAGGCATAGCCGCCGTCCCGGCCCGGCGTCGTGTCATAGTGCATCAGTTGGCCGGTAAGCGGATTCGTCGTCCACAGGCGGACGGTCATCGTCGGCGCCTGGTCGCCGGGCGGATTCCCCTGGTTGTCGGTAATCGTGCCGCTCACCGAATTCTGGAACAGAAATGCCGTGTCCGGCGTCGTCTGAAAAGTCAGCGGGAATCGGCCGTTGGCCAGGCTGATGATTATCCCCAGGTCGGGCAGGTACTGGAATTCCTGACCCCAGGCGTCAGTCTTGAAGCCGGTGGAGTCGCCGGTGAACGGCTGGCGGACATAGGGCCCGTTCCAGGACGGATTGTTGCTGACATTCCGGCGCAGTTCCTCGAGGCTGGTCGGCATGCGCCCGACATCGCCGACAAAACCGAAATCCGTGCGCCGGCCCTCGCCGATAAGGTCCGGGTTTCCGGAAATCGCATTTGACAGGCGCTGCATCGCCTTCATCGTCTTGTCGAAGTTCGCCCGTTCGCGGGTCACGTCAACCGTGCGCAGCGTCACCGCGCCGAGAATGCCGATAATCACCAGCACAATCAGCAACTCGACCAGGGTCATGCCGGAACGCAGACTGGGCATCACGGCGCTCCATAGCGGAAGGGCACCGGCAGGTGCACCTCGACCCAGTTCTTGCCGCCCGGCGTCACGGCGGCCGTCTTCTCGACCCGGGTCGTCTCGGCCAGAACCGTATCAACGTAGCGCACCGTCATCGCGTGATTCCCGATCGGCACTCGCTGCAGGAACTCGAAATTGCCGCTCGATATCGGGAATGCGGTGTCGCTCAGCCAGTGGAAGTTGGCGGCGTAGGCAAGCGAGACCCGCAGGAACGGAGTGTCGTTCGGCGCCGGCGGATTACCCTTGGCATCCAGCACCAGGCCCTGAACCGTATTGCGATACACGTCGTTCTGATTGCGCGCCAGCCGGCGCGTAATCCAACTGTCCGACTGCAGGTAGGACATTCCCCGCGTGCTCGTAATGGTCAGGGTCTCCTTGTTGTAGCGAATCGAATCGCCCCAGGCGTCGGTCAAGTAGCCGTTCGGATTCTCCGCCACGCGGTTGATGATGTACGGCCCGTGCCAGAGTCCGGTGTCAATTCCGGCCGGCATGCTCACCAGGTCCTGCAGCTTCTCCGGCACTCTGCCCAGGTCGCCGACATACCCGAAGTCAATCCGCGTGCCGTGGGTGACCAGTTCCGGATTCCCGACAATCGCCGACGCGAGTTCTTCCAGGGTCCGGCGCGTCGCGGAGAATCGGCCCGCCTGCAGGGAAGTATCGTAGGCCTTCAGCGCCGCCGTCGTCAGCAGGCCGACAATCATGATGACGATCAGCAGCTCAAGCAGCGTCACACCCCTTCGCAGCGCCGGTCGCAGGAACATCGTCATGCTTAGAACATCACCCGGATATCGTCCACCGGAGCGCCCGGCAGCGGCGGTCCGAAGATACCGTCCGGGCCCATACTCTCGAGGCCAATCGGCTTGCCGGTCGGGTCCCGGACGTAGCGGAAGGCATTCTCCCACGCGTCGTCGAGAAACCGCAGCGACGAATCCGAGCGAATGTACGGTCCATTCCAGCCGTGCTTGGTATAGGGGTTGTAGGCCGGCACGCCCGGCGGCTGGCGCCAGAGCCAGGACAGGCCGACGGTATCGCCTGGTGCCGGCGGCGGCCACGTGCCGACATCACCGACGTAGCCGGGCGAAACCAGTTCGTTGTCGCTGATGAGATTCGGGTCGCCGACCAGCGCCTTGCGGATTTCGTCCATCTGCTGCCGCGTCGCGGTGACCCGCGCCTGTTTCACCACCCGGCCCACGAGGCGCGGCGCCATGAAGCCGATGAGCAGGCCGACAATCGCAATCGCAATCATCAACTCAATCAGCGTCCAGCCTTTGCGGAGACCTCTGGTCATCGTCCTCCCGCTCATTGATGCAGCACGAAGACAATCACTTCGCCATCCGTACTGAAGTCGCGCAGCGAGTAACCATGCCGGCCGAAGCCGATCAGGCCCCACATCGTCGGGTAGTAGACCCCGTCCGGCGTGAACGTCGAATAGCGCATCGTGCCTTCGTCATAGCCCCAATCATCGTTGGGCCCGCCCGCCGACGTATTGCTGACTTCCTGTGCCTCGCTATACTGGTCGACGTTGAAATCATCCATGTCCATTATCGAGCCGGTGAACGGGTTTATCGGGAAACTCCCCAGTTCCTGGTCCTTGACGCCGCCCGGGAAGATGTAGCCATAGCCGTCCTCGTAGAAATCATCGGCGTAGTGACCGTTTTCGGCAAGATACGAGGTAATCGCCTGTGAGACTTCCCGCATGTTCAGTCGCAGCGCCGCGTTGCGCGCCTGCGACTGCATCAGCTTCAGGTTCGGCATCATCATGCCCAGAATCGTGCCGATAATCACGAGAATCACCAGCAACTCGATCAGGGTAAAACCGTTAGCACGCCGCATCTGTTATCCTCAGTACATATATTATTGATTTCACTGACCTTGTCAATAGCTATCGAGCGGGTTCCGCGCCCTCGCACCGCGTCCCAAAGCGCAGGCCGCCGGGTTTTCCGCCGGCCTGCTACCGCCTCAGGCACTCGCTCACCACCTCCCGGATTCGCTCCGCCAGCTCCGGATTCAGTCGGTTCTGCCGGACATAGTCCGATATCGTGACCTGCTTCGAACCGGAACCGGGTCTGCCGCCTCGGCGCAACTCGCCCAGGATTCTGCGAGAAATGGTCAGATAACCGGGTATCTCGACAAAGGTGACATTGACGGTTCCCAGCAGCTTCTTCACTTCCTGTTCAATCACTGCGACTTGCACTCGATAGTCAGCCAGTTTTGTCGCTGCCGGCTTCTGCTTCTCAGGTGCAATCGGCTTGCCGCGTTTCGGATAGCTGGTCTCGTCCTGATAGTTGTAGACTTCCCGCTTCACCCGGCGCAGGAGCATCTCTCTTTGATCGCGTTTCATCGGAGTACGCTCAATCCGTCCGGTATCTACAGGTACCGGCTCAATCCGGGTCAGGGTGTCATAGAACTCGAAAAACTGTGCTCCGCAGGCGCGGAGAAAGAGCGTAATCGTGCTGATGCGGGGGTCAGCTACTTCCCCGCGCTCCAGGCGAGCCAGATAGCTCCTGATGCCTGAACCCTGCCGCCCCATCCCGACCGCTACCTGGTCAAGGGTAAATCCCCTCTGCAGGCGGATTCTCCGCAGTCGGGACCCCATTTCTGAGGTGAAGAATGCCGGTCTCGTCACGGGATAAGTGTACTCATAAGTACACTCGTTTTCAAGCCGTTTTTCGTTCCAACCCGACGATTCTACGCGACATGCCCGGATTTCACCCCTTCAGGGGGGTGCGCTCCGGTGGGCGCTGGGGTAGGCTCTCCGGTAGACTCTCCGGTACACTCTCCGGTAGGCTCTCTACCCCACTCTCCGGTAGGCTCTCCACTGGACTCTCCGGTACACTCTCCGGTAGACCCTCCGGTGGACTCTCCACCCCACTCTCCAGTAGGCTCTCCGGTAGGCTCTCCACTGGGCTCTCTACCCCACTCTCCAGTGGGCTCTCCACCCCACTCTCTACCCCACTCTCCGCCCCGCTCTCCACCCCACTCTGGGGCAGGTTTCTTTTCGTAGCTTACAAGATACGGTCAAGTGCTCAGGAACGCAAGCGACAAGTCGGCAAGTCGAGAAACGCCGAGAAACTC
>Ga0315288_10003084_pt1 | contig 21295 bp, 19 predicted proteins | sample YL17G11_20_MG_FD_203454 | JGI IMG/M metagenome (GOLD analysis project Ga0315288, IMG submission 203454) | Sediment microbial communities from Yellowstone Lake, YNP, Wyoming, USA - YL17G11_20 | ecosystem: Environmental > Aquatic > Freshwater > Lake > Sediment | place: USA: Wyoming | collected...
GCCACACTATAAACGCAGACAGTTGTTAACGAGAGATGAAGCGTGAATCAGACGCAGCGCGCGACGCAGAGGATGCGCTGGCACTCGTGAACAGTAGAGAGGCTGTGTTGCGTACGACCGACATATTTTCGCACATCCTGGCCTACGGAGAGGACACTATCGATGTCACGTGGTTGCCAGTCCTGGTGCAATACGTGCGTGGTTGGGCGACGACGAGTCGGGCGACCTATGTGGCGCTGCTGACGAACGCGCCACTGTGGACCAGCTTAGTGATTAGCCTGGCCAAGAGGCTCCATCTGCCACTGGGTGACTTTAGTGTCGATGGGATGCCACATATATCGCTGATGCGTCTGCGTATGATGAGCATGAACATGAATGATGGGCTCAATGATTTCGAGTGGCTCAACGATATATGCATTGAGGGGTTGCTGGCTACATTCTGCCCAGACTCTCGTGATCGCGGCGAGTTCCACTTCCCATTTCCGCCTTTTTTCCAGGTGGTAGTGTATTTGCGCGACCGTATCCTACGGCACATGGCAAAGACAGACCATCCGATCTGGTTGGTTAACCAGCGTCTGTGGCACATCAACGACCCCCTGGAACTCTTTCTCCACGTCGTGGCCGTCGCGTTACGCCAGGATGCACGCGAAGCACAAGAAGCGCCGGAACTCGCAGAACTCTACGTCGAGATCCGGTGGTATATGACTTACGAAGACGACCACGCCGGGTGGCTCTATTTGGCGTGGCTCGACAGTGAAAAAGACTATATGGAAAAGGCGCCGCGCTACAGTGCCATGATACGACACTACTTTATGACACTCTACGAGGGCTACATGAACATGCCAGCCCTCGCGACCTACATTAGAGCATCGTGTGCAAGCGTCTCGCTGCAAGTAGTGCGCACCGTCATCGAAACCATTCAAAGCGGCGACGATGATTTCACAATAGTCCAAAGCGATGCATTGCCGGCGTCGTACAAATTGTTTTGGTTCCTCGTTTACAACATGGCAGGGGAAAAATTGAAGTCGCGCGACTTCACGAAGGACGAGGAGCGGATGTTTCACGCGCCCTGTACTTTCTGTCGCGCCCCCACTGATCTCTTTGAGCGCGCCACGCAAACACCGTTGTGTAGTCCCGCGTGTCAGGACGCCTGGCACACCACCAGAAAATAAATGTTGTGCATGTTTATTTGTTGTAATACGCGTCCTGGCACGGCTCGCTGCAGAACGTCAGGCAACTGCCGCCCTCCGTCTGATACAGCAGCGCCGCGGCGTCGCACTCGAAGCAGTAGCGCTGCAGTGGAAACTGGCGTCGCTCCAGCTCGTCCAGCATCGTGCCCACGCTCTCGCTCTGCGCTGTGTCGCGGCGCACGACAGCCAGAAAGTCCAGCAGCTGCTGGAACATCTGCTGCGCGGCCACTGTCGACAGCGCGGCGCCACGAAAGACGTGGTCCAACACCTCGGCCTCGACCGCCTTGTCCACGGTGTTGGCCTCCGGCGAGCAGCACCGCAGGTTGAGACGCGGATCGTTGACGTCGCGCCGCAGTGTCAGGAACTCCTGGCGTGTCAGGCGCAGCTGGCGGACGAGCGAGTAGTGGTTGAGAATCTGCTTCAGGAGGTTGAGGCCGACGTTGTGACACCGCTGCCAGTCCTCCAAACACGCCATCGCCGGCCGCTGCCGCAACTCCTTCGTCGTCTGCATCTCGCCGTCGGCCAGGTAGTTGGCCAGGTTCAGCTGTGACGACAGTGCATGCACTTGCTGCTCCAGCAGGCGACTCTTTGTAATCTCCGTCTCCATCAGCCGCAGCAGCAGTGTCAGGTCGTTGTCTACTGGCTCCATCCCGTGTCGCCGTCTCCTGTTGTCTACAGGACTGGTGCACAGAAGAATAACAAAATACGCGCCAGTCCATGAAGACGTGGTCGCGGCGGCTCCTCCACACTGGACTCTTCGTCTGTGGAGGCGCTGCCGCTGCTGCTGCCGCTGCGCATGCCACATGGCAATCGGTGGATTAATGTTTGTTGTTTATTCACGTATTTACACCTTGTCACACTCGGCTTGTCTTTTGACAATCTCCAATTCTTCGCGAACGATGGCGCGGACCTGGTCTGCCCTCTCCACGGCTTCGTGTCTGGCAGCGTGTCGCTGCGCGAACCAGTAAATAAAGGTGAAGAAAAAAGAAATGGCGATGACTGCGAGCCAAGATTCGAGCGAAAGTCCACTCATGTCCCACGCTGCGCAAAGTCTTTTTTATGCGCACAGCGATTTATTACGTGGCCGTCCACAGACCCCCAGTGCGTGTCTCGCTGTCGACGACGACGCAGCATGGAACCACCAGAGCAGTCGACAGAAGCTGGCGAAGGCGGCCACCTGGACCAGGCGCATTTCTACGACGAGAACGCGCTGTACACGATCGCGGAGGCCCACATCAATCTGTACAAGATTGTGACGCGACAGCCGCGTCCCTCACACATGGAGGGCACACAGATGATTCGGTACCAATGTGAATCGGTGGCGCACGTCAGCGAGGTGTACGCCGGCAATCTGTGCGACACGCATCACAGACTGTGGAACACCGTTGTGGACCAGAAAGAGACGGCGACGCTGGCCACGGTGCTGTCGCTGCGACTGAGCGAGATTAACCTGCGCGCCAAGTTCGACCTCGACTTCCTGCGCATGAGAGACAAGTTTGGCGTCAGCCTCGCCGAGAACTACGCGCTGGCGTTCGTGCTGTGGCGTCGCTTCCGCGGCCTGGGCGACGTCCTGTTGGGCAGTGAGCTCTCACTGGACGACGATGCGCTGGTGCAGACGAGAACAGACACCCTGGTCATGCTACACAAAGCGCGCAGTCTCTTCTATCGCCTGAGCACGCTGATAATCGCCACGCAGATGGTGCCGATGCTGGCAAAGAACCAGGTGCGGCGCGATCGTCTCTTTCGCCTCTGCTTCGACAAGCCGGGCCACTTTCAGATCATCAAAAACGAGGGCGGCGAGGCTGTGGTGCGCGACTATACCATCGTGGACTCGCGCTATTTCCTCCAGCTGTGGGACCTCGTCGTGAAACACCAGGCGTTCCTGCAGGTGGAGCCACTGGTACAGAGCTACTTTTCGTGTCGCGCCTGTGGCTACGGGGCGGCGCGTCGCCTCGAGGCTGACAGTGGGCTGCGCTTCTGTTCGCGCCTCTGCCAGTTCGACTACCACAACCACACGTCGTTCCTGCGCAGCGATTCGACCCTCTTTGCCGCGGGGCCTGTATTTTAATAAAACCAGTCACGTGACACATGACAAACACCGACACTCTTTTTGTGCAACTCTTTTACTACCTGTCGCAGTCCAGAGCGGACAGGCATGCCGCGAAACTCGAAACCAGAATCTGTGGCGAGAAAAAGGTCCGTGTCCCATGGGCGACGAGTGATGAGAATCTGTTCCTGACACCGATGGACTGGCGCTCAATGACGTGGAATAAGCCAGACAGTCAAATGGTCTTTATCGCTGTGGCACAATACGGTGGTGGTCTGTTGAACACGCTGGCGGCCACGCTGGTCACGCTGACGGCCACGATGGACACGCTGGCGACCACGCTGGACAGCGCCCTCACACCCAAACAGGCGGAGTTGACGGTGACACTCTACGTGTACGTCCCACGTCGAAGCATCATGTGTGACTACGCTCCCACCCATCATACACACATACTGCTCCTCCTGCGACAGCTGCCGCTCGGTCTGCCCGAGTTGGTAGACGTTGTCGCACGCGCCTACACACAACTGTGTGACTGCGAAACACTCCGCATCCTGATAGAGCGCCCGACTCGCTTTCGTCTCGTTGGCATCCCCTACGCCGACGGAGGGATAGACGCGTTCTGTGACGAAATTATCTGTGATCAGAAGAATTTATTGGAGTCATGAGGCGTGTGGTCTCCACTGAAGTGGCATACACTCGTAGTGTGAATGGTAGCGACGACAGTCGTCCTTACCGCATGAACACCACTCCGCCTCAACAGGGTTGTGAAACACGCCGGTTGCCACGTAACTGGTCACAATTAATTGCCTGGCATCACTTGAGTTTGTTGATTGTTTTATCCAGAATGGCAACTCGTTGAATGTGCGATCTTTCATACGCGTGACGTCACGCGCGTTCCCACCAAAAGTGACACACATCTGATACGACGTCACAATCTCGACCCAGGACCCACGTCCACCGTGCTCGTATCTCATCTTTTTGTACTTCCGGACACAGTGCTGTGTGAATCGTGCAGGCACCTGCTGTCTTAGACCGATTTCTGGCTGTGGTTCGAATAACACAGTACCATTCGCATTGTCAGTGACGATAAAATGCCTTTTCCATACTTCTCGGATGGCGCCAGTCCACATCAGGAAGATTGGATGATTTGCCTGTTCCTGACACAGGCGTAGGTTAATGATGTGCTCCATCACGTCCATGGGCAACACGTCAAGCCATTCGATGTAACACAACAGTTCTTCTGTTCTTAGAAACATGTTCATCTGCTATAAATAAATGCGTTGTTTATTCATCGTGAACGAGCGCGCGCAGCGCCTATTTCAGGTTGTGTTTCTTCGCGTAGGCCATCACAGCCTCGACATCAACGACACAGTGAATCTCCACCGCCAGTGGGCACACGGGCAGATGACGTTCCAGTCGCCAGCCGTGGGCCACGAGGCCCGGCGTCGACGCAATAAACTGTTTCAACTCTTTTGTCAACTTCTCGTCGCTCTGCAGCTTCCAGGGACGCGTGTACAGTCGCACCACACTCTGATTTGCATTCAGCGCCACGCCATGCAGCCGCTCTTCGAACGCGGCCGCCTCTTTGGTGGCAGTGCCACTCGGCCGTGAGACCGTCTCGTAGTCACGACGCGCAGTCACCTCCTCTGTGCGCAGGTATTCGGAGCGTACCTGTGCGTACTGCTCGTCGCTGTAGCGGCCGAACGCCATGAGTGGCAGCTGGTGTTGCAACGCCTCGACGAACGGTCTGACCTCTGTGTCCCATCGGTGGCGTGTCTCGTAGAAGGGCGTAATCAGCGTGTACTCCTGTGGGTGGCGAATCATGTCGGCAATCTTGACGCCGTAGTAGAACTGGCCCTGGACGCGGCGACAGAAGGCGAACTGGCCCAGTGAGGGGTGGAAGCGCTTCATCAGATCGATCGAGCTGGCGTGCACCACCTCGTTGTAGAAGGCGGAGATGCGCCGCTGTGGCTTCTGCTTCTCCACATAGTAGGGCATGCCCTCGCCCATGAACATGTCACTGATGTCGGGCGCGCCTTCCTCTCTGCGCTTGTCCAGGCGTGCGCGCAACACCTTGAGGAAGAGACGCTCGGACATCTTTTTGCGCAGCAGCGTCGCGTCGTGGCCGAACGCCTCCTGCAGTGGCAGGATATTCTCGTCGATGGAACCCGTCGGCTCCAGCACCAGCATCTGACGCTGGGCGTCGCGCGCCCTGAACAGCGGACACGACGGCACGGCCGCGCGAATATCCTGCAACACCTCGTCGCCGATGTTGCTGCCGTTCTCGAGGCGTGTCAGGCAGTCCAACAGTGAGCCCATGAGCGCGTGACAGTGGCCGGCGCACTCGGAGTTCAGATCCATCGCGTCGCCCACCATCGGCAGATCCTTGTTCTTTTTGAGGTCAATCTTCTCGTTGTTGGTGTTGACGTAGGCGCTAGTCACCGTGGCGCCCACATCGTAGACGACACTGTGTGACAGGTAGAGCTGCACTGTGTTTAACAGCGCGGATTCCCAGCGGAAGTCCAGTGTGTGACGGCCCGTGGCGTAGGAGCGGATGATGGTGGTGGCCGTGTTGTCCATGCCCTCGCAGTCGTCACTGTTGCCGATGTTGTTCAGGATGGTGTTGTCCCACGAATCCAGCACCACCATGTGGCTCTCGGCGCGCAGCTTCTTGCCGGTGGGCCGCGTGACGAAGCGATAGTCTGCCGTGTACAGTGCCTGATTGGCGGCAAAGGTGCCCACGTCGGCGATGACCGAGCGGCAGACGCTCATCAGCGGCGCCATCACCGTGGACTTGTTTTTGAGCGAGAAATGCTCCTGGATGGTGCGCTGGAAGAGCTCGGGCGACAGGCCGTGGCGGCGCAGCGAGGCGTGCAGCATTGTCGTCAACAGGCGCTCGGTACGATCGTCGAAGCCGTACAGCTCCAGGTCGGCCTGACGCTCCGCCTCCGTGGCGTACTCGCGCGTCGTCGGGTCGTGGCAGCTCCAGTAGGAAAAGACGGGACCGTGGCCCATCTTGGACACCCACATGGGCATCTGCAGCTGTGAGATTTGCTTGTTCAGCGGCTGGATCAGCGGCTCGTTGCTGCGCTGGTCGAGTTTCATAAAGTGACGCGCGTACGGCGTCAGGATGTCCTTCTCCAGGCACTGCATCATCCGCTCGATGCCCTTCTCTGACGTGTACAGGATTGGCGCAAAGTTTGCGCGCAGTTCCAGCGTGTCGCGACGGTGGATTTTGCCGTCGGCGCCGCGGTACTCTTTTGTGGTGGGACGCACATACTTGGCGTCCTTCTCCTCGTGGTCGCCCCAGCGCAGATCGCCCTCCTTGTCGACGTAGGGACCCCAGGCGCCGAGCGGCTTCACGGCGTGCAACAATTCCGTCTTCATGTTACTGTGGCCAAAGATGGAGTTGCGGTACTGCGCGGCGTCGAAGCGGTTGACGGTGATGTGGAACTGCAGCACACCCTTGTGTGTCTCCTGCATGGCGCGCTCCATGTGCTGTCGATAGTTCTGCTCTGTGATGTGTACGCCCGCCGCGCGGTACTCGTTGAGCTTGACGTCGACAATCTTGTTGTCGGTGACGAGGCGTGTCAGCGTAAACTGCGTCTGCTTGGTGTCGGCGTGTGCCTTCATCAGTGTGTACAGCTCGAGGCTGATGACACCGCAGGAGATGTGGCGTGTGACACAGCGCGACTCCTTCTCGTCAATTTCGTGCAGGCCCGAGTTGCGGCTGCAGCACCACACCTCGAACCAGATGCTGTCGTCGCCGCGCGTCCGCTCCGTGTGCGCCAGGTTGAAGCGCAGTTGCTCGGCCAGCCGGTAGGACAGGACGTCGCGATCGAAGCCAAACATGTTGTCCGCCTTTTCGGCGTTCTGTGGTCGCGAGGCGGGTCGCGCACTGTCGCCCGACAACTCCAGTGGCAGACGGCGCACAACCTTGTTTGCCCCAAACGTCGTGTGCATGCCCAGGTAGGGCGCGTATTCGTGGATGCCGCCCAGCAGACCATCGCCCGTAAACTCGACCTCGATTGAAAAATCAACCAATTCGCCTGCCTGTTGTGGCGACGACGACGACACGCTTTCGCACGCAGAGAGGCCTAGCTTTGACGTCGTCGATGACGGCGGCACGTAGTAATTAACTAGCTTTCCATTGGCCATGAATGCCAGTGCCAGGCGAAAGGAGTCTGGCAGCTGCAGGTCAGTTGAACTATCGTCAACTTTGACGTATTCTATTTTTCCCAGCGAGTGTTCTGCTGTTATATAGGTGCTGAATTCCTTCCATTCTATTACGGTGTCTGGCAGTCCGAGCAACCGGACCAGGTCACGTAATTTCTGTGGCTGGTCCACCAGCGTCGTCTCTACCACAATAGCGTCGTCTTTAGTCCATAGCCATCGATACGCGTTCTGCGCGCGCCACATCCTACCGAGCAGTGTCCGGATATTGGATTGCGCGTCGCTGTATTGTCCCGCCAGTATTCTGTCCAGCGTGCTGCACATAAGTTTCGATTGCTTCGTGAAACCGATGGTGATGTGCCACGGGCTCGCCGGGTTGCCATACGCCTGACCATTCGAATCCGTCAATACAAGTACGACACCGGGCATTTTTCCTTCCCCCGTCGCTTCATCGCTCTGGGCCAGTTACACGGCGTGTGTTCAAAATTATAAACTGATAATAATTGAACACTCTCTGTAGACTAGCGGTTTCTGACCCCCCCCCTGAAGGGGAGGGACATGTATTTCCTGGCCAAACTACAGCCCAACCTCAAAGAGCCAGGCGATTTCTTCACAGTCAGCGAGAAGAAGCGACAGATTGACCAGTTCTACGCGCAGCGCCAACACATCCCACTCTGCATCGACCACTGTAACGCGCCACCGGTGGCCGGCTTCGTCGTGCCGGAGCGCGATCGCATCGGCCGCGTCGTCGATCTGTTGACGAATCGCCAGGGCGATCTGCTGGTCAAACTGGTGCTGGACCAGAGTCACGAGGCGTACGCGCGCATCAACAAGAGCATCGCGCTCGACCACCAGAAGTGGGGCGTCTCCGTCTGGATCGACACCATCGACAGTGGCACCCGTCAACAGGGCGTCTACAAGCAGCTGACGCACGTCGCGCTGACGACAGATCCCTACTTTGCGAAGCACAACACTTTCCTGCACAAGTGGCAGCTGCAGGAGGCACCGTTGGATCGTATCATTGCGCGCGAGCTCTACGCCGCGGGCGAGGGCGACAGCTACGCGCACCCGTCACTGGTGGACAAATTGAAAGCGGTGGCGGATTTTGATTCGCGGCAGCGCATACGGCACGGCGGGCCACTCAACACTGTCACAGTCACACCGCCGGCGATGGATCAACAGGAGACACAGCAGTCGTCTGCGACAGACGAACAATCGATGGAGCACGAGGAGGAGCGAGGCGACGAGTTGGAGCCACCGATGAAACGCCGTCGATTGGAGAATGACGCGCAGGGTCAACAGCAGAAACAGGCCGTGGGCATGGCCGGTGGTCTGCCCTCACTGGAGTCGATCAACATGAGTGATCCGCGCGCAGTCAAGGAGGCCAAGCGCCTCTACGACACCCACCTGGACAAGAGTGAGGTGCCGCTGCACAGGCAGGACCGCGACTTCCGCAAAATCTACGACAAGCTGGACGACGTGGACGCCGAGCACAACAAGACGTTCCAGAAGCATCTGACGAATCTGCGCACCGGCTACGGCTACGACGATCAGCCCGACCTCACCAACGAGTTTGTGCCCACACAGACGTTTCTCACGTTCGCCGCCGCCAACTCCATGCTCGGCGAGGCCAACGAGAAGAAGATTAAAGAGAAAGACTCCATCATCCGCCGCAAAGACGAAGAGTTGAAGCATCTGCGCTCACTTGTGCCCTCCGAATCATCCTCCGCAAAGGCGGTCGGTTTCGCCGACAAGGCCTCTGCCGCGACGACGCCACGTCAGTCGACGGGTTCTGTCGACCTGGGCGCGCTAGACAACGACAAGTCAAAGAGTTCGCGCACCCTGAACAGCACCTACTACAAGAACATGTATCAGGAGCCGGTGAAAAAGAATCCGTACGCCAGGTCGGGCACAGTCGTCGACGAGAAGTATTTGCCTCTCTACCACGACTTGGTGCCTGCCTTTCAGGCAAAAGTGTCACAACGATTTTCGTAAATAAACGACGGTGTTACCGACCAGCACTAAATCATTTTATTTCTCTCCATCGTACGCCGCACCTCCTCCTCCCACTGTTCGACGCGACCGGCGTCCAACACAATCGTGCCGTCCGATCGGCGACTCTTGAGCAGCCACTGCAGTGTGCGCTGACGGTCACGCAACACCTCGGCCTTCGCCTCGTTACTCGCCCGCGCCAGCGGCACGCCGCCAGACGACGGTGGCGACGGCGTCGCACTCATCAACACGTTTGTGAGCGAGCGGCGTTCGGCGTCCGTGTCACGCAATTGACGCAGAGCCGCGAACGCGGCGTCCAACGCGGGCAGACGTGACGCGAAGCTGTCCCAGCAAGCGTCGCTGTAGAACTTGAATGGCTTGGCCTGGACGCTGGCTTGGCGCGACTTGATTGGCTCCAGTGGCAGCTGTTCGACGCCGCTGGCAAAGTCTTCGGTGACGCGTTTGTGGATCGCCTCATACAGACTCTGTGTCGTGGCGCGCTCGCTCGGATGGAACTCGCCCAGCGCCTCCAGGCGACGGAGCGCGCGTCTCCCGTACGCCATGTGGGCGTACTCGGTGGCCGCCTCGTAGCACGCAAAGTCACTGTGGGCCATCAGGGTCTGCTGGCGCGTCTTCCAGTAGAGTTGCATGTGGTGCGCGTACACGGCCAACTGTGACTCGGCGTCGCGACGCTGCACCAACAGCTCGCCAATCTGCGCGTAGCCCTCGATGATGGCCTGCATGATGGGCGCCAGGTCGTCGTAGATGTTGGCGTTGTACGCCGCCAGGTCATGCACCATCTCGCGCTCCAGCAGATCGGCGCGCATCTCGTTCTGTTTGACGCGCATCAGAGTGGCGTGTGCCTCCAGGTGGGCCAGGCCGCCCACGTCGCGCGTCACAAACTGGCGCAACGCATCCGTCTGCTTCTGTGCCAGTGCGTGGGCGTCGATGCCGGTGCCACTGGAGAGCGCCGTCGGCGACTTGACGTATTGCCAGCGTCGACGACGACTCTCCGTGTATTTCTCGCTGAGGATGTGCGCACAGCAGTCGCGCAACTCGTCAAACACGGCGACACACTGATCCAGCGTATCGCGCTTCGCCTCGCCGCCCGTCAGCGACTGTGACGCGTTGTAGAGTCGGCCACCCAGGACTAACATCGCCTGCACATACTCGTAGAGGTAGGCGCTGCTGGTGGGCACGGCGGCGTCGCCGCCGTCGTAGTAGGAGCGATACTTGACGTTGCTGTTGTTGAATAAATGACCCATGCGCTTCAGCATCTGTGTGTAGAAGTAGAGCGTCTCGACGGGACACTGGTCCACCTCCTGGCAGATGGCACGCGTCTTGTCCAGATGCGTGCTCAGCAACTCAATCTGTTCCAGTGTGGCACGCTGTTGCTGCTGCGCCAGCTCGTAGTTGACATTCTTCAGTATGTGACAGAGATCGGTGACGCCGAGCTGGGCCGGCAGCGTCGCCGGTTGACGCCACTGCCATTGCAGCGCGTCGGCCTTCTGTGCACACACAAAGACTGGATCGCTGCGCAGTGGCACAGCTGTGGCGGTGGTGGCGACACCGACGTTCTTTTTGGCGTCTTCGATAATCTCGTCCAATATGTGACCAATCTCTTTCATCCCGTAGACAACAATAGCGATGGACGACGTCGCTGAAGACAGGAGACAAGGTGGGAGAGAACAAAAATGGTTTATTCATCATTTCACAGCGTGTGAGGCGCGAGCTTTGGCTCCGCCGCTGCCCTTTTTCACTTTGACGATGCGCACCGGCGGTGGGATAATGATTCGGGGCAGGACAGTGTAGGCCGCCTTGCGCAAGTGTTTCTGGCCAATCGTCTTGGCGTTGCACATGGTGGCCAATATGTCGGCCTCCTTCATCAGTCCGACCAGCATGTCCTGTGTGCCGGCGTAGAGCGCCTGCGTCGCTTTGCCCTGCAGCCGTCCGTCTGCCACGTAGTCCGTCATGATGTCGCGGATGAGCCGCTCCAGCGGCGCCTTCTGCATCAGATCCTTGTCGGCCTTGCTGCCCATCTGGTACATGTGAATCTCGCGCTTGGCCACCGTGCCCGGTCGAAAGCGGTATGGCTTCTTCAGGCCGCCCGCGGCGATTGGCGTCGTCTTGAGCTTCGCGCGCACCGACGCCAACTCTTGTTTCTTCCGTGCGCTCTTGGCCGACTTGGTGGCCCTGCTCGTCGCGCCCACAGGCTGTGTCACCGCCGCTGTGGCGTCCGTAGTGATCGCAGGGGTGCCGGCGACAGTCTCGTCGTCTTCGTCACTGCTGCTGCTGTTGCTGTCGCTGTTTCGTCCAGTCGGTAGTTCCATGCACAAAGAGTCTTTATCGCTGGTGTGGGTGTCCTTTTAATAATGCGCGTCGACAAATAAAATACCACTCTGTAGGCCTATGTTTATTTTTAAAGATTCGCACGTGCGTCAGAGTACGATCAACGCGGTGAACAGGAGCAGGAGGAGCGAGGTGGTGCGCGTCACTGTCGCCGAGGACGGCAGACCGTCTGGGGACGGTGAGGGTGGCGGGGGCGTCACTGCTGTAAAGTCCGGTGGTTGGCCGAGGGTGATGCGCGAGTAGGCCAAGTGCTTGGCGCCGCCTGCGGCCGTGGTGCCGGCGATGGCGAACGGCGTGGCCCACGACAGTAACGTCTGTTTGACTGTGGCTGTGGTGAGGCTCACGTCCTGCGAAAGAATGAGGGCGAGGATGCCGGAGACGTGTGGCGTCGCCATCGATGTGCCGCTCAAGATGACTGCGCCGGTGTCGCTTTGGTGGGAGGCACCGATAATCTGTGAGCCCGGCGCAGAGATGCTGACACACTGGCCGTAGTTGCTGTACGAGGGTCGCTGGTCCATGACTGTGCTGGCGCCCACAGTGATGACGTTGCTGCTCGTCGACAGCTGCGACGGCGAGTAGTTGCACGCGTCGCGATTCTCATTGCCGGCCGCCACCACGACACTGATGCCGGCGCTCAGGATCGAGAGCATGGCCTGGTTGAGCGCAGTCGACGCGTCACCGCCCAGCGAGAGACTGGCGACGGCGGCGCGGCCGCTCTGGCTCTGGCGGTGCGCGACGACTGCCATGGCGCCCGTCATGATTGTGAACACGTCGCCATTGCCCGCACAGTCCAGCACTTTGACGGCGTAGAGGCGGACCTGTTTGGCCACGCCGTACGTGGCGCCGCCCACCACCGAGGCGACGTGGGTGCCATGGCCCGCGCAATCGGTGTTGATGCCGTCGCCCACCGTGTTGGCCAGAAAGGCCGCGCGGCCCTGGAACTCCTGGTGCGTCAGGCGCACGCCGGTGTCGATGACGTAGACGTCGACGTTGGTGCCCACCTCAGTGTACACGTACTCGTTGTCCAGCAGGCCAAAGTGCATGTCGACGCGGTCGAGATTCCACGGCGCCGGCGACTGCACCAGGTCCTGGGCGCCGCGAAAATTCAGCGGATGGGACTTGCGCGCCTTGTAGCTCTCCATGACGGCCTCCAGTTGATGCGCCGTGCCGCCGCCGTACCAGAACGGACTGCGCGATTCGCGGTTGACGCTGACGCTCAGCTCCGTGAAGCGCCACAGCGCCATCACCAGGCGCAGCTCGGCGAGCGGCGGGATGTCGTCGGTCTCTGTCGCGTTGTCCATCGCCTGTGTGCACACCAGACGCATCACCAGACTTTCGCTGTCGGGCGCGGTCGGACCGACACCGCTGGCGCTCAGCACACAGCCGTCGAGCAGCGTGGCCGTCTTGGCGGCCTCGAAAAAGAGGAGTCGCGTGGCAGCCACTGCCCAGTCGGCGCGTTGGGTGGCGTCGAGTCGCGCGGTGATGATGAGACTGGCGTGGATCGGGTTGTCACGCACGCCAGTCGTGAAGCCAGTCGTATAGTGCGTGACGTCAAAGACGCCCAGCACACAGGGCAGGAAGAAGAAGAAGAGCAAGAGAGTTAGCATACAGGTCGCACTCTCATCGCCGTGTCGTAGACAGTGTGGGTGTGCTCATTGACAGAGAATGAGAGTGGGGGAATGAAGCAAATTAGTCAGTGACTTTATTTAGAAGAGTGTACAGCAGGCGCCATCGTTCATCGATGACCGCTCCGTCTCCATCAACTCCTGTTGGATCCGCTGTGACGCCAGCTGCAACAGCTTCGTCTGTGTCGTCTCAATCCGCGTCATACTCCTCTTCATCTCCTCCACCGCCACGGCCATACTACCCAGCGTCTGTAGTTGACGCGGTGTCAACGGCCGCGACTGCGAATGCTCGCTCTGCAGCAGCGGATCACGTGACTCGGCGCTACTGGAACGCGTGGCGGCGCGAGCGGCACTAATCTGTGGCATACTGTGTCCACGGCGGCGATAGCTCTCCAATTCTTCGTCCTCCATGCGCGCGCGTCGTTAATTAAAGACTGCGAGGCGGTCGGGATGTACGAACACGAGACACAAGACGCGCGCGACGAGAGGTGGCTGCGCGACGAGTTTGGCGAGTATGAGCGTGGCGAGTTTACAAATCACGCCAGTGTCAATTCCGTCTCTTCTGGCGACGACGACGACGACGACGGTGACGACGACTCGTTCTACGACGTATCGCGCGACGGTGACGAGGAAGAGAACATGGCCGCCCCTGTGTTGACGCGCGACGAAGAGAGGCGGCGCGAGGCCGCCGCCTGTTGGTCATCACAGTTTGGCTCGGAGATTGCGTCGTCCCAGGTGGCCTGTCTGCCCGTGCAGTGGGAGGAGGCTCGTCAGCTCTACCTCGACGGACTGTGTGCACACACCAACGTCAAGAAGGAGGAGGAAGAGGAGCAGCTACCGCAGCAGCAACAGGGGACGACGACGCCGGCGGGGCTACAGGACGTGGAGCAACAGAAGGAGGCGTTTGTCGTCAAGAGCGACAGCAGTGACATGGAGCTCAGTTTCGACGTCCAGAACTACGTCTTTGTCGTGCGCCTGGGCAACAGACACGACACAATGACGGGCCAGCCGTTCGGCTTCAATCTGCCACACCTGGCCACCTGCATGTTGCCCTACTACGTCGAGTACAGTCGCAAGAAGTTCGCCAAGGTGAATCTGCGCTACATGAACGGCGGCTCGCACCTGATCTACGGCTCGGCCATCATCGTCGAGACGGGCTCCGACGACACGATGACGTCGCGCGCCCTGCTGCGCAACACGATGCGCATTCTGCGCCACGACTGTGGCTACAGCGGGCTCATCATCAAGCGCCGCATATGCTACAACATCGTGGCCACGGGCAACGTCAACTGTGGCCTCTGTTTGAACGTGCTGCGCCACCACTTTCGCGCCGCCTCCGAGAAGAAGAAGAACTTCTCCGGCGTCATCATCAAGCTGGAGGACGTCGAGCGCCACTTTGCCAACCGCAGCTATTATGACGGCGCGCTCGCCGCCGCGACCATCGACGTCGACAGCGACGACGACGGTGGTGAGTACGCCTACCATCCGGACTACGTGGACGAGGAGGTGGCGGATCGCGCGCTCATCGACACCATCAACGACGAGGTTGGCGGTTGCAACAGCAGCGACACACCCGTGGACGTCAAGATCAAGATGGAGCCCGGTGTCGAGGAGGACGAGCGTATCGCGCTGATTGACGAGTATGTCGAGGCGGCCACCAGTAGCATGGACTTTGTGGCCGACGCGACAGGCTCGACTGTGGACAAGAAAACGACGGCCGCCACCGAGAATGGCACCTTCCTGATTTTCAAGGAGGGCCAGATTATCTGCACTGGCTGCAAGTCAAAGAAGCGCCTGCTGGCGGCCTATCAGAAAATCTATCGTCTCCTGTTGCTGTGTCGCGAGACGCCAGAGAACGCGGAGCTCGAGAAGACGCTGATGCGACGCAAGTCGACGACGAAATAAAAACACGATTCCTTTATTGGGTCACTGTTGCATGCTCTCGTGCCAGTAGTGTCTGTACCTGAGCTTGAGACGGAGTTTGTCCTGGATGGCGTTCGTGTACGTGATGGCGTACTGGTAGTACTCGATGCGCTGCGCCCGTGACAGCGTGGTCGATTCGGCGTGCTCCACGAACATCGTGGCCTGATCCTGATCGTCTGGATTGGCACAGTCGTGGTCAAACTTGAACACCTCATATTCCAGAATCATCAGCCTCTTTTTGGTCAGGTTTCGCTCGCTGTGGATCGCCGTCTCAAACCGCTCCAGACTGCGGGACTTGTCGCGCGGCGTCGTACTCGTCTCGCTGCCCTCGCTGCCCAGTGTCCGCCTGGCCTCTGCCAGCAGCAACTCGTAGCCATCGCTCGTCACGGGCGCCAGTATTTTGCTGTCGCTGCTGTTGAGGTGGCTGAACGGTCGACGGTTGTAACTGGTGTAGTAGGCAATCATGGCCGGGTCCTCCTCCTCGTTCGCCGGCAACGCCACCACTGCCGTGGATCGGCTGGCTGATGTGGGCGACTGCAGAGGCACATCGTCGGTAGGGTCATCCTCGTCAGAGACCAGGGTGTTCAGGTAGAGGGCCCCGTCGAGGGAGCGGTCGTCGTCGTCGTCGTCGTCGCTGTCTTCGTAGCACGGATTGCAGAGACACAGTATTTCCAGACAAGTCACATCGTCGGCGGCGAGGATGTTCCTCATGCTGCTGCTGCTGCTGCTGCTGCTGCCGCCTCTCCCCACCGGGGATAAAGCTACATGTGGTGCCATTGTTCAATAAACCTTTATTTACTGATTTTTCATCAACTGTCTGTAGACGCGGTTGTACTCCAGTTTCAGCGCCAACTTCTTCTCCTGACTGTGGTGCAGACGAATGGCCTGCCAATAGGCGCGTCGTGTCTCTGTCGCATTGCGGCCACCCTGGCGCGCCTCGTGTAGAACCCGCGGCGCCTCTGCCTCGTACTCCGTCGCGTACTTGCTCTCCTTCAGCGACTCGTACTCGTCAATCAACTTTTTGCGCTCCGTCAGGCCGGCGCACGCCCTGATGCGCTCCTCGTAGGACACGCGTCGTTTGTCAATCGCCGTGAGCGTCGACGGTGGCGCGGGCCACACCAGCGGTTCATACTCCAGGTAGTAGTCCATGTCCTCCACCGAGTACTCCTCGCTGCTGGTGGAGGAGAAAAAGTCGTTGGCACTGCTGCCACTACCACGCAGCTCCTCCACGATGGGGTGGTGACGGTGCACCGCCGTAGCCGCCTCGCTGCTCGAACTGCTGTCTGTCGACAGGCCGATCGGATCTACTGCACCACCATCCACCGCCGACGCAGTCTTGTCGTGCGCGGGAAAACAACAGCTGCAACACAGACTGCCCATTTACATCACACGCTGCGTGCACAGCGCTCTGCGCTAATGTATCGATAGGGATGAGTAAACAAAGATTGGTTTATTGCTCTTTTACGGCTCACAGATACGACGCAGCCTCGTCAATCATCGACGCGTACATCTTCTCGTCATACTCCCTGTCGACAGAATCGTCTGTCGGTGAGGTCGCCACGCCCAGCTGCACCGCTGTGCCGTCGTTGGTGCGGACGCGTTTGTTGAGGAGATCGCCCATCGACGTTGTCGACGTCGTAGACGTCGTAGACTCTTCCATCTCACGCTCCTCGTGGTGGACGAAGCCATACTCGTCTGCGGCGGCCTGGGCTTCCATGGTGTCACGCGTGATGCGCTCCTCGGACTGCATGCTGTTGTGGTCGATGGGACTCCAGCCACTGAACTTAATCTCCGAGGCTTTGAACTGAAAGACGCCGCGTTCATTCTTCTTGGGATTGAAGACGAGTGACGGCGCCATCACGCGCAGCTTGACGAGCAGCGTGTAGCGTGTGTTGTCTTCGTTCGCGTTCGGATGGTCACGCCGATACAGGAAGCGTTTGAGGCGCGCGTAGTCGGTGATGTGTTTGGGCTCGTCGCGGATGAAAAACTTGGTGTACATCATCACGTCCGTGTTGGGGATGAAGAAATTGCTCTCGCGGCCCTTCTCGCTCTCCAGGAATTTGCGCTTCTTCTCGTCTTTGACGGTGGACGCCTCCTGGGTCCACACGGCGACTTTCATCTGCTGCGACTTGTTCTTGTTGGCCTGGCCGGACCTCGGGTGTTTCGGCGCGTACTCGCTCCAGCTGAACACGTCGTCCAGGTAGGCCTTGATGTTCTCCATGACGACGCTGCCCATCAGCGCGAGCTTGTCCTCCTCGCTCATGCCCTCCAGCTGCTCCAGACAGGCCTGTTTGAACTTGGTGCCAAACTCGAACAGCTCGTCGCCAGACGGTGTCTTCACGGGCCACTTGGGATACACAATCAGGTGCATGTAGAGCGCCGGCTTGTTGGGCGTGGTGGCGGCCACGTAATAGGCCAGCGACTCGGCCTGCGCTGTCGTGAACTGAATCTCGTACTCTTCGTATTTGCCGGGCCCCGTCTCAATCAGCGAGTTGGCGTGCGTCTTGCCGAACGAGGGGTTGAACTGGAAGCCGACGCCCCAGCTCTTGCGGCCCAGGCGGAATTTAGCCCACGGAAAGTCTTTGGTCGTATAAACAAGTCTGCCAGTCTCTGCCATTGTCACAGTTTTATTATTTTTACTCGGTCGTCGGCGCTTAAATAGCCCACCGCCTTATTTATAATTGGTCACGTGCCTGTGCGAGTCGCCTGTGCAGTACGGTGGCCACAGCCTCGTCGTTGGCGTCCGCGTCGACGGCCCGGCGAGCCTCCTCGAGACAGAGGCGGGCGCGTTCCAGTCGCGTGCCACCACCACCACCACCGTCGCCGGCAGCGCACCGCAGTGCCAGGATGCGACTCCACTGGACAGAGTCGAGGCGGTGTGCCTCCAACTCGGCGCGTTCACTGGGTGTCGCCAACACAGAGTCTGCTGTCGACAGCAGCTGTTGCAGCGCCGTGTTGTCCATCGGCAATCGGCGGGCGAGAAGACGCACAATCTTCTGGACATGATGGACTGCGTGGCTGTGTTGTGACTGGTGGGTGTGCAAACTCACCTGCACTGCATCACCGACGACGTCGTGCTGGCTCATCGATCCAACGAACGTGACCTCGCCCTGGAACTTGACGACGTGTACCGTGTCACCCAGGCGAATCACCAGCGGACTGTAGCGCGCGCCACTGGTGTAGTTGGGCACGACGTAGCAGCGCGTGGCCAGATCGACGGGTCGCCACTCGGGTCCACCGGGCAACGCGTCCACGTAGAGCAATGGGTTGGTGGCCGCCGTCTGGACCAACCGCTGGTGTAACAAGATTGGCTGCCACGAGGCTGCCTCGATGGCCTCGACGGCCTCGACGTCCATGGCAAGCTCTGCGTCGCCCAGCAGGGCCAACACACTGTCGATCGTCACATCGGCTAGTCCCATGATTCGCTGTAGTAGTGTGCGGGCCGGCGCAGTGGTGACCCGCTCGTCCTGTCTCTCCACTGGCGCCAACAGAACGGTCATCGTGGCGCCGAGGTTCACGAGGTTCACCAGGTTCACGTAGTTGATCTCGCCCAGGAGCCAATTCACGTCTTGACGCATGGCGTCATTCCTGTCGTCTGTGTGGAGCCAGAGGACACGGCGCACCTGATTTTCAGGCGGCATCAGAACGAGGAGTGACTCGCTGCGAGCCTCGTTCTCGGCGACGAGTGTGAACAGACAGAGCGTGTCCGCGATGTTGACGTAGGGCAGGACGTCCATAAAGACAATATCCTGATCCGTCAATGTGCGCAGCTGTTTCTGTTGATCCAGCGGCACTGGCTTCGCGTACTGATATCGTGCGAGCTGTGGATTCATCTGTACGATAGACTGACTGACTGGAAAGAGCGGGACGCATGAGAAAGTGTTTAATAAATTCTACAGCTCATAATACCTCAAGCTCTTGTCTCAAGAGACTGCTCTGGCGGGCCAGATTGGCCAACTCTTCCTCGATCGCGCGCCTCTCCCCTGACAGCTGACGCCACCGCATAACCTCCTCGCTGCGCTCCAGTTGATGCCACGCCGTGTACAGCGCCCACTCCTCTTCTGTTGGCTCGTTGTCGTCGTCCATCTGTGTGTACACAGGGGTGTGTGCGCCCCACCGTACGCAGACACAGCGCCAGGGTTCAATTTGGCGTCCCACTAAAGTTTCTCCAGACGCTGCTCGCTCAGTCTCAGCTGTGACATCACAGTAATCAGACGCTCGGCCGCCTCCTTCTCTGCCGTCTCCAGCTGGCGCAGACGATCACGCGCCGCGTTCTGTGGCCACAGCGCGTCCAGTTTGATTGGCATACTCTTCTGTCCGACGTAGAGACAGCTGGACACGGTCGACGCCGGTCCCAGTCCCAGCGCGGGCACCAACCCTGCGAAGCGTTGCGCAATGTCGTCCATAAGTTTCTCCAGGCGAAGCTGTATGCCACTGCCCAGCAGATCCAGCACAGCGGGGCCCAGCCCGCCGCCAGTGTAGGCGAGTATGGTGCGCACATCTTCGTTGGCCACCAGGTCACCCATCAACGCTCGGTGGCGCGCGACGAGACGTTTCACAGCTGCTGCCCATGGGTCGAACGGCGGCGCATTCTCGCCACCGCCAAAGACGCGTCGCATTTCCTCCGTCAGTGCGCGAACCCGTTCCAGCTCTGGCAGCGGAGTAAAGGCGAGGGTGTCGCGCAACAGACGCTGTGCCGTGACGTCGATCCCGTTGTCACTGCAGCTAATTAGCGACAGGCCCAGTTCACGACCGGCGCCACGCACAAAGTGCATCAGTCTGTGTAGCAGCAGACGACACACAACAAGCGCGTCGTCGTCGGCGCCGACAGCCGCTGTTGTCACACTCTCGATGTGCAACACGTCGTAACCGCAGTCACCCACTGCGTCGCGCTTCAGGGTCATGTACCAGGCCAGGTTGGGCAGACTCGGTTTCGCCATCTCAGCCCATCGGCCCCCATCGAATCCGCCGATGATACTGTGCAGTGTTGCGACCAGACGGCCGCGTACCACGCTCGCCACACTGTCCAGCGCAACAAGCACGATTGCCCGCCCCTTCGACATCGCTTTCACAGTGTAGGGCGACAGTGTACGTGGCGCGTAGTGCCACTGCGCGTCGTCGACATAGGCCGACCAGTCGGAGGGCACCAACGCGAAGCTGTAGACGAGTGGATCCGGCGGCCAACTCTCTACCGCCGCCACAGGCTCGTGCGCCGGGTCGTCGCGTCTCACCACGACACACTTTACGCGCGTCACAGCGGCAAAGTGGTTCAGTGCGTCCACGGTGCCTGCCGGATTGTCTTCGGCGAGAATGATTTTGTCGACGCTGATGTCGCCACCGTCGAATGTGACGCCAAGCAGACACGGTCGTCTGCCATTAATCTCGATGCGCACTTCCAGCTCCATCGTCGTCGTCGTCGTCGTCGCTACGCAGAGGATGACAGTGGTGTACAGGAACGCAGTGTGAACAAAAAGAGGACAAATAAATTTTATTGACCACCGGGCAGGAATCGGCCTATATTATCCTTCAGGACGTGCAGATTTTCCTCGACCGCTTTGACGTAGTCCGGATTGGGCAGTTCTGTGTATAACTAGGTGCGCTCGTAGGCGGCGCTGAAATTGCCAGTGAACGGCAGCTTCAACACGTCTTCCATCAGCTCGGGCGACCAGACAACAGTAAATACAGGTGACGATAACCATTTATTATTCACTGTGTTTCCGCGTACAGGGTGTAGAACTTGGTCCCTCTGTCCGCGTTCGGATTGGACAGGCGATGGTCGACGCCGGCGGGAATGATGACTACGTCTTCCTTGCCACGACGTCTCGACAATTCTCGCGTCCACGTCACGCGGTCAGGCATCGCCTCGTCTTCGAATAGCTCGACCAGCAGTCGACCCTCGGTGAGGTGAATGAACTGGATCTGTGTGAGATGACGCTCGCGTGCCACACTGCCCAGTGGTGGCACACTCTCCAGTGCAAACGTCACGGTGCCCACTG
>Ga0315288_10003087_pt1 | contig 21293 bp, 21 predicted proteins | sample YL17G11_20_MG_FD_203454 | JGI IMG/M metagenome (GOLD analysis project Ga0315288, IMG submission 203454) | Sediment microbial communities from Yellowstone Lake, YNP, Wyoming, USA - YL17G11_20 | ecosystem: Environmental > Aquatic > Freshwater > Lake > Sediment | place: USA: Wyoming | collected...
GTTCAAGGCTCTTTCTGTTGGGTTTCGCCCTTACTTCTTTGGGCGAAACCCAAGAGGGCGCATTGCCATGCGCCCCTGGTGTGTCACAGCCCCTGCCACAGGCGGGGGCAAGTCCGAACGTCAACGCCGGAGGCGACCCCTCCGGTCGTTGCCTTCTTGGGGGACATCCGCGAGTGGGCGCAGAACCTCTTATAGGTGTTCGCATATCGAAGTAATGGGCCGCACGGCCTGTGCGCACGATCAGGGCGCTTCTGGCTGGGTTTCGCCATTACTTCCTTTGGCGAAACCCATTAGAGGGGGGGCGTGTGGCCGATCTGACGGGCGCCCGTCGAGAGGAGAGCCGCGGTGAAGTACACCTTGGGAGTCATCGGCGCTGGCAACATGGGGGCGGCGCTCGTGCGCGGCATCGTGAAGGCCGGCGCCCTGCCGGTTGACCGGATCATCGTGTCTGATGCCGATTCGACGCGAGCCGCCGCGCTTGCGGCGGAGCTCGGGGTCAAGCATGGCAAGACGAACACCGAGGTCGCCTCCGAGAGCGAGTACGTCTCGCTCGTAGTGAAGCCCGGGATTGTCCCGAGCGTGCTCGGTGAGATCGCGCCAGGCATGTCCCCCGGCCAGACTCTCGTCTCCTTCGCCACCGGGGTGCCTATCGCGAAGCTCCGGGCTGGGCTCGGTGAGGTTCAGCCGGCAGTCATCCGCGTGATGCCAAACACACCGGCGCTCGTTGGCGCGGGAGCGTTTGCGCTGGCCGCGCCGGGAGTCCCCAAGGATCGCCGTGCCGGTCTCGTGCGGCTATTGGGGTCGGTCGGACAGGTAGTGGAGGTCGGGGATGAGCTGATGGACGCGGTGACCGGGCTTTCCGGCAGTGGACCCGCGTTCGTGTTCGTGTTCATCGAGGCGCTCGCGGATGGCGGGGTGGCGGCAGGGCTGCCGCGCCCCATCGCCCAGCAGCTTGCGGTGCAGACGGTTGCCGGCGCGGCGAAGCTGGTGCAGGAGACAGGGCAGCACCCGGGCGCGCTCAAGGATATGGTCGCGACCCCGGGCGGCACCACGATCGCCGGACTGGCCGAGCTCGAGCGGGGCGGGTTCCGCGGCCTGGTCGCGTCGGCGGTCCGCGCCGCCGCGCAGCGAGCTCGCGAGATATCGGCAGGCGGGTGAGCGGTGGCGCCACAGCTCTATCTCCAGCAGCTGCTTCTGCTCGCCATCTGGCTCATGACCGTGGCGATCTTCGTGAGTGTCGTCATCTCGTGGCTGCGCGCAGCCAGCGTGCGGGTGCCGTACTCGAACCCGATCATCCGGGCAATCGATAGCACAGCCGATCTTATGCTGCGGCCGATACGGAACGCGTTTCCCACCTCCGGCGGCGGACTGGACTTCAGCCCGATGGTGGCGCTCGTCATCCTCTACATCCTGCGCATGTTGGTCGTGCGCCTGACAACGATAGGCCCATAGAGGTAATCTTAAGAGTCACGTGAGTGCTTGGGGCAAGCTATCTCCAACCTCCTGACGGAGTTTTGAGATAGCTTCCAATGAGTTTCGCCCAAAGAAGTAAGGGCGGAACTCATCAGAAGCACAGGTAGGTACTGAACGGAAGCTGTTCGCCCATATTACTTCTATGGGCGAACAGCCGTAGGCAGAAGAGCCCGTGGAAGGCCAGCCACGCCAAACCTGGACATCAGCCGTGCGCACCGTCGTGTTCGCTCTCATGGCGGCCGCGATCTTGCTCGGCATCGTGCAGGGGGAGCATATCCCCTTCACCGCGCAGCTCCAGCCCGGGAACGCGGCGCTGCTGGCGCGCGGCGGAGACAATGTGGCGCAGGCCTACTACCTGAGCCTTGGGAGAGGTGTGCCCGCGGACCAAGCGGAGATTCTCCTGTTCTGGGCCAACGATCTGTACCTGGCGGCGCTCGAAGCCGACCCTCATAACCGCCGTGCATCGCTGTCTGCGGCAATCCTCTTCCGCGAGCTGGGGCAACCTGACGAGGTGCACTCCCTGCTCCGGCCGCTGAGGCCGGGCGAGGTCGATGAGAGGACCCGGCGCGCACTCGGGCAGGTCAACGCGCTCCTTATCACCGAGTCCCCGGCCCTCGGCGCGGTGGAAGGGTCGCGCGAGTACCTGACCACGATAGGCCCAGGGCCTCTGCTCACCGCGGCCGGATACCGGGCCAAGAACAAGCCGGATCTCGCCAAGGCAACGCTGAAGGAGGCGGCCAGGCGGGCGCGCCCGCTCCTCTGGCGGTTCATCGCGGCATTGGCCGTCGATGGTGCGATGGTGCTCTGCGGTCTGGTCGTGGTGATCGGCGCGCTCATCCGCCGGAGAACCAGGGGCAGTGTCGCACACGAGCCCATCCCAATGAGCCCATCGTGGGGGACGAGAGAGGCTATCGAGGCGGTGGTGCTGTGGGTCTTCCTCGGTGTCCTCCTGAGCACGGCCGCGAACTCGATGGCGCCGCTGTCCGGCGAACCGCCGGCCTACCTGCTGCTGGGGCCGAGTGTTCTCTCCGCCGTCGTCGCCATCGGGTGGGTCTGGGCGGTCGCACGCTTCCGCGCGGGCTTCGGATGGTACCTCGCGACCGCGCTGAAGCGGGTTGCTATCGGCGTAGGTGCGACCGGGCTGGCAGTGCTGCCGGTACTTGGGCTGTACCGGGGGTTCCAGCTCTACCTGGGCGAGAAGCCATCGCAGAACCCCGCTCTGCCGCTGCTGCTCATCCCGGACACCTGGGTGGCCAAGGCCCTGCTGGTGCTGGCTGTCGGGATCGTGATTCCGGCACTTGAGGAGACGCTCTTCCGGGGGATACTTTTCGGCGGACTGCGGCGGCGCTGGTCCTTCTGGCCGGCCGCGCTGGCCACCGCCGCGCTCTTCGCGGTGGTGCATCTGAATCTCACCGGATTCGTCGCGTATCTGCTGCTGGGCCTCCTGTTCGCCTCCCTGTTCGAGCGGTCCCGCTCCCTGGTGACCCCGTGGGCGGCCCACGCGGCGTTCAACATTTTCAACGTCATGATGCTGCTGGTGCTGTTCGGGTGAGCCGCGGCGATGCGCGCCAGTGACGCGGTATGGGTCAAGGTCAAGCCGCGCTCGAGCAGGTCGCGCGTGGAGAGGGGGAGCGATGGCGGGCTGGTGGTCTGCGTCCACGCGCCGGCCGCGGATGATGCGGCCAACCGCGAGTGCGTCGAGGTGATCGCGGAGGCGCTCGGTGTGCCGAAGTCAGCGGTGCAGATCGTGAGAGGCCAGAGGAGTCGAACCAAGCAGATCGCGGTGGCCGGGCTCGGCGCCGCGGAGGCGCGGGCCCGGCTGGAGAAGGCGGCCTCGTGAGCGACTCGACACGCCCGTTCCTCTCGGTCGTCATCCCCGCGTATAACGAGGAGAACCGCCTGGGGCCGACGCTCGCGCGCGTGAAGGAGTACCTGGCAGGTAGGGCAGGAGCAAGCTCCTGCCCTACGTTCACGTCCGAAATCCTGGTTGTCGACAACGCGAGCAAGGATCGGACGACCGAGGTGGCGCGGGCGGCGGGTGTGGAGGTGATCGAGGAGCCGCGGCGGGGCAAGGGAGCGGCCGTTCGCACCGGGATGCTGGCGGCGCGGGGCGAGTATGTGCTCTTCTCCGACGCCGACCTCTCGACCCCCATCGAGGAAGTGGAGAAGCTGATGGAGCGGCTGCGGAGCGGCTACGATGTCGCCATCGCGTCGCGCGCCCTGCCGGAGTCCAACATCACCGTTCACCAACCGTGGTACAGAGAGATGGTCGGCAGAGCCGGCAACATCGTCGTGCGGATGATGGCCGTGCGCGGGATTGCAGACACGCAGTGCGGTTTCAAGCTCTTCCCCCACGATATCGCGCAGAGGGTATTCCGGGTCATGCGCTTGACCGGGGCGGCGTTCGACGTCGAGGTGCTTTTCGTGGCTCAGCGCCACGGGCTCAAGATCGCCGAGGTGCCTGTCACCTGGATCGACTCGCCGGAGACGCGCTTCAATCGAGTGACCGACTCCTTCGACGCGCTCAAGGACCTGGTGCGGATTCGCGTGAACTGGCTGCTGGGGAGGTATCGGATATAGCGGTACTACGGATTCTCTTGCATCATGGTGACAACCATGATGCAAGAGAATCGGCCTCACCAGCCCTACGCTTGCTTTCAAAGAGTTTCTTGAATCATAGGCGACTCCTATGATTCAAGGAACTCTTTAGTCGGGCTTGGCCGGCTGTCCGGGATGCCCGGCCTGCTCCCCGTGCGTCACTTCATATTCGTGGCTCCACTCCACCGGCATCTTCAGCGCGGTGGTGCCCATCCCGTAGCGGTAGACCAGTTGCCCACCAAGGTGCCCGGTCCAGGTGATGAGGCCCGCCAAGGCGAGGAGCCCGATGGGGAAGACGAGCTGGATCTTCCGGAGCCGCTGCCACAGCGCCAACCGCCAGATCGATAGCACCGCCGCTAGGCCCAACGACGTGAGGGCGGCGGTCTCGTGGTCGTCCAGCAGCTCGTGGGCGGCGTCCGGGTGCGGGGCCGTCCAGGCCGCGTGTTCCCCGGCGAGCACGGTGATCACACCGATGACCACCCCGAGCACGAGGGTAGCTATGGCGGCGGCATACAAGGCAGGAGCTGAGTTCCAGCCGAACGGCTTCCTGAAGATGAGAGAGACCACCACGAAGATGATCGGCGCCGTCCACAGGGCAACGGGGAAATGAACGAAGAGCGGGTGGGAGTTCAGCATGTAGCTCGGGTGCCAGTAGAGCCAGTTCAACAATGCAGTGTCCCCTTTCGTGGGGTGGCTGAGCAGTCGTCCGACTGGTGCGCATGTTAGGCCGCGGGGTGGTCGATGTCAACGCGGATCGGCGGTTCTCTGTCGGCCTGCCAACCACAGCTGCTGGCGCCTTCGGGCAGCCCGAACTTGCCCGCCCCTGGCGGGTCTGGTACACTGGCGCTTCATACAAGGCGGGAGCCCGCCCCTCGACTTCGCTCGGGACAGGCAAAGGGGCTCTCCTACGAGTTTGAGGAACGGTGTCATGGCGAAGGCGAGTGACTACCAACAGACGCTGAACCTGCCGAAGACCGCCTTCCCGATGAAGGCGAATCTGCGGGAGCTGGAGCCGCGCATTCAGCGCTTCTGGGAGGAGATCGGGCTCTACAAGACGGTTCAGGAGCACAGACAGGGAAGCCCGAAGTTTGTGCTGCACGACGGGCCGCCGTTCTCAAACGGCGATATCCACCTCGGCCAGGCCCTCAACAAGGTCCTCAAGGATGTCGTCGTCAAGTTCAAGACGATGCGGGGGTTCGACTGCCCCTATGTGCCGGGCTGGGACAACCACGGACTGCCGACCGAGATCGCGGCGATCCGCACCTTCGAGATTGACCGACATCGGATCGACCCGATGGAGCTGCGGCGGCGCTCCGAGGAAACCGGGCGGCACTTCGTCGGCGTCCAGCGCGACCAGTTCCGGCGCCTGGGCGTGCGCGGCGACTGGGAGCGTCCGTATCTCACGATGGATCCGACTTACGAAGCATCGGTGCTCGAGTGCTTCCTGAAGTTCGTCGAGAAGAAGTGCGTTTACCGCGGGCTGAAGCCCGTGCATTGGTGCCCGGAGTGCGAGACCGCGTTGGCGGACGCGGAGCTGGAGTACGCGGACCATACATCTCTGTCGGTCTACCTGCGCTTCCCGGTTGTGTCGCTCCCCGAGGGATCGCTGGAGGTGCCCGCGGTGGGCGCGGTCTCGTTTGCCGTGTGGACTACGACTCCGTGGACGCTGCCGGCGAACGTCGCGGTGGCGGTTCACCCGAAGCTCGAGTACGTGCTGGTCAGAACGCCGCAGGAACACCTCGTGCTGGCGAAGGGGCTGCTCGAACAGACGATGGCGGCGATCGGGGCGGAGGGCTGCGAGGTCGTCGGATCCACGATGGGAGCGGCGCTCGAAGGCGGGCGGCTCAGGCACCCGTTCGACGAGCGTGAGGTGCCTGTCGTGCTGGCGGACTACGTCACGCTCGAGCAGGGCACCGGCTGCGTGCACACTGCCCCCGGGCACGGCCGCGAGGACTTCGAGACAGGGCAGAAGTACGGCCTGCCGACGCTGCAGCCGCTCGACGAAAGGGGGGTGTTCACATCCGATGGCGGAAAGTTCGCCGGCCTGTCGCATCACGACGCCGACGAGCAGATCGTCGAGGCGATGAGGCAGCGCGGCACGCTGATCAGATCGGCCCACTACCAGCACCAGTATCCGCACTGCTGGCGGTGCGATTCGCCGGTCATCTTCCGGGCGACGAAGCAGTGGTTTGTCGATCTGACTCCCTTCACGGCCGAGGGGCTTGCTGAGGTGGAGAGGGTGAAGTGGGTGCCGCCCTGGGGCCTGCCGCGCATCCGCGGCATGATGGAGGGACGGCCGGACTGGTGCATCTCGCGGCAGCGGGCGTGGGGCATCCCGATCCCGACGCTCTACTGCGAGGACTGCGGCCACGAGTTGCTCAGCGCGGATGTCATCGCCCGGGCGATCTCGCTCGTGCGCGCAGGTGGGTCGAGCGCCTGGTACACCACGCCGATAGGCGAGCTCGCGCCGGAAGGCGCCACCTGTCAGCAGTGCGGGAGCCAGCGGCTCCGCCGGGAGCGAGATATCTTCGACGTGTGGTTCGAGTCGGGCTCCAGCCATGCGGCCGTGCTGAAGACGAGGCCGGAGCTCCGCTGGCCGGCGGACCTGTACCTGGAGGGCCACGACCAATACCGCGGCTGGTTCCAGCTATCGCTGTGGAACGCCGTGATCAGCCAGGGCAAGGCCCCCTACGATGCCGTGCTCACCACGGGCTTCGTGCTGGATGCGACGGGGCGGAAGATGTCGAAGCGCCTCGGCAACGCGATCGACCCGCAGGACGTGGTGCGCGATCTGGGGGCGGAGATCCTGCGCCTGTGGGTGTCGTACGTGGACTTCAAGGAGGATATGCCGACCGGGCACGACATCTTCGGCCAGGTGGTTGACGGCTATCGACGGCTGCGGAACACGCTCCGCTTCATGCTGGCCAACCTCTACGACTTCGAGCCGGCGAGCGACTCCGTGCCGCGGGGGGAGATGCGGGAGGTCGACCGGTGGGTCCTCGATGAGCTGGCACGTCTCCTGGAGCGGCTCACAGCTGCCTACGAGGAGTTCGAGTTTCATCAGGTCTACTACCGGGTGCATGAGTTCTGTGCGGTCGAGCTGAGCCAGATCTATCTTGACTTGCTCAAAGACAGGCTTTACACTTACCCGCCAAAAGGCGTCGACCGGAGATCGGCCCAGACCGCCCTCTTCGTGCTGGCGACGACGCTCGCGAAAGTGCTGACGCCAATCCTCAGCCATACGACCGAGGAAGTGTGGCAGCATCTGCCGGCGTGGGATGGCAAGGGAGTCACCGTCCAGTTGGCGGATTGGCCGGAGTTGGGGGAGTGGCGCGACGATGTCCTGGGCGAGCGCTGGAGGCGGGTCATCCTACCCTACCTCGGACAGGCTGACAGGGCGATCGAGGATCTCCGCCAGCGGGGCGTTGTGAAGCAGCCGATGGAGGCCGAGCTTGTGCTGTACTGCTCGCCGGAGGGATGGCAGGCTCTCCTGGGGGCGCTTGGCCAGGACGACCTGGCGGCAGGCAACGGCGTTTCGCGGATCAGCTATGGCGGCCCGGCGGAGGATGCGCCAGAAGACGCCTATACAGCCGTTGGCGGGGAGCCGATGCGGATCGCCGGCCGGCGACTGGACGAGCCCAAGTGCGAGAGGTGCTGGCGGCGCCAGGAGACTGTAGGCCAGGATGGCAGCCATCCTGGCCTGTGCGCCCGGTGTGTGGAATATCTCCCTGCGTAGCCGGGGGCATCGCCTCAAGACGTTCGTTCTTGGGTCTACAGATGCTCGCGCAAAGAAGTAACTGGCAACTCGGCTAATGCGCCCGTTCAGGGCTCTTTCTGTTGGGTTTCGCCCTTACTTCCTTGGGCGAAACCCAATATAGATGCTCGCGCAAAGAAGTAACTGGCAACTCGGCCAATGCGCCCGTTCAGGGCTCTTTCTGTCGGGTTTCGCCCTTACTTCTTTGGGCGAAACCCAATGGGTATCGTTTCAAGAGACCCAACCGGGGTAACAATACTGGCCGCCGCCGAGCTATGCACGTCGGCGCGTAGGCAGCGGCGGCAGAGGTCCGGCGCTCGATAGGCGCAGCAGGAAGCGCCTGTCGGGATGCACGAAATGAGGGACGGCCGTGAGAGCACCGGTCAAGAGTAAGACGAAGAAGAAAGCGGCAGTCAAAGCGAAGCCCGCGAAGGCCAAGGCTACGGCCCTTCGGCAGGCTCAGGGTCGCCCCTCCGAGTCGGGCAAGGGCCACCCCAAGCGAAGTCGAGGGGCGGTGAAGGCCAAGGTCGCCGTCAAGCCAAAGGCGCAGGCCGTGATCAAAGTGGCGGTGAGGCCGAAGGCCAAGCCGGCAGCGAAGGCGCCCGCCAAGCCAAAACCCAAGCCGCTGGGCCCCGAGATGCTGAAGTTCCGCGAGCAGTTGCTGGCCGAGCTAACCCGGCTGCAAGCGGAGCTCGATGAGATAGAGAGGCGCACGGCTCGGATGGACGAGTCCGACCGCGCCAGCGAGCTGTCGGCCTATGAGGATCATCCGGCCGACCTGGCCTCCGAGACGTTCGAGCGGGAGAAGGACCTGGCGATCGGGGAGAGCGTCGAGCACCTGCTGCACAAGGTGATCAGCGCGCTCGAGAAGATCGAGCGGGGCACCTATGGGCTGTGTGATGCCTGCGGCCGGCCGATCAAGAAGGCCCGGCTGAAGGCGCTGCCGTTCGCGACGCTCTGCCTGGAGTGCCAGGACAGATTGGAGAGCTAGCAATGGGGAGGGCGTCCACCAGCCGGGGACGCCCTCTCGCCTTGTTCTCCCTTGCCGCCGCCGTCACGGTCGCTCTCGACCAAGCGACCAAGGCCCTTGCCATCTCACGCCTCGAACAGGGGCCGCTGCCGCTCCTGGGCGGGATGATCCAGCTCAAGCTCACCCGCAACGCCGGCTCCGCATTCGGTCTGGCCACGCCCTCCTGGGTTGCCATCGCGGTCAGCGTCATCGTATGTGTGGTAGTATTGCTCTATGTAGCCCGCGGGGGTGCGGCGCACCCGCCGACGCGCGGACTCGTTCTTGGCCTGATCGTGGGCGGCGCGGTCGGCAACCTCGTGGATCGGCTCCGCACAGGGGCGGTCATCGACTTCGTCGATCTGAGGGTGTGGCCCGTCTTCAACGTCGCCGACATCGCTATCACGGTGGGGGTTGGTCTGCTCATGATCGAGATTATACGGCGGCGGTAGAAGCTGTTTCATAACCCGCCTGGGCGGGTCATGAAACAGCGATGCAGGGCGGTAGGCTTGTGGAGGCGCATTTCATGCAACGCATGGAGCGATCAGCCAACCACCCTCGGTTATGAAATGCGCTCTAGGGCCGGGGACCTTCACATGTGCCCAACGCTTTTCAGGATAGGGCCGGTCGAGATACACAGCTACGGCGTGATGCTCATGCTGGGCTTCGTAGCGGGCATCCTGCTGTCCCGGCGCGAGGCGCGGCGGCTGGGGCTGTCCCCTGACCTGCCCCTGGACCTCGGGATATGGGTGCTGGTGGCGGCGGTGGCCTCCGCCCGCGGGCTGTTCGTGGCGCTGAACTGGGCTGATTTCGCGCCGCGTCCGCTGGAAGTGCTCTACGTCTGGCGGGAAGGGGGCTTGTCGTTCCACGGCGGGCTCCTCGGGGGCGTGCTTGCCGCGCTCGTCTTCGCGAGAACGCGCCGCATGTCGTTCTGGACGATCGCCGATGTGGTGACTCCCGGGCTGGCGCTTGGCTATGGCATCGCCCGGTTCGGGTGCTTCCTGAACGGGTGCTGCTACGGGGCGCCCACGGACCTGCCGTGGGGTGTCCGCTTCCCCACCGCCACCCTGCCGATGGAACCTCGCCACCCGACACAGATCTACTCCGCCATCGGCAGCTTCGCCATCCTGGGCGTTCTGCTCGCGGTCAGGCGGCGTCTTGTTGTGCCGGGGCAGCTCTTCCTGGTGTACCTGATGCTGTATTCGCCCATGCGCGCTGCCGTCGAGATTCTGCGGAAGGGGTACACGGCAACCGTGCTGTTCGATGGCGTCACTGAGGCGCAGGTCGCCAGCGCCATCATCTTCGTGGCGGCCGCGATCGGGTTTGCGCTGCGCGGTCGACGGCGAAACGACGCAAGCAAGCCCGGCGCCGGGCAGGCGTAGCTGATGGCCGACGTATCCTTCACTGTCGAGCCGGCCCAAGCAGGGAAGCGGCTGGACGCCTTCCTCGCCGGCGCCTCCCTCGGGTTGACACGGTCGCAGGCCGAGCGGCTCGTCAAGGACGGTCGCGTCACGGTAGACGGCCGCCCGGTCGTGCCCGGCCGGCGCCTGGCGGCAGGTGAGATCATCGAGATTTCGCTGCCCGAACCAGCCGCGCGGGAGGTGGGGGCTGAGCGCATCCCGCTGGACATTCTGTTCGAGGATGACGATCTCATCGTGATCAACAAGCCGCGGGGAATGGTCGTACACCCTGGGGCGGGCCGCACGTCGGGGACACTGGTGAACGCGCTGCTGGCGCATACGCCCAACCTGGCGGCCGGCAGCGGCAGTCACCGGCCCGGCATCGTCCACCGGCTGGACCGCGACACATCGGGTCTGCTCGTGATCGCCAAGACCGATGCTGCCTATGCCAGCCTCTCCCGCCAGGTCAGGAGGCGCGAGATGGAGCGCCGGTATCTGGCTCTGGTGTGGGGCGAGGTGCGTGAGGACCGGCTGCTCATCGACGTGCCGATCGGCCGGCACCGGCGCGAGCGCAAGCGGATGGCGGCGGTGGTTGGATCGGCGGAGGGGCGCGCCCTGCGGGCCGCGCACACCGATGTCGCCGTGCTCGAGCGGTTCGGGATGATGACCCTTGTCGAGGCGCGTCTGGGCACAGGGCGGACGCATCAGATACGCGTCCACCTGGCACACATCGGGCACCCCGTGGTCGGCGACCCGGTGTACGGGCTGCGTCAGGCGCGGCGACAGAAGGCAGCTCTCCCCGCGGAGGTGCTGGCACTGGTTCAGCAGCTCAGTGGGCAGGCGCTCCACGCGCATTACCTGAGGTTCGAGCACCCGGCCCGGGGCCAGGAGTTGAGCTTCTCCGCCCCCATGCCGCCTGACCTGGCGCGGCTAGTGTCGCATCTGGCGGGAGGAGTGCCCATCCGGTAGAACATCGACGCTAGGCAAGAAGGTGGGGTGTGACCGCCAAGGGTTGGGGATGCCGGTCTCGACCTCACCCCTGTCCGCCTGAGGCGGGCAAGTCCTGCGGACATCCCCTCTCCAAGTTCGGAGAGGGGCGCGAGGGGAAAGGAGGACAGATCGACCAACGGGAGACGGTCACACCCAGAAGGTGGGTTGAGAGGGTGTGCCGTATGAACCGCGTGGGGCGGGGACACCCGTTCCATCTGAGGAGGATAGCGGTGTATCCTGGAGACTTGCTGTACAGCGAGAGCCACCAATGGGCGCGAGTGGAGGAAGGCATCGCCACGGTGGGGATCACGCACTACGCGCAGGAGCAGCTCGGGGACATAGTGTATGTGGACCTGCCGAGGCCCGATGATGAGGTAAAGCGCGGCGAGCCGCTGGGGAGCGTCGAATCGGTGAAGGCAGTGGCCGATGTCAACTCGCCGGTCAGCGGCCGGGTGATCGAGGCAAACAGCGAGCTGGACGACGCGCCCGAGCAGATCAACCAGTCGCCATATGACGCGGGATGGCTGGCGAAGATCGAGGTATCGGACCCGGCAGAGGTGCGCTCGCTGATGAACGCGCAGGCCTACGTGCGGTTCCTGCAGCAGTTGGGCGAGGGCAAGAAGGGGTAGCCGGGAAAAGGGGAATCGCGCAGGGGCGACTCGTCGAGTCGCCCCTGCGCGCGGCCTCCTCGGGCGCACTGCCCCTCGACTTCGCTCGGGGGGAACGGTGCGTCCTACGTCACTCGACGGAGATCTTCCTGGGCGTTGTCGCCTTGCTGCGCTCGGTCTTCGGCATCCTCACCTCGAGCACGCCGTCCTTCATGGTGGCCTTCACCTGGTCGGTGACCACCTCGGCCGGCAAAGGGATGATCCTCTCGAAGCGCTGCCAGACGCGCTCGCGCCGGTGATACGTCTTGTCCTTCTCCTCCTTCTCGGTCGAGACCTCGGCCCTGAGCGAGAGGCTCTCCGGCATGACCTCGACCTCCAGGTCCTTCTTGTCGACGCCTGGGACTTCGGCCTTGACAATCACGGCATCGGCCGTCTCCGACACATCGACTAACGGGATCCGGACCCCGTCGGTCGGCGCCAGCGTCGGCCTCCCGAAGAACTCCTCGAACATCCGGTCCAGGTCCGACTGCATGCTCAGCAGCCCCCTGAACGGCTCCCATCGCTTCAATGCGGACATCGAACCCACCTCCTGTGAAGGCTAGAAGTCGTCCCAACGGCCTCCTGGATGCGCCTGTTGAGCCATTCCGAATCTCCTGTCGGAGTTTCGGGATAGCTTCCAGGGACACTCACAATCTGCCGCCGGTTCACTCTCGCTCATAGGTATATCCTCTGGTCGGTGGCAGTCAAGTGGGCGTCGTTCAGCGCGCGCGACACGGCGTGGGCAAAGTCAAGACACCAGGCCTGTAGGCGCGGCGCGATAGGAGAAATGGCGGCCCAAGAGAAACGCTATCTCACCCTACGGCGGGAGGGCGGCGATGGCAGGCGGGAGAGAAGGGCCGTTGATCACCCTCTTGAGCGACCTCGGGACTGCCGACACCTACGTCGGCGTGATGAAGGCGGTCATACTGAGCATCTGCCCGGCGGCGCGCGTCATCGATCTCTGCCATGAGATCCTCCCACAGGATATCGAGCAGGCAGCGTTCCTGCTCGACACTGCCTGGGGCTTCTGTCCCGAGGGGACAGTGCACGTGATCGTCGTCGACCCGGGTGTTGGCAGCCGACGGCGAGTGGTAGCCGTCGAGGCGCACCGGCAGGCGTTCATCGCGCCGGATAACGGGGTGCTGACCTACGTGCTGGCGGGAGCGCGGAAGTATCGGGCGTTCGCCCTGGAACGAAGCGAGCTGTTCTTGCCGGAGGTCAGCCAGACGTTCCACGGGCGCGACATGATGGCGCCAGTCGCGGCGCGACTCGCCGCGGGCATGGACATCGAGGGCGTCGGGCCCGAGATCGAGGAGCCGCTCGTGCGGTTTCCCGTGTCGCGGCCTGTGGCGACCGGCGTGGGGCTGATCGCGCACGTCGTGCACGTCGATCGCTTCGGCAATCTCGTGACAGACCTCTCCGAGGGCGACTTGTTGACGTGGCAGAGGGAAGTGGGCGCAGACGAGATACTGATCAGGGTTGGGGACAGCGTGATAGAGGAGGTCCGAACCGCGTACGCCGGGGCCGACCCAGGCGAGCTGCTCGCCATCTTCGGCAGCACCGGGCGGCTGGAGATCGCGCTGAACATGGGCAGCGCGGCGGCCGTTCTCCAGGTCGGGCGGGGGGCGATCGCGATGATCGAGGGGCGCGGGTGACCGAGGTCCGCGAAACCGAGATCGGCGCCGCGAGCGCGCTCATTGCGACGACGGCCGCCGGGCTGGAGGGTGATGCCAGGCGCGAGCTCTCACAGCTCCTGGGGGGAGCGCGCGTGCGATCGCTGCTGATGAAGGGCAACATCCTCGCGCTCTCCGATCTTCCCGAGGAGGAGACGCTCGCCCTGGTCGATGCCGCCGAAACGCAGTACCTCGCGCGCATCGTGCCGGTTCAGCGCCGCCTTCCAATCACGCAGGACACGAGCCGCTTTCCCGCGATTGCGGAGGCGGCCGCTCAGATAGGCCGAGTGGGGCCAGCCGATCGGTTCCTCGTTCGGTGCACTCGCCGGGGCGAGCATGAATGGCGAGGCCGCGAGCTGGAACGCGCAGTCGCGTCAGAGCTCGAACGGATCACCGGCGCGACGGGCGAGTACGAGGCCGAGGTGGACTGGCTGGTCTCGGTCGAGGTCTACCAGCAGGTCGGATTCGTCGGTGTGAACCGGCCGTCTCGTGTGCTGCACAAGATGTTGCGGCACCAGCGCAAGTACCGGCCCGGCGAGCGGCCGCTGAACCGTGCGGAATGGAAGATCAGGGAGGCGCTCCGGGAGTTCGACATCCGCTTCAGCCCGGAGGCGCGGGTGCTGGACCTCGGCGCGGCGCCGGGGGGCTGGACGGGGGTGCTCGCGGCGATGGCGTCCGAGGTGGTGGCGGTCGACCCGGCGGAGCTCGACCCGAGGGTGACGGCGCTGCCGAACGTTCGGCACGTGCGCGCCCGGGCGGGTGACCCGGAGGTGTGCCAGCAACTCGGCGAGTTCGACTTGATCACGTGCGACATGAACCTCGACCCAGCCGAGTGCGCTGGGATGATGTGCCGCCTGGCCTCTCTCCTCAAGCCGGGCGCTCCGGCGATCATGACCGTTAAGTACATGACGCGGCAGCGCCGGCGCCACGAGGCTGAGGCACGGCGGAAGCTGGCCGAGCGGTACTGCGATATCAGGATGAAGCGCCTGCCGCACAATGCGTACGAGACGACAGCGGTCATGAGACGCGCGGCATCGGGATGCTCCTCTGCGAAGTAGGAGCGCTTGCTCGCTAGAGGCCCGAACGACCGGGCGACCGCCGAGGGTCGCCCCTACAAGGGTTCGCTGACTGCGAACCTATTTCAGAGGCGGTACACGAGGGGCCGGCCGCTGACCGGTCGAAGTGAAGCGTCACACCAACGGAGACAGAGACGGAGGGTAGTCGCATGAAGAAGAGTGTTCGGTTGGGTGTCATCGGGGCTGGCAGCATCGGCGCGATGCATCTCGACGCGTGCCGGGCGTGCCCGGGCCTCGAGGTGGCGGCAGTATGTGATGTCGATCCAGGCCGCGCTCGGAAGGCAGCGAAGGACTTCGGAGTCCCGCACGCGTTCACTGACCATCGGGCGATGCTGGCCAAGGACGTGGTTGATGCGGTGTCAGTCTGCACACCGAACAACACCCATATGGCGATCGCGCTGGACGCCATCAAGGCCGGAAAGGATGTGCTCTGCGAGAAGCCGATCGCGATGAGCGCGCAGCAGGCGAGGCGGATGGTCGGGGCCGCGAAGGCCGGCCGCAGGATTCTCATGACGGCGCAGTCGGCGCGGTACAGCAGCGCGGCGCAGTATGTGAAGCGCCTTGTGGATGCAGGTCGATTCGGAGAGGTGTATTTCGGCAAGGCGGTATGGTTCCGGCGCGATGGCATACCGAGAGGCTGGTTCCAGGACAGGAAGCAATCAGGCGGCGGGCCGCTCATCGACCTGGGAGTGCACGCGATCGACCTTCTGTGGTGGCTGATGGGCCGGCCCAAGCCGGTGTCCGCGTACGGTGTTACCTTCGATCATCTCGGCACCACCGGGCAGGGCATGGGCGGCTGGGGGGTGGGGTACAACCCGGCGAAGTTCAGCGTCGAGGACATGGTGGGGGCGATCATCCGGTTCCAGGACGGGCGCGCCATCAGCGTCGACATCTCCTGGGCGGCGCACACGAGCGAGACGTACTGGCTTCGCATTTTCGGCACGAAGGGCGGAGCGCAGGTCCAGCCCGAGGTCGTGCTCTACCAGAACGACGACTCGGTGAAGCTCGACATCGCCGCCAATGCCGGCCGGCAGAACGCGTACGCGGCCGAGATCCAGCACTTCGCCGACTGCGTGCGGCGCCGCGAGGAGCCGATGTCGCCGGGGTCCCACGCAGTGGTGGTGATGGGGATGCTGGACGCGATCGCGGTGGCGGCTCGGACCGGCCGGATGGCGCCCATCCGAACGGCCTAGCCGAGGCGGCGTTTGACGGCGGCATGGCCCCTCCGCTATCATCTCGCATGGGCGCAGCAGTGGAGGAGCACGGTGAATCACATCTGGGCGCCGTGGCGTATGGGCTACGTGACCGCTGAGCAACCGAAGGGTTGCATCTTCTGCACGAAGCCCGCGGCCGGGGATGACGAGGGGAACCGGATCCTCTATCGAGGGGACCTCGTCTTCATCATGATGAACACGTTCCCCTACAATACCGGCCACCTGATGGTGGCGCCGTTCCGCCACCTGGCGGACCCACTGGAGCTTGCGCCCCAGGAGTCGAGCGAACTGCTCTACGGCATTCGCGTTGCTCTCGAGGCGCTCAAGCGCGCATTGTCGCCCGAGGGCTTCAACCTCGGCATGAACGTGGGCCACGTGGCCGGGGCGGGCTATGCCGAGCACATGCACATGCACGTGGTCCCGCGCTGGAGCGGGGATACGAACTTCATGGCGGTAACCGCCGATACGCGGGTCGTGCCGGAGGCGCTCGCCGAAACCTATCGGCGGCTCCGGGAGGCGCTCGCCCAGCGAGCCGATGATCCGCCGCGCGAGTAGAAGTCATTTCAGAAGTCACGTGAGTGCTTGGGGCAAGCTATCTCCAACCTCCTGACGGAGTTTTGAGATAGCTTCTAGTACCAAGTGACAGAAGTTCCGGCGTGCAATGCAGGTGCCGAAACGGCGTCAGAGGCGCGTTGCAGGCCCCAGACGCCCGAAGCGCATATGCTTCGACTTTCGTCAGTAGGTATTAGCGCTACTTCCGTTGCGAGGGGCCGGGAACAATGTCCTGGAGGATGGTCTGGCAGGTGGTGAGGGAGAACTTCGGCTTCCTCTCCGTCCTGGACATCGTGCTGGTGGCGATCAGCATCTACTTCGTGCTTCGGCTGCTCCGGGGCACGCGGGCGGTCCAACTCATCAAAGGACTGCTCACCCTGGGCGCCCTGATCGTCCTCACCCAGGCGCTCAAGCTCTCGACCTTCAACTGGATGCTCAAGCAGGCGCTGCTGCCGGGGGTGATCGCGCTGATCATCCTCTTCCAGCCGGAGCTGCGACTCGCGCTGGAGCAGATCGGGCGCGGCCATATCTTCGGGGCCGGGTTCACCTCGCTGCGCCGGGAGGAGATCACGCGGCTGGTCGACGAGATGGTGCTGAGCGCGCGGCAGCTCTCGCGGGAGCGCATCGGGGCGCTCATCGTCATCGAGCGAGAGGTCGGGATCAACGACGTCATCCAGACCGGGCGCCGGCTGGAGGCGGTCGCGTCAGCCGACCTGCTACGCACGATCTTCTACCCCGGCACTCCGCTGCACGATCTTGCGGTGGTGGTTCGGGGTGAGCGCATCGTGGCTGCCGGCTGCCTGCTGCCGTTGACGGAGAGGCGCGACGTGCGCGGGCTGCTCGGCACGCGACATCGCGCAGCGCTGGGGCTGAGCGAGACGACCGATGCCGCGATCATCGTGGTTTCGGAGGAGACGGGCGCCATCTCACTCGCCACGAGCGGCCGCCTCTACAGCAATCTGACGCCCGATGTCCTCAAACAGCGGCTGCTCGGCCTGCTGTCACCACCACATCGCACGCCGTGGGGCAGGAGCGTGCTGCTGCCCTACAGGCGGAGGCGCGAGGATGTCGGGGCGTGACCCCGGAGACTGGGCGCGGAACAGGAGGCCTCGCAGGCAGGGGTCGCGCCGCTCCTTGCCCGCGGGGCAGGGCAGGCATCAGCGGGGCCAGGAATGGAGCTCGCGGGTCGCGCACTGGCGTGAGGGAAGACGCGCGCGGCAGCTCCGGGGCCCGGGAAGGCTGGGCGGCTGATGCTCCATAGGAACCTGCCTCTCAAAGCAGCCTCGATTCTCCTCGCCATCTTCCTGTGGTTCTGGGTCATGCTCAACGAGGAGAACCCGCTTACCCAGAGGACGGTTGAGGTCCCGGTCGTCACCCAGGGGGTCCAGGCCGGACTTGCGCTCGAACTGGGATCGCGGACAGTGAAGGTGACGCTGCGCGGGCTCGAGCAGGACATGGCCGACCTGAAGAACGAGGTCCACGCAGTCGTGCCGTGCGTGGGGCTGGCGGCGGGCAGCTACCGTCTCGCGGTACGAGTGCAGCCGCCGGAGGACCTGGCGGTTGTGGGTGTTCGGCCGATGAACGTGCAGGTCATGCTGGAGAAGATCGTCTCTCAGAGCAAGCCCGTGGAGGTGAAGCTGGTCGGCGAGCCCATCGGCGGATTCGATGTGAAGAGCGCAGACTTCTCTCCCAAGCAGGTGCAGGTATCGGGTGCCGGCAGCCGCGTCGACCGCACCACCCATGTGGTCGTGACGGCCGATCTGGCGCGCATGGTGCCGGGCGTTCCGGTGCCGGTCACGGCTCACGCCCTCGACGGATCGGGCGTGCCGGTCGAGGGCGTCGACATCACCCCACCGCGCGTGAACGTGACGGCGATAGCCGAACGGGTCGTCGTCACTGAGACGCTGCCGGTGGTGCCGCGCACGCAAGGCGCTCTGCCCAGGGGTCTGCGCCTCGTCTCCGTTCAGGTCGACCCGCCTATAGTCACGCTGGTGCTGCCCGCGGCCCGCGCCGGTGAGATGACCCACATCGACACCGAGGCGCTGAACCTGAGCAGCGTTCGGGGGAACGTCAGCCGGGCGATCAGGCTGGTGGTGCCACAGGGCGCGAGCCTCGCCGAGGACGAGCGAGTGACGGTGACGCTCAGGGTGGAGCCAATCCCGCAGCCTGTAGCCCCGCCGCAGCAGCCGGGGGAGGAGCCCCAGGGCTAGCTGACGGTAGAGCCCTTCGGTAAGCGCCGGTCGGGGGAGACGATCGAGATGCTTGTGTCGTCGCCCTTGACCCAGCCGGCCAGGATCATCCCCTCGGAGCGAACGCCGCGGATGGTCGCGGGCTCGAGGTTGGCGACCACGACCACCTGCCGGCCGATCAGCTCCTCCGGCCGGTAGACGAGCGCGACCCCGGCGACCATGGTGCGCTGCTCCGTCCCGAGGTCGACGGTGAGCTTGAGAAGCTTGTCGGCGCCCGGCACCGGCTCCGCGGTCACGACCTCGCCGATGCGAAGCTCGATCTTCTGGAAATCCGTGATCGAAACCATCATCCGCTCCTTTCCTGAGGAAGCGACGAGGCGGGGAGTCGAGGAATCGGCCTTCGACGCTGGACTCTTCGACTTTCGACTCTCGGTCGCCGGCTCCGCCCTGGGGAACAGCGGCGTGGCCAGGCCAATCGCTTGCCCGCCCGGCAAGAGGCCCCACTGCGAGGCCTGCGCCCAGGCGCGGTTCCACCCGGCGAGGCCGAGCTGCTGTTCGATCTGCTCGGCGGTGTGGGGCATGACCGGGGAGACGAGACAGGCGGCGATCCGGATTGCTTCCGCGGCCGAGTAGAGGACGCGATCGAGGGCCGCGTCATCTCCGGCCTTCGCCAGAGACCATGGGGCCTTCTGATCGACATAGCGGTTGGCGACGGACAGAAACCCCCAGATCGCCTCCAGCCCACCTCTGAAGTCGAGCACGTCGACACAGCGCTCCCAGTCCACCGTCGCCTTCTGTGCCGCGGGGTGCAGGTCGGGATCGGGCGGGCAGGCAGCCGGCAGCCGGCCCTGTCGGTAGCGACCGATCATGGAGAGCACGCGGTGGAGCAGATTGCCCAGGTCGTTGCCGAGGTCGCTCGCGTATCGCCCGAGCAGCGCCTCGCCCGAGAACTCGCCGTCCTGGCCGAACGGTACCTCGCGCAGCATGTAGTAGCGCAGGGCGTCGATGGCCTGCTCCCGCGCGCATCCGGTTTCCTGGACGAGCAGGTCGAGCACAGGGCCGGGCCGGGGGACGGCGCCGCCGCGGGACTTGGCGATCTTCTCCCCGCCCTGGGTCCAATAGCCGTGCGCGACCACGCGCTTTGGCAGCGGGAGGCCGGCCGACATCAGCATCGCCGGCCACAGCGTCGCGTGGAAGCGGACGAAGATATCCTTGGCCATGATATGCACATCGGCCGGCCAATAGCGGTCGAAGCGCGCGGGGTCAGCCGGGTAGCCCGCGCAGGTGAGGTAGTTGACGAGCGCATCGGCCCAGACGTAGACGACCGATCCCTCCGAGCCAGGGATCGAGGCCGGCAACGGAACGCCCCAGCCCGACTGTCGGGTGACGCACACATCACGAAGCCCGCGCTTGATGAATGCGACGACCTCGTTCCTGCGGAAGTCCGGCAGGAGGAACCCCGGATTCTGCTCGATGTGGTCGAGCAGCGGCTGCTGGTACTTCGAGAATCGGAAGAAGTGGGCCGGCTCGCTCACCCACTCGACCGGCCTCCCGCACTCCGGATTGGGGCAGCGGCCCTCGACCAGATCCTCCTCGCGGAAGAACGTCTCGTCGGAGACGCAGTACCAGCCCTCGTATTTGTCGAGGTAGAGATCGCCGCTCTGGTACAGCCGCTCGAAGAAGGCCTGGACGGCGCGGTGGTGACGCTCCTCCGTGGTCCGGACGAAGTCGTCATAGCTGATATCGAGCCCGTTCCACTGCCGCCGGAACTCATCGGCCATCTGGTCCACGAACGCCTTCGGGTCGAGCCCTCGCGCCTCCGCCGCGCGCACGTTCTTCTGAGCGTTCTCGTCTGTTCCGGTCGCGAAGAGCACGTCATCGCCTCTGAGCCGATGGTAGCGCGCGAGCACGTCGGCCGCGATCGTCGAGTAGGCATTCCCTACGGTCGGCTCGCTGTTGACGTAGTAGATCGGCGTGGTGACGTAGAACTTCACTGCAGTAGAAGAGTCGATCCCCCTTCGCCAAGGCTACGGGGGACAGGGGAGTAGAAGAGGCGAGGAGTCGGACGGCCGGGTCGCCTCTTCGCCTATCGACTTCTCTCCTCTTCGAGTCCTTCTCTCAATGGCACGATGCGCAGTTGCCCGAGGAGCAGCTTGCGCAGCTCGAGCCGACGGACTTCATGGCGCCGCCCTCGCCCTTTGTTCGGGCCGCGAAGATCGACATGATGCGCCGCATCTTGCCGCCGCCGCAGCTGGGGCACTTCAGGCCCTTGCCATTGCTGCCGATGGGGCAGAGGCGCTCGGTTATCTTGGTGCATTTCTCACATCGAAACTCGTACAGGGGCATTACATTGCCCTCCGACACTGATCGACATTCTCAGGCAGACTATAGCACTGGGGTTAGAGGGGTGTCAACGCGGCGCGGACCAGGCAAGGCAACCACAGATGGACCCGCCTGAGGCGGGCAAGCGCAGATGAACACGGATGAACGGCAGTGCCTGTTGGGCAGGAGCTTGGCTCCTGCCACTGGAAGCGGAAGCCCACCATACGGATTCTCTTGCATTACGGTTGGGCAGGAGCGAAGCTCCTGCCAGCGGGCAGGCCCACCGCCCCCGCCTCGCGGAAGCTCCGCTTCCGCCTCACCGTAATGCAAGAGAATCTGCCGTGTGAGCCTCACGCTGTGCGCTGTAGAGTTTCCTGCATTATGGCTGCTCATAGCCAT
>Ga0315288_10003088_pt1 | contig 21292 bp, 18 predicted proteins | sample YL17G11_20_MG_FD_203454 | JGI IMG/M metagenome (GOLD analysis project Ga0315288, IMG submission 203454) | Sediment microbial communities from Yellowstone Lake, YNP, Wyoming, USA - YL17G11_20 | ecosystem: Environmental > Aquatic > Freshwater > Lake > Sediment | place: USA: Wyoming | collected...
CGTAACGGACGTGCGAATGTCCTCCTTCGCGGCAGGTGACGGGCGCCGCACCCCCGCGGTGGTCACCCCTTCGCTGCGTGTTTACCTACTCGTCGATGATCCAGATGCGAACGCGGACCTCATAGCACAATGAGTCTTCGGGCAGGCGGGACACTTTGAGCGAATTGCTGTCCAGATCGTAGAAGTAGGCGCCGTGCCACACATCCCCCTCATTGGAGTCAGCCCCGACGAACAGGTTGGTAATCCCCCACGGGTTTCGGCACTGGAAGTCCACGACGTAGGTGTCCCGATTGCCGCCGAGCCCGTGTACAACCGACCTGTACTCGCCTGCATTAAGAGAGACCCATCCGCTGTTCCACGCCGGCTGCGGGAAGAACCCGATCGCAGGACCATCGACTGTGAGGGAACCGGTGACCTGGACATTGCCATCGAAGTAGCCCGCGTTGGGCGTCGTGTTGCTGTTCACGGCGTGGAGGGCCCACCCCGCCCCATTCGTCGTAGTATACAACGTCGACCAGGCGTTCGAGGCATTCGTGTTCTCAAAGAAGCCCGAGTTGCCAACGGTACTTCGCCCGTAGACAGAACTCCCGTTGCTCGAGAGTGCAGAGAGGCCGGTCCCACTCGAGGTACTGAGCGATAGCCCGGTCCCACTTCCGCTCCAGCCCCCGCCCCAATGGGTGTGGCCGCTGGCAGCAAACGCGCTCGCGTGTTGCCCGTCGAGGAGATCCGCATTCAAGTTGGTCACCGCGTAGGTACTGTCCACGGAGAAGGGCGCGCTCACTCCAGAGGCGCCTCCGTTGAACGCGGGTATCCCAATGACGGTCTCGTTTTGCGCAAGGTTGAAATACTGGGAGTGGTCATCGTCGGCAAGCCCGGTCAGCGTGCCGTGGTCATGGTTGTGGGCCGAGGCCGCAAACGCGCTCGCGTGTTGCCCGTCGATCTTATCAGCAGAGGACGAGTACAGTGCGTATGGCGTTGGAGTGATCTTCTGCCTCGGGTCGAGGATCGTGTAAGCGCCGGTGCTCCCGCCCGGGCGTACGTCGATCTCCAGCCAGCGCGCTTCCCCGGCAAAGGCTGATGCGCCAAAGTCCAGCTCCACGGTGAACAGGCCGCTTGTCACGGCCACGTCCTCGACGGAGACTGGCGAGCCGATTGGGTTACCGGCTGTGTCTGCGTCGTACAGCGTGAACTGGAACTCGTAGATGCCATCGGCGGGCTCGCCGCCATCCATGAGCTGCCCCTGGTAGGTGAAGGCCGTCCCGACCGGGGCGGCAAGGGGTGCCGGGCGGGAGTCGGCGAGAACATCCCGGGCGAGCACTGAAATCGGGCTGTTGGGCGTGAGCGCGACGAGCACGATGAGTACGATGGCAACGAGGACGAATGTAAAGTCTTTGGCCTTCATGGGGCCCATCCTTCCTGAACTCAGGCGTGCGCGGATGTGCGCAACGAGGTGATCGCGGATGGCAGGCTGGACTCCACCTGCCTACGGGTTGTTCCTGAGCACGAGCGGCAGGTACACGTCAAAGAACGACTCCAGCCAGCCCCAGAAGCCGGAGGAGAGGTCGTATGAGCCCCCCCTTGTCGCTCCGGTTGCGGGCTGGCCGATCGTGCCCTGCACGTCGTAGTCGCCGCCGGCTGAGGTACCTCCGCCGCCAGCAATCACCCAGCGGCCGAGGGCGTAGTCGCCTTGAGCCAAGGCGACCGTCGTGAGGATCGCCAGTCCGGCAAGGACAAGAAGTAGAAGCGGTAGATGTCGTTTCATGCCCCCTCCTGAGGAAGGCGAAAACCGGCCAGAGCATCTGGCCAGTTTCACTACTGGCTCGCCGCGCGCCAAGTGACCCGTTGCGGCGTGCGGGTCATGGCTTCCAGACTCACAATGCACGAGGCGTCAGGATTGTCACGGTGACAAGATGGCGGTGTTCCCCCTGCTGAATGGCGGCACGCCCGCGCCCACCGCTCCGGGGATCGGCCTGATCCGAATCCCTGCCCTGCCCCGGGGCGTTCTTCATTCTGTTGTGCCATAGCTCACGATTATCCTCCGATTCGAGAAGGGCGCAAGACTCGGCCTCACCGCGAGAGGCGATCCACCAGCGAAGGGGTGGGTTTGACGAGCTGCTCGGTTGGTCGCATGTTAGGGCCCGGCGCTCGGCGCGAGCGGCGCGCCGCCCTCCAGCCACGCCTCGAGCGTGCGCCCCACCCGCTCGAGGCTCTCGGCGCTCACCTTATCCAGCGTGTCGCCGGTCGTATGCCAGTAGGCGTAGTCGAAGTCGATGATATCGACGGACGGCAACCCGAGCGAGCGGAAGGGCAGATGGTCGTCGAGGATCGGCTGCCCAGGTACGTTCACGAATTGCGCGCCGTAGCCCAGGGAGGCGGCCTGCGCCCATAACACCTGCTGAAGCGCCGGGTCGGAGTTGCCCTCGAAGGGGAACCGCTGTTCGGTATCGCCGACCATGTCGACGACGACCGCTGCCAGCACATCGCGCGCGAGGTCGAGCTCCCCGCGCGCCTCGGCCTCCTCCAGCGAGCGCGCGAAAAGTGTTGAGCCGACAATCCACTCCCAGCCATCCAACCCGCCGTTATCCTCCGCGTCGAAGAAAACCAGCCACACCTGGCGCGTGCTCCAATCGAGGTCGAGCGCCCGCGCCAGCTCGAGCAATACCGCGGCACCCGAGGCGCCGTCATTCGCGCCCGGGACGGGAATGCCGGATTGCTGCGGGTCGCGATCCGCCCGCCGGCGCGAATCCCAGTGGGCGCCGAGCAGGATCGCGGGTCCGCGGCCGCGCCGCGCCCAAATGTTGCGAATCGGCGTTCCTTGATAGTCCGACTGCTGAAGATCCGCCTGCCAACCCCGGGCGCGAAGTTCGCCGAGTATCCACTCGGCCGCCTGGGTATTGGCCGCCGAGCCGGTGACGCGCGGGCCGAAGGCGAGTTGGTCACGGACGAGGTCGAGCGCGCGCTGCCCATCGAAGGGGGTGGGCGCGGCGGGCAGCATGCGGCACGCGCCGAGCGCCCAGGCGAGGAGCATGGCTGCGGCGATCAGGCGAGGCGGCCGCGCGAGGGTGCGCCGACTAGTCGTCCTTATCAGCGGCAAGGAACTGCTCCAGATCGCCCCGGCCGCGATCGGCATAGGCCTGGCCGCGCTCGAGCCGGCCGCGCGGGCGCGCCTCGAGCGGCGGCAGGATGCCAAAGTTCGATTTCATCGGCTGAAAGTGCTTCTCCGGAGCGGTGGCGATGTACCCGCACAACGCGCCGAGCATCGTCGTCGCCGGCAGGCACAGCGCCTCGCGCCCGCGCGCGAGACGAGCGGCATTCCACCCCGCCAAGAGGCCGGTGGCCACGTTGCCCATGTAGCCCTCGACTCCCGTGATCTGCCCGGCCAGGAGGAGGTCCGTCCGCGCGCGGCTTTGCAGCGTGGGCAGCAGCACGCGCGGCGCGTTGACGAAGGTGTTGCGGTGCATTTGCCCGTAGCGCACGAAATGCGCGTGCTCCAGGCCGGGAATCATGCGGAACACGCGCTGCTGTTCATCGACCCGCAAGTTGGTCTGGAATCCGACCAGGTTGTAGAGCGTCGCGTGGCGGTCCTCCTGGCGCAACTGGACGACGGCATGCGCGCGCTGACCAGTTCGTGGGTCGTTCAACCCGACCGGACGCAGCGGGCCGTAGGCCAGCGTCTGCGCACCGCGTTCGGCGATGATCTCGACGGGCAGGCACCTTTCAAAGAAGGCCGCCGCACCCGCCCGCACGCCCTGGGCAATGTCCTGCTCGAACTCGCGCAGCGGGGTGCGCTCGGCAGAACGCAGCGCCGAAACCAGCGCCTGGTATTGGCCGCAATCGAGCGGGCAGTTGAGGTAGTCATCCGCCTCTCCCCCGCGCGCTTGGCGGAAGGCAATGTGCATGTCGACCGAATCGGCGCTGACAATGGGCGCGATGGCGTCAAAGAAGTAGAGGTGATCCGTGCCAGTGAAGGAGGCAATGGCCTGGGCAAGTGCGGGGGAGGTCAGCGGACCCGAGGCCAGGAGCGCGAGGCCGCGGGGAACGTCCGTCACTTCCTCGCGCACGATCTCAAGGCGCGGGTGCGCCGCCAGACGATCGGTGACCGCTTGGGAAAAAACCTGCCGGTCGACCGCCAGCGCGGCGCCGGCGGGCACGGCGCTGTGGGCGGCTATCTCCAGCAACAGGCTGCCCAGGCGCTCGAGTTCGGCCTTGAGCATGCCGCCGGCGCGATTGGTTTGCAGCGACCCGAGCGAGTTGGAGCACACAAGTTCGGCCAGGCGGTCGCCGGTGTGCGCGCCGGTCGAGCGAGTTGGGCGCATCTCGAACAGACGGACACGCAGCCCGCGTTCGGCCGCCTGCCAGGCTGCTTCGCAGCCCGCCAGTCCCCCGCCTACCACGGTCAGGTCCGGCTCAGGCATGTTGGATCCAATACCCCGATTCCGTTCGAGAAGACTCGCGCACGCTAGGCCCCGTACTTACGCACGCGGTGCATGGTCTGCGAGACGAGGCGCGACGCTCCGCGCGCAGCCTCGGATTTGATCTTCTCCTCATCCAGCGTTAGCAGCTCACGCTTGCGCATGAGCCAGCGCCCATTGACCATAAGGTCGGTCACGTCCGCGGCTTTGGCCGAGTGCACCAGGTTGGCCACGAGGTCATGGTGCGGAAGCAGATGCGGCCGATCCATGTCCACCAGGGCGATATCGGCCGAGGCGCCTTCGGCCAGGACGCCCGAGCCCGGGAAGCCCATGGCGTGCGCACCGGCTTGGGTGGCCATGCGCAGCACAGTCTCGCCCGGCATTGCCTGCGGATCGCGCTGCACGTGCTTCTGCAAAATGGCCGTTTGGCGCAGTGCGGCGAACATGTCCAGATCGGCGTTGGAGGCCGGGCCGTCGGTGCCGATGGCCACCGCCACTTTGTGGCGCGCAAACCGCGAGAGGTCCGGCACGCCCATGGCCAGCTTCATATACGTGATGGGCGTGTGCGCCACGGTGGCCGCGCGCTGCGCGAGCAGCTCCAGATCCTCATCCGAAACGTAAAGGCAGTGCGCGGCGATGCAGCCGCCTGGGGCCTGCAGAACACCCAGACGATCCAGATGGGCCACCGGGCTCATGCCGTTGGCGCGCAGCGAACTCTCCACCTGCTCCTCAGATTCAGAAAGATGGAGATGGATGCCCAGGTTCCGCGCGTGCGCGAGCTCCGCAATCCGTCGAAGGAATTCCGGCGGGCAAATGTACGGTGAGTGCGGGCCGAGGAAGAGGCGCAGGCGGCCCTGCGCGCGCCCGCTCCAGCGCTCGATGAAGCGCAGCGTTTCTTCCAGGTTGGCGCCGATTTCTTTGTCGTCGCCCATGCCGAAGACGCACCAGGCCAGGGCCGCCTTCATTGCGGATTGCTCGACGACCTCCGCCACGCGGTCCATGAAGAAGTAGTGGTCGTTGAACCCGGCCACGCCGCCGCGAATCATCTCGCAGGCGGCCAGCGCGGCGCCCCAGTACACGTCCTCGTCGCGCAAGGCGGATTCGGCCACCCAGATCTTCTCGTTAAGCCAGCGCGGGAAGGGCAGGTCCTCCGCCCAGCCGCGCTCATAGGTCATGGCGGCGTGGCAGTGGGCATTGAACAGCGCCGGCATGGCCAGGTGGTAATGGCCGTCGAAGCGTTCATCGGGGACGAAACCGGGCGGCACCTGGCCCACACCCACGATCATCTCGCCTTCTACGGCCAGGCAACTGTCGCGCAGCACCGTTCCATGAGGGTCAAGGGTGACGATGTCTACATTCTCAATCAGCACTCTCACCATGCGGCCTCCCCCCTCCCGATTCTACATCGAGCGGCGGCGCGAGGCCTTGTCGGCCGCCACCGGGTGTATAATGCGCGCACAACTTAAGTCTGCGGCCGAGGTTCCCTGTTCCCCCGGATGGGAGGGATCAAAGGCGAAGCCGGTGCAAGTCCGGCGCTGCCGCGCAACTGTGAGCCCGGGGCATTGTGCCCCAGGCAAGCCAGGTCGCCCGCCTCGGTCGCGTTCCCAAAGACCTCGCCGGAAGGGGACGGGAACCGAGCTTCGGCTCGCCCTGCTGCGCCCCTGTCCATCGACAGGGGCATTTTCGTCCCGACCGTCCGAGGCGCATGTCGACCGGAAGACCGACACCCGCTTCACGGAGGATACGCATGTTGCACAGCAGCGTTCGTCGTGTTTCGCTCGTCCTCGCATTGGGCCTCGCGTTGGGCGCCTGCGGCGCGCCGGCCGCACTGACCGCCTCCACCCAAGCGGCCCCGCCGGTCGCGCCGGCCACCCCCAGCCTGCCCCCTGCTCCGACAGTCGAGGCCGTCGATGGCGCCGGGCAGACTATCCGCCTGGCCGGCCCCGCGCAGCGCATCGTTTCGCTCGCTCCCTCCAACACCGAGATTCTATTTGCCATCGGTGCGGGCGGGCAGATGGTCGGCCGCGACGAGTTCTCCAACTACCCCGAGGCCGCCAAGGCATTGCCCGCCATCGCCACTGGAATGGGCAGACTCAACACCGAGGCGGTCGTGGCGCTCCAGCCAGACTTGATTCTGGCGGCGGAGATCACGCCGCCTGACCAGGTGGAAACCCTGCGCGGGCTGGGGCTGACCGTCTTCGTTGTGACTAACCCCAAGGAATTCGAGGGGCTGTATGCGAACATCCAGGCGGTGGGCACACTCACCGGTCGAGGCACCGAGGCCCAGGGCCTCGCGGGCGAGCTGCGCGACCGTGTGACAGCAGTCGGCCAGAAGCTCAACGCGGCCACGACCTCGCCGCGCGTGTTCTACGAGTTGGATGGCACCGACCCGACCAAACCGTGGACCTCCGGGCCGGGGACTTTTCTTGACCTACTCATTCGGGCGGCGGGCGGGACAAACGTGGGCGCGGTGCTCACGAGTCAGTTCGCCCAGATCAGCTCGGAGGAGCTGGTGAGGCAGGACCCGCAGGTCATTCTGCTGGGCGACACGGCCTACGGCACGACGGTCGAGGGGGTGAGTGCACGCGCCGGCTGGGGGACGATGACGGCCATCAAGCAGAAGTCGGTGTATCCATTTGACGACAACCTGGTCAGCCGCCCCGGGCCGCGCATGGTCGACGGGTTTGAGCAAATGGCGCGCCTGATCCATCCCGAGCTGTTTGCGCAGTAACCGAGCCTCATGTGATGAACCGACGGGAGCGGCATGCCGCTCCCGTTTGATTCCATGGCCACCATGCCGCACATGAGATGCCCGGCCGTGCGGCGGCGACGGCGTTAGATCCATAGCACGTCGGGATGTTCCGGCCAGCGCCCTTCGCGGTGGCCTCGGCACCGCGTGCATAGGGTCAACACGCTCGCGGGCATGGGACACCCGACCCTCTTCATTGAATGAATGGCCCGGCTCACATGCCGCGGATGAGACCTCCCGGCTGGCAGGTGCGGCAGAAATTGGTGATGCGCTGGTTAGCGGTGACGGCCGAGATGGTCGTGCCGCAGCGCGGGCAGGCCTGCCCGCCGCGCATGTGCACGGCGAAGAAGTCGCGCGGCTTGAGATGCACCGCGTCGCCCATCTCCGCCCGCACCTTCTCGATCGAGGTGCGCAGAACCTCGCGCATCGCGTCATACAGCGCTCGCACCTCATCCGGGGTGAGGCTGGTGCGCTTGCGATACGGGTGCAAGCGCGCGGCCCACAGGATTTCGTCGGCGTAGGCATTGCCGATGCCCGCCAGAAAATCGGCGCGCACGAGGATGCCTTTGGTCTCGCCGCGAAGGGATTTCAAGCGAGACGCGAATTCTTCGTGCGTCACGGCGAGGGCCTCGGGCCCCATCTCTGCAAAAAGCGGCACACGATCCAAGTCCGGCGTGAGGTAGAGCTGGCCCATCTTCTTCTGATCGACGTAACGCAACTCTTCGGCTGGGTTTTCGAAATACAGCGTGGCGTGGACGGGGCCGACCTTCTTCTCGCCGGGCGCGCACAACTGGAAGCGGCCGGTGAGTTTGGGGTTGGCCACGAGCCACACGTGCGAGGGAGCGAGGTGGAAGAGCAGATACTTGCCGCGCCGATGGAATGCCTGGAGGTGCTCGCCCACGAGGCCCGCGGCGAACCCGCGCCCAGACAGATCACGCACGACGAGCGGGCCACCTTTGGGATCGATGGTGACCCGCACAATGATGTGCGCGGCCAGTCGCCGCTCAAGCACTTCTCGGACGATCTCCAGTTCGGGGAGTTCGGGCATAGCTCAATCGCGCGGCGCGGGAGATGCGCCGCGTTCATCGTGCGCCGCGGTTGGGGGGTGGTGCGGGCGCCTGCGCCGAGGGCTACTCTTCGCCAGCAAGAAGGAAGACCGCGTCGCCCGGGCGCACTTTCTGTTTAACCTCAAGCGCGACCTCGCCGGCCTCGGCCGCCGCAACCGTCTGGTGATCTACCTGCATCGAGGTCACCTTCTGCTGGAAGTCGGTCGATTTCCCCAGGAAGTGGATGACCTCGTTCAGGTGAAGCGGCCGGGTGACCGTGAGCACCGCTACGCTCAGGCGGTCGTAGTAGTGCGTCACCACTCCCACGCGCTCTCCAGTCGTCATCGCTGCCTCCATGCCGTTCTGCTGCAGGCGGGCGCGGCGCGTCCTCTCCCTGGAGCATCCAGACCATTCTACATCCGACGAGGCGAGAGCGCTGCCCCCGCCGATCGGGGCACCCCGCCTCCGTCGCGACCCTTGGCCGGCGGGAGGCGATTGACTCTCCCGGCCAGCATGGCTATAATCCCGCGCGAACTTGTAGCGCGGGGTGCAGCGTCTGGGTCTTGCGCGCCGGCACGACGCAAGACAACGAGGCGGAGGTTCCTCGCCGCGAGGCGGGGCCAATCCCCGGAGACCAACCCGGGGAGAAAATCGATCAGATCAGCGGATGCCTCCGGAGCCTGCCACAGGCTCCCTCCCCCCCAAGATGGCCGTGGTCCGAAAGCCGCGCGGCGACGTGCGGGACAAGCGGACCGGGTCGTGGCGGTACCACTCGCACCAAGCACACAACCCATCCGCGGGCGGGAGGCTCACCTCCTGCCCCAGCCTAGCCGTACCTGGCGGAGGATCCGCCGCGTGCGCGGTAGCGCCTAGTGCTACGTGGGAGGAGGACCCATGGCCATCGATCTCGTCGCGCGCGCACGGCAGGACGGCGTCAAGTTCGTGTGTCTGCAATTCACCGATGTGGTCGGGACGATCAAGAGCGTCGACATCCCCGTGCACCGTCTGCCGGAGGTGATCGCCGACGGCATCTGGTTCGACGGCTCGTCGGTGGAGGGATTCGCCCGCATTCAAGAAAGCGACATGCTCATGCGCGCGGATGCCAAAACCTACCGCGTCTTGCCGTGGAGCGAACCCGAGCGGCGCCGGGCGCGCGTGTTCTGCGACGTGTTTGGCGCGGACGGCAAGCCGTTCGACAGCGACCCGCGCGGCGCGCTCAAGCGGATTCTCGCCAAGGCGCGCGCCCGCGGATGGGAATTCAACACCGGCCCGGAACTTGAATTCTTCCTGTTCCGCCGCAACGGCGGCGATATCCACCCGGTGCCCTACGACACCGGTTCCTATTTCGACTTCTCGGCGCGGGATGAGGCCCAGCGCGTGCGCAACCAGATCATCAGCAACCTGATCGCCATGGGCCTGAACGTCGAGATGGGTCACCACGAGGTGGCCCTCGGCCAGCATGAGATCGATTTCCAGTACGCCGAGGCGCTCACCACGGCCGACAACGCGCTGGCCTTCAAGTACACGGTCAAGGCGGTGGCCAACATGCACGACCTGACGGCCACCTTCATGCCCAAGCCGGTGTTCGGCATCAACGGATCGGGCATGCACACCCACATGAGCTTGTTCGGCGCGCCGCACGGCGGCAAGCGCACGAACCTCTTCTACGACCCGAAGGACGAGTTCCTGCTTTCGCCGCTGGCCTACTCGTTCATGGCTGGGCTGATCGAACATGCCCGGGCGCTGGCGGCGATCGTCGCGCCCTCGGTCAACTCCTACAAGCGCATCGTCCCCGGTTACGAGGCCCCGGTGTTCGTCTGCTGGGCGCAGATCAACCGCTCAGCGCTCATCCGCATCCCGCGCACGACGCCGGGCAAGACCACCGGCACGCGCATCGAGCTGCGCTTCCCGGACCCCTCCTGCAACCCGTATCTGGCTTTCGCCGCCATGCTGGCGGCCGGCATGGACGGGGTGGACCGCAAGCTCAAGCCCCCGGCACACGTCAACAACGTCGATGTGTATCACCTGAAGCCGGAGGAGGTGGCGGCACGCGGCATCCCCGTGCTGCCGGGATCGCTGCTGGAGGCGCTGGATGCGCTGGCCAAGGACGAAGTGCTCAAGAACGCGCTGGGCGGTTCACTGTATGAGGCCTTCGACCGCGCCAAGCGCGAGGAATGGGACGACTACCGCATTCATGTCACCGATTGGGAGATCGCGCGATACCTCGAGAACGCCTAGGCGCGAAGGAATCGCAAGTGTGCCGACGGCCCCCGCGATTCTGCGGGGGCCGTTTTCGTTGGGCTGGGGCTGGAGGTAACGCTCCTGCAGTCGCTTACGGGCAGGCCAGGAAGCTTACATCCGTGAACACTCGCCCGCGGATGAGCTTGTTCTGCTTGTCGGTGACCACGAACTGGTAGTACAGCCAGGCGTTGCCAAAGCTGCCGTAGGTCGGGATGTCGGACGAATGGTAGGTGCGAGTGTACTTGCCGCCCGCGCCGGGGTTCATCGCCGTGCCTTCGTCCCAGTCGGTTTTGGAGGCCGTCGACTTGTCTTGCGTGCGCAGGAAGAGGATGACGTTCTTCACCTGAGCCGGGTTGGTGACCGTGATCCGGAAAGTGATCTCCTTCGGCTCGCACGCGCCGGCGCCCTTGTAAAGGGTTTTGGTCGAAACCTCCGGCGCGCCCATTGTGATCACATCGGTCGTCGCCGTGGGCTCGACCGTGGGCGACGAGGTGGGCGGCGGAGGCAGCGTGGGCTGTTCGATCGTGGCCACAGCTTGCGTCGGCAACGCCACCGGCTCGCTGGGAAGCGCGACCGACGGCGGTGAGGTGACCTGCGCTTGCGTGGGCGCCGCCCCCACTTGCGGACCGACAAGCCCGGCCACGTTGCAGGCAATTGCACCGGCGACCAGAATGCAACAAACGACCAACAATGCCTTCGGCGAATGGCGAGCAGTCATCGTCTCATCCCTCACGGTCAGCCAGGCTGAATATCGCACGAACATCTAGACCGCTATTCTACATTGCCTTTCGGTTTCTGACGAATGAGGGACTCTCTCGGCGGACGAGGTCCAGTGGAGCCGCTTGCCAAATGCCGTTTCGGAGGCATAATAGAAGCGAGGATGGGCCGCGAGCGATCCGACCCGCGAGCAGCCCATGGGAGGCGCGATGGATCTGGAGGCCTTGCCCCGCGAGGACTTGATCCGCCTGGTAAAGATCTACGCCCGCAACTGGCTGGCCCACGACGGATGTTGGTTCCTGGCGGCCGAAGAGCGCCACGGGCTGAAAGACGCCATGGAACTCGACCGGGCGGCGTGGGCGCGCTTCGCGCCGGCCGAAGCCCGGCGGATTATGGAGACCTTTCGCATTCCTCACGGCGGCGGGCTGTGGTCGCTGGGGCGCGCGCTCCAGTACCGGCTGTATGCCACCATCAACCGCCAGGAGTGCCAGGCGGTGGATGACCACTTGATGCGCTTTCGCATGCTCGAATGTCGGGTGCAGGCCACCCGCGAACAAAAGGGGCTGCCGGCCTTCCCTTGCCGCGCGGTTGGGCTCGTGGAGTACAGCGAGTTCGCGCGTGCCGTTGACCCGCGAATCGAGACCCGCTGCCTGCACGCTCCGCCCGACCCCGTCTCGTCCTCCTATTGCGAGTGGGAGTTCGCCTTGCCGCACTAGCCGCGGACGAGGGGATCGGCTCACCACAACCAAACGATGCTGCCCCGCCTAGGGCAGCATCTTCTTTGTGTGCCATTTGGATCTCTCGCAGCGGATCGCAATCACCTGGCGCGTCTCACACCACTCGGCGGAGGGCGTGGCATGAAAAGCGCGACCAGACGGACACACCCGCCCCCAGTCGCCCGTGCGCGGCAACCCGCGCCCATGTAGACAACCCTAGGCGTACTCGACCCTCTCTCCGGGTGCACTGCGCAGTTCTCGCCTGCGCATGACCCACGCGCGTGACGAGTCGCGCGCCCCGAGGCGGTCGCCGCGGCTACAGCAGTTCGCTCAGGTCCACCCCGCGCTGCGTGGCGCGGGCGATCATCCAATCCTTGATCGAGCCCATGGGGATCTCGGCCTCCGCGGTAGGCCGCCGCACGAGCGCCAGCGCGCCGTCCGGGCAGGACGAGGCGCACACCCCGCAGCCCACGCAGCGGCCGTCTTCAACCTGCACCAGGTGATCCGCCATGCGCAGCGCATGGAACGGGCAGTGATCCACACACAGCTCGCATCCCTGGCACAGGTCGCCATCCACCTGGTTGATGAAGGCCGAGCGCGCCACCGCGTTGGCGATGCCGAGTTCGGATATCCCGCGCAGGATGCCGCACGAACAGGTGCAGCAGTTGCAGATGTACCACAAGCCGCGCTGGTAGTTGCTCAGCGAGTGCACCAGGCCCGCCTGCGCCGCGCGGCGCAGGGTGTTCATCGCCTCTTCCTGCGACACGGCGCGAATAACCGGGTTGTGGTCGAAGTAGTTGGGCAGTGCCGAGAGACCCATGCACACGTCGATTGGGTGGCCGCACGCCTGGCCCAGCAGCGACTTCTGCTTGCGGCAGATGCAATCCAAAACGCCCCATGCCTTGGCGCCCGCCACAAGATCCGCGACGCTTTCATAGGGGCGAATCTCAATATCAACTTTCACACTCGCGCCGATCGGCACCACGCGATGAATCGGAGGCTGCATCGAGAGCGCCGCGCCGAGCGCCTGCTTGTAGTAGCGCTCGAAAACCTCGGCCAGCTCGCGGTCCAGGTTGCCTACCTGGGCCTCATAGATGCCGACGATGAAGGGCATCAGCCGGAAGCCGAGATCCTTCTCCAGCGGGCGCGTGTCGATCAATCCCTTGCGCACCATCGTCTTGAGTTGCGCGCGCGTCTGGCCCGGGTCGCGGCCCAGGCGCTCAGCCACCTGGCTCGCCGTCTCTAGGGTCAGCTTGAGCTGCGCCGCCAGCGCCGCTTCTTCGGGCGTGAAGATGCGCCGCAGAATCTCGAGCTCGAGACCCTCAGGCGTGGGCGGATAGCCGTTGGGGATGGTGTTGAGCCTCTCCGCGAGACGTTGATACGGGTTGTCCATCGATCCCTCTCCCTCGTGACGATATGTGACACCTCTGCACGCCCCCATTGTAGGTGTGGAACGCCGAGCGTGCCAGCGCAATCGCGGCGCCCGTCGGAGAGCATGGGAACATAGGAGAGGCCACGCGTTACGCGATCACGCGCTCAGCCGCGGCAGGCGCCATGGGCATCGCCCGCCGCAAGGAATCGCCGGGGCAGCGCGTCTTCCCTCCACGCGCTGCCCCCGCCCTGTGCGTCGGCACGCCTCGCCGGCGATTGTTCATGGTCGAACTCGATCAGTACGACTGTACCGCCGGCAATGAGAGCGAATCCCCTATGGCGCAGGGATTAGTCGCCGCCAGGCTGAGCTCGCCGTTGTAGTACATAGCCGCCCAGGCTTGCTTGGCCTCGTTCGAGGAGGTGTACTGCACTCCCCACAGGTCCACCGGCTTCAGCACCACCGGGATCTCGATCGACTCGCCGAGCGCCAGATTGGGCAGCGGCAGCCACCTCCACTCATACAGCTGATACAACTCCCCATCCTTCAGGTCCGGCCCGGAGGAGAACTTGCCTCCTCCCGGGGACACTTTGGCCGTCACGTACGGCGAGACGGCAATTGTGCTCTTGCCCAGGCCAGGCGCACTTCCCTTGCAGGTGTCGGCCGATTCGGGCACCGCCGGATCGCGCGTGATATGCAACGTGACTTGCGGCATCTGCCAGTCGCCCAGCGGGTCCGGCTTGACCGGCACACCGTCCAGGACATGGCCCACGGATTCCGAGAGCGCATACTGCATTTCCTCCAACCCGTCCTGCAACCCCTGTTTGATCTGCGCCTGGAGTTCCTTCTTGAACTCATCCTTGGCCGCCTCCAGTGCTGCGCCGGTCAGGCCCTTGGTCACCTCTGGAGGAATGCCCACCTGGGCCACCGCCTGCTCGGCCAGGTACTCGGAAAAGTAGTCCATCCCGCCGTTGAGGATGGCCTCGAAGTTTGGGATGCTCGGCGGGATGCCCATCGCTGCCAGCCCGGTTTTGAGCAGCGTCCTCAGGCAGGATTCGGGGCACAGGCTAGATGGGATGAAGTTGGCCACGATCGAGACGACCGCGTCCTGCAGTGAGTTGTACGCCTCGCTCAATGCACCCAGCCCCTCCACCAGGAGATCTCCCAGCACGTCGAGCAGGCCCTTCTTTTTGGGCGGGGGTTTGCAAAATGGCGTTCCCACATCATAAGTAACCGACGTGGTGCCATAGCCGATCTTCGTCGTTTTGGTCGCGATGAAGCAGCCCTCGTGGCCGCTCGTGGGCTCGATCCAGCCGTGATAGGCGATGATGTCGATGATGTACGGCTTGGGCGCTGGCGTCGGCGCGGGAGGGCAGGTCGGCTGGTTGGGGTTGGTCACGCACGAGAGGTCCATGTCGAGCGGTGGCTGCTGGTCGCCGTTCCAGTGCAGTCGCACTATCGTCGAGGACGGCGCGATGAAGTTGCCGCCCTTGCGCGGCACCACGCGGAAGTAGAAGTCGGGCATGGCCAGAGCGAGGCCTTTCTGGTTCACCTCCACCGCGCCGCCCTGGCTCAACTGATTGCCCTGCCCTCCCGATTGACCCCCCGCTCCCGGAAACGGATTCTTGATCCCCACCAGTGTGAGAACCTCATTGACCCCGGTCGAGACGGTCTTGATCAGCGAGGCTAACGCCTTTGCGAAACCGCTGCCCTGCCCGGCTTTCGCCGTCGGTATGTCCTGCGTCGGCGGTGTGGGCTGGTATGCGGCTAGCGCGGAGAGGTCGACGGTAAACACACAGTTGGCACAATTCACGTCCCAGGTCTTCACCAATCCCCCGGGCGACTGCGGATCCCCCTGGTTATCAAATGGAAAGACCGAGGCCTGCAAAAGCCCGCTGTCCGCACCGAGCTTGTCTTGCCATTCGAACACCTGCTGCCTGCCTTGGAGCGATCCGTAGTAGTGGACCGTGTCGACCCACACTCCGCTGTAAATCTCACCTTTGTAGCCGGGGGCCTGTCCTCCCAGGTTCGATCCTAGCAGTTCGGGCCTCAGGGCAGCGATGAGTTGGATGATGAGCGGATCGCCCGGAGTCCAGTACTCAGGATCTTGTTCAGCGGGTGGATTGCATTCGGGCGAGTCAACCACCACGCGCACCTCGTACAGGCGGCCGACCTCACCCGCACCGGGCGGGAAGACGAACATGCCCGGCACCCCGCCGGGTTGAACCGCTACCCCACGCACCGGCCCGCTCGGGCCAAACGCATCCGGCGCGCCGAGCATGCCCAAGGGTTGGAAGCGAACCGAGACATCGGATGGGGCCGGATCGCATCCTTGAACGAAGAGGGTCGCCACGGGCGAGTCCGCGAGCACCTTCGTGGGAGTCGATGTGAAAGTCGGCGTAGGCGGACGCGTCGCGGTGGGTGTGGGTGTCTTAGTTGGCGTGCGCGTCGGCGGGCGTGTGGGTCGCGGTGGTGGCGGCGGAGGCGTCGATGTGTAGCGCCCGGGCGTCGGCGTAAACACGCGCTGCGCGCTCGGCCCGGCCGAGACACCCAAAGGCACGAGGCCCAAAAGGATCGAGGCGGCCACGATGGTACCGGTAAGACGGAAAAGGAGCGAACGGCTCTTCGACACTGGGACCCTCCCTGGAGAGTGAGATGAACGGCCGGGCCAAATGGCCCCGCGCACGAAGAAGGCGGTAGGGCGCGCCCCCGGGATGGCGCGCGATCGAATCGGAAAGTGGGATTGTCTTTGCGATGGGATTGCCGACGCAGGCAAACGAGGCTGGCTCAGGTTCGTGGAGCTCGCGACAAGCGGCGGGAGTTGCAAGGAGGCCGAGCGGCAAGCCCACCGAGGCGGTGCCGCAAAAAGCCGCGCGGCCCGTTCGATGGCGGAGGAATCGCGGTCGAGGTTGTAGGTGGCCTCGATGCCACATCTCCGGTCCCCTCGTCAGCAGCAAGCGATGGTCGGTGGCTTTCGGTGTGTTGGCGAGAGACAGGCATGCGGCGGTAACCGGCCAGCCCATCCCTTTGGTGGATTGCGGGGTTATACATCACTTTGTGGATGCAAATTAGGGATTAAGTCAATGGAGAAGTGACGACTGCTACGCCAACGGCCAGGCGTTTCCCCCCTTTGCCTTTCCAGGTCCGTCGGCGCTGGCGACACACGTTTCAGGTGCTGGGATCGCCGTGGCGCCCAATGCGCTCGGGGCAGCCGGCGCGGCGCGCCGGCTGCCCCGTGGGCGCTCATTTGCCAGGCCGCCTAGGGTACAAACTTCGTGATCAGCCCTCCGGTGATCATCCAGAAAGCGCCGGAGCCTGCGATTGCGCGCAGAACCTCGAGAACGGGATCCCCTCTGCCGAGTCCACGATCAAGCCGTGGCCCACCTGGGTCCATGTCGCTGGCCTGCCCAACCCCTGTCAGCGCCCATTGCGCCAGCGCGGCCAGCCCACCGGTGAGCCCGGCTGCGCCGCCCGTCCAAACAAGCTCCACTCCAAACCCCGTGAGTGTGCGCATGAGGAGGGACCAGGCGACGGCGGCCGCCGCTGCGACAATGACCACATCGCAGGCAATGGCTTTCAGGATGATACGAGGCAGGATGCTGGGGGAATGCTGCGTGGTGATCCACTTCACCCGGCACGGCGGCGATATGGGCTCCTAAACTGGATGCTCGACGGTTCTACGAACGCAGACCGAAGGGATTGAAACTGGTGTGCGTGTCGTACACGTCCAGTTGCTCGGCGCGCTTCAGGCTGTTGACCACCACGTAGGTCAGAGGCGTCGCCAACGCTTCGTAGACGCTCTTGGTCAGCCATTGGGAAAGGATGGTTGCCCCGATCGCGCTCGCCGGCAACACTCCCACGAAGGCGGCCGCGATAAATACGGTCGAGTCTGCGCCTTGCCCCACCACCGTGGAGAGGATCGTGCGCAGCCACAACCAGCGGCCGGCGGTGGCAACCTTCAATCGTGCCAAAATCAGCGAGTTGAGAAACTCACCGACCAGGTAGGCCGCGAAGGAGGCGGCCAGGATGCGCGGGGTCGAGCCAAGGATAGCCCAATATGCCTGCTGCGCTTCGGCCGGCCCGCTGTACGCCCCCGCATTCCAGAACGCGGCCGGCGGCAGGCGCCCCGCCAACCAGATGGCCCCAACCGCAACCACATTGCAGGCAAAGCCAGTCCAGATGACCTGGCGCGCACGGGCATACCCGTACACCTCGGTCAATACATCGCCGAGGATATATGTGATCGGGAAAAGGATGACAGCCGCCGGCAGCACTAGCGGGCCGACTTGCGCCAGCTTTGCGGCGATGATATTGGAGATCACCAAGGCCGTGACGAAGGCAGCCGTCACCAGCGGGTAAAAGCGCGGGGTCTTCATGCGTGTGTGGAACTGAGCCGGCAGGCTATGCGCCGCTGGGCGCGGAAGCGGGAGTCTTTGCGTCCACCGCCCTCACGGTGATGGCGATGCCGCCGCGCGCTTTGAAGGCACCCACCACCTCGATCCAGTGGGGATCCAGCGCCAGGCGCAAGTCGTTGAGGATGGTATTGACCACGTGCTCGTGGAAGACGCCTTCGTTGCGATACGACCACAGATAGAGTTTGAATGACTTAGATTCGAGGATGCGCTGGTCGGGCACATAGCGCACAGTGAGCGTGGCGAAATCGGGCTGGCCAGTGGCCGGGCACACGCAGGTGAACTCATCCGTGGCCAGCGTCACCGTATAGAACCGCCCGGGGGTGTGATTGGGAAATGTCTCGAGCTTCTTCGAGGGCTGGGCGTCGCGCCCGAGCAGCGTCAGGCCGTCGAGATCGGAGGGTTGAGAGGTCACATTGAACTCCCGGCTGGAGATCGAGCGGCTGGGCTGGCGGCGCGCACTTTCTCCCACAAGCGGCAGAAAGTGCATGTGCCCGGCGCTGACGTCGGCTGCCCGCAGGTTAGGCAGGTATTCAATTCTGAGGCGGGCGGCTGGGGCGCGAATAGCCCTTGTTCCTTGGCCTGCAGGAAGCTAAGGTAGAACTGCAGCTTGGCCCCCGGCCGTTCGCCCTCCATGGTATTGAGGATACCCTTGTTGTAGAGCGTCGTCGAGCCCTCGGCGAACGGGCATTCATCGTAGATGTATTCGATTCCCCGCAGCAACGCATAGGCTGCCGTCTCGCGCTCGTAGATGCGGCAGAAGGGCTTGGCCTTGCGCGCCAACCCGGGGTGGGTCGAAGGCAGCACCGGTGCCTGGCGCACCAGATAGCCTCCTGCCCAATGCAGCGTGTTCTGCATCAGCACAGCCGCCTCATCATCCAGGTTGTGGCCGGTCACGAGCACGCCGAACCCGCCGTCGCGCGCCACGCGGTTCATCACGTGGCGCTTAATGAGCCCGCACACCGAACACGGCTTGCCGTGCCCGCGGTTAGAAATGGTGGCCGCCTCGGGGAGGGTGGCGCCGTACAACTCGCGCACGTCCACCACATTCAGTTTGAGCGAGTGCTCATCGGCGAACTTCTGGCTGAGATCCCGCGAGGTGAGTGAGTAGTGCGCCTCGCCGTGGATGCCCAGGCCGATATACAGCCCCTCGGTGGAGTAGCCCAGCCGCCACAGGATGTCCCACAGCGAAAGCGAGTCCTTGCCGCCGCTCACTGCCACCAGCACGCGCTCATCGCGTTCGAACATGTGGTAGTGCTCGATGGCCTTCTGCACCTGCTGCGGCAGCCACTCGAGGTAGTGCTCGCGACAAAGCGCCAGCTTGTGCTGGCGCATGTTGATGGCGGCCTTCTCCCCGCACGTGCGGCACTTCACAGCCGGCCTCCGCGGATGTTCTGGCGCAGCGGCGCGTCAGCCACCTTCTTCACGCCGATCGTCAGGAAGAGGCAGGCGACAAGCACCGTTTGTATCACCGGACGCCCGAAGTATAGACCCAACCCAAACATGCCAGCTAAGCCGATCAGCCATGACAAGTCCCAGTGGCGGGTGAGCAATAGCACGAGCAACGCGGCGCCGATGCCGACAAGCGCCTCACGCGGCTGCAGGATGACCATTCCCCCCAAGATCGCGGCCATGCCCTGCCCCCCCTGAAACCGCGCGAAGATTGAGAAGTCATGGCCCAGCGCAACCGCAACCGCGGCCAGGTAGGGCAGCAGTGTCTCACTGCTCAGCACCTTGGCCAGCCAGACAGCCAACATGCCCTTGAAGATATCCACCGCGCCAATCGTTGCCCCGGCGACGTGGCCAAGGGTGAGGTAGGCATTCCGTGCACCCAGGTTGCCGTCGCCCGTCCTCCGCAGGTCAACCCCGTAGCGGCGGCCAATGATATATGCCGTCGGAAAGGAGCCGATCACATACGCACCGACCAATATCAACCACGCCTGGGGATTCATCCGACGCTCCTTCGCTGCCTGGTCCAGGCCTACCCGCCCGAGATGACGGCCACCAACCGGATTTCTTCACCGGGCCTGAGGATGATGTCGTCGGTGAGCAACTCGCCGCCGCGCGTGGCAAGAATCGCTTCCGGGGAGAGACCGACCTTTCGAATGGCATCGCGCAAAGTCGTTCCCGGTGCCACCTCGTAGCTCCTACCGCGGAAGGTCAGGCGCGCTCGTTGGCTCTCGCTGCTCACCTTCACATTCTACCTTTGCGCCAATGCGCGAGTCAACCAACCCGTGCCCGGTCGTGCCATCGTGCACCATGCGGCTGCCCGGGTCCGCGGCCTCAGCCAATTCAAGCCAATTTCTGCCTGCACCTCGGGCGGGCAAACGGGGTTTATAGAGGCAGGAAGCACCCCACCCCAACCGCACCGAGGGAGCCGCAGCCGATGGGCAAAACTGTGATCGTCACCGACAGCACCGCGTACATTCCGAAATCGCTTGCCGAACGCTATGGGATCCGAGTCGCGCCGCAGATTCTGATCTGGGGCAAGGAGACCTTTCGCGACGGCGTCGACATCTTGCCGGACGCCTTCTACGCCCGGCTGAAGACCTCCAAGGAGATGCCATCCACCTCGCAGGTCTCGCCCGGGACGCTGACCAGCATCTTCCAGCCGATCCTCGACGCTGGGGATTCAGTACTGGGCGTGTTCATTAGTGGCAGCCTCTCGGGGACAATGGCCTCCGCAATCCAGGCCAAAGATGGGCTGGTGGGGCAGCCCATTGAGCTGGTGGATTCGCGCACGACGGCGATGGCGCTGGGCTTTCAGATTCTCGCGGCGGCGCGGGCGATCGAGGGCGGCGCATCGCTCAAAGAGGCTGCGGCTGTGGCCGTGCGAGCCCAGCAGAACACCGGCGTGATGTTCGTCGTAGACACGCTCGAGTTTCTACACCGCGGTGGACGAATCGGCGGCGCTGCGAAATTCCTGGGTACCGCCCTCAGCCTCAAGCCGTTGCTGGAAGTGCGCGAAGGCAAGGTTGAGGCAATAGAACGCGTGCGGACCAAGACCAAGGCGCTGGAACGGATGCTCGACATTGTCGAAGAGCGAATAGGCAAACGGACCCCGGTGCGTTTGGCGACGGTGCATGCCGCGGCGCCGGAGGAAGCGCAGCGCGTCCTGGAGACCGCGAAGGCGCGCTTTGCGCCCGTAGAGTCCTTTCTGACCGAGGCCAGCCCGGTGGTGGGCACGCATGCCGGGCCGGGGACGGTGGGTCTGGCGTACTGCGCGGGGGTATAACCGGGACGAGTGGAAAACGCCTGCCTTGGGGGGACGTCCGGGGCGAGAACGTTGAAACGCCCAGACCTATCAGTCGCGATGAGATCCGCAGGGCGGGGGTCACCCCGCCCTGCCGCCCAAGACGGCCGAACAGGTACTCTCAAGTCGGCGCCGGATGCAGGCGCATGATCCGGTGCGACAATGACGACCACGGTCGGCTGGGGGTTGACGATCCCACCCTTGACGGAAGCATAGGCGAGGGATACAATCAATGTCGAGTAAGGCACGTCAATCGATGCGGGGTAGAGCAGTGGCAGCTCGTCGGGCTCATAACCCGGAGGTCCCAGGTTCGAGTCCTGGCCCCGCTACCGTGAAAGAACCGTAGCCCACCAGGCTACGGTTCTTTTATGAGCCCG
>Ga0315288_10003090_pt1 | contig 21266 bp, 12 predicted proteins | sample YL17G11_20_MG_FD_203454 | JGI IMG/M metagenome (GOLD analysis project Ga0315288, IMG submission 203454) | Sediment microbial communities from Yellowstone Lake, YNP, Wyoming, USA - YL17G11_20 | ecosystem: Environmental > Aquatic > Freshwater > Lake > Sediment | place: USA: Wyoming | collected...
TGTCCTCAAAGACGATCAACGTGCCGTCGCGGACGTGGACGTACACGGGCACCATCCCCGTCCCCACCGCCGGGCATGTGCGGCCGTTTCGGACTGTGGGTATTGCCAGTCTGCAAGAGCAGTCCTACGCCGCCAATTGCCGGAGCGTGTGGACGATCATTGCCGCCACGTTGCTCTCGGAAATGAGGACTCAGGATGAGTTGACAGTGATCAGCATCAACTACCGTCTGGCTTGGGAGGAGGGTCACAATGTCTAACGTGCATTTCGGCCACGGGTTCCTGAAGATTGGCGACGGCGAGCCCCGAGAGGCCATGAATTTCGATGGCGGGTCGAAGGTTCTCGACGGCTACATCAACAGCTGGCTCACGAGCTATGACCTTTGCCAGGGAGCCTGCGGAGCATTGCCATTTTTCCGTCGCCATTCGCAGTTGAGGTACACAAAAGATCGCCTGTCGATGGCCAGCTACGCCTTTTTCGGTAATGGCATCGGCGGTTTGAGTGCCAACTATGCCGGGTATTGGGCTGCCGCTGGTCAGGGGGGCGTGACCGAAGGGGAATACAACTGGTTGCGGGCGCGCACTTGGTACAAAACCAGCTCCCCCTGGATTCCCAACCTGCCATCCAACGATGATGCCAATGCACGAGAGCTGGCCATAGGCGCCATCGACTTCTCATGGATGTCCAGCCAGCAATTCCTGGCGCAGCCCGGAGTCTTTCCCGGCTACTTCTACGGTCGAGCCGTGGCCCTGAGTTGGATCGACATTCCCGGCATGACTATTGGGAATCACCACCGGCATGGCGCCGCCGCCCCGAACGGCGAGTATTTCTTTATCGCTTCGGGTGACATCATCACGAGTCAGGGTCAAGTGACTCTCGGCGGCAGGTTTGCACCCCCCGAGTACCTGCTGAATCACTACATGTACCAGATTTACTACACCAAGAGCGGGGGCACGGGTCTGATCGTCGGCGGCGTCAAGACCACGGGCGAGACGTTCCCGGCGGCGACAAACGCCCACACGTTCAAGGACTCAACTTTTGGTGCCTTTGCGCCCGGCGACGCCGACGGCAACCACTACATCGCCATTCGCAGTGGCCCCTACATCGGCACGTTCAAGATCACGGCCTACATCGACGCGAACACGGTCGAGACTGATGCGGAGATCATTAATGAGTCATTCAGCAGCAACGAAACCGGTTTGACCTGGACCATGCGTACTGGTCCCGTTGCCGAGTATTTCTGGCGTCGTCGGCCCTATAACAAGTACGACAGACCGACAACAAATCTGTTTAGCAACGACTACGCCGCGCTTCCCCTGCCCAGCCACTCCCACGAAATGTACGGTAAGACTGCGTCGGCCGTGCCGTTGAAGATCGTCTACGATGGGTGCTGCAACTACTGGTGCCTGAGCCCGATTCGGGACGCCACGAATCTGGATGCGTACAATCTCCATCGTTACACGGCCATGAGTCCACAGGGCGGCGACCCGACGTACAAGGACGGCGACATCACCGACATGCCCGTGGGCATCGAGTACTGGAGTGATCTCGATTGCGACGACAACAGCAAGCAAATCTGGGCCGCCTGGAGACAGGCCGACAAGAGTCCCAACAGTCCCAATCAGAACAAGACGCTGGCCTGGATTGACCCGGCACCGTTGGTTGGTGGAAATCCTGACGCTCGCAACCCCGAGTGCTTGCAGACGTGGGAGGCTCAGTCGTCGGTAACCGACGAGTTTGGTCTGTGCTCCAATCGTCCGATTGCTGTTCTCGCGGTGCCATTTGGGACCTATCCCTGGATCTATGTGTTCCACACCACGGGCACGCGACTGGGTACAACACAAGACGCTGGTGGAATTTCTCTGGTCGACCCGACTGGGGACGGGGTGTGGCGGCTGCACCAGCTCCATTCCATTTCCGGCGAGACGCTGACCTTCACGAATGGGAATGATACCGTCACCGGAGGCTCCAGTCTGAATACCAAATTTGCCGCTGGAGACTGCGTCAGAGCTGTTGGGGACAATAGGAGCTACGTCATCACTAATCTCACGGCTTCCACGCTGACTCTCATTTCGACTTATGAAGGGGTCACGGGGTCCAAGGCAATCCAGAAAGGTGCCCTAGCAGCCAATCAGGCGCTGATCGGCTACGACTTCACGGCTCCGGCGCCAGCTGGTGGTGATTACCCGCGTCGCGGTGCCTGCGACTACGACAAAGCCGGAAACATTTACTGGATTCCGTCGGGTCGGGATCGTGTCTGCAAGTTCGTTCCCGATGAGGGCCGGGTCTACGATGTGCTGACCGCCGATCTGCCCAGCGATGGCGAGGCGTTCACGGCGACGCTTATGAGTATCGCCGTCTCCCGTATCCCCAATTTCTCCGGGCATCCGGCGCACAAGCTCGACAACGACATTTGGGTGGGCAGTTACGATAAGTGCCTGGCCCGAATCCCGTACAAGAATTTCGAGAACCTTGGGGACACGGGATCGATTGCGTCCGTAGCCGATCTCGGTGGCTCGCCCAACCGGGTGCGGGTGACGACGAGTGCGCCACATGGCATCGTCCGCGTTGGTGCCCAGGTCTACATCACCGGCTCGACAGACTACAACGGCTTCTACGAAATCAAGAACATCAACGACGCATCTTCATTCGACATCGAACACGCATGGACCGTGACCAGAACCGGGACCTGGAAGATTTTTGGGACTCGGTATCACTACGGGGTGGCTACCAGCTGGCCGCTGACTGTGGACCTGACCGGCGCCGCGAATATCCATTGGAACATCACTGCGGTCATGGACAGGACATCGGGGCAAATTTATTTGATAGACGCCATGCACAATTGGTACGGTGGCCAACACGGCTACGCCGTGCCCATGTACGAACCGAATCTAAGTGCGGGGACGCTGCTCTATTTCTTCAACGCGGAAAATACGATTCCCGGTGGCTATTGGAACTGCCCGCTACAGCAGATGGCCAGTGGCTTTGGGCGCTTTGGTACGAGCCAGATGCTTGTCAGCAACTTTGGTCCCGGGGATGCCGCATATCAGACTGACGGTGGCCGGTTGATGCACGGCCCTTGGACATCCTACGGATGGGACGGCAGCGCATGGTCGGTCGCGCAGTTTAACCAGCACCTCACCGACCTCGACTTTGACGCCAGTGCCGGCGGACCCTATGTTGCCAATCCAACGCTCATGGCCCCAGGTGTCGGAGTCAAGCGGGCGCTGGAGATCGAGCAGCCGATTGAGAATGGGTTGACGTTGAAGTTCACCCAGCTCGGTTCTGTGGCCCAGACCGCCGAGTTCGTGCGCGACGAGACGACCAACATCCCGTGCTATGTTGGCTGGGGCAAGGACAACATCAGCGACATGCAATTCCAGACCATGTTCTACAAGTCGCCGACCGTCTACCGGGAGGGAAATAGCGTCGTCCGCCCGGCAGTGAATATGTGGACGGCCAATGGTGGCGTCGACGGCGGCTACCTGGCGAGTTCCAACACGGCCCTGCTCCCCGACTTTGCGCGCGGGATAGCCGAGCCGGCTACCGGTAAGAACGCCAGCGGTCAGGGATCGTACTATCAGAACTTTGACAGCGGGACGTTGTCGAATTTCGGGTCGACGCCGAATCTGCAAATGATGGCCGCGTTGCGAATCGAACCGGAAGGCGAGTTCACAGCCGATGGTTCGGTTGTCACTGGCGACAATGAATTTACAACCGCCGGAGCTTATACCTTCACGCCTGCTGACGTGGGAAAGACAATCGTCATCGAGGGTTCGGGTTCGGGCAACAATGGCGCGAAGGTGATCACGGCCTACACGAGCGCGGTCAAGGTCGACGTGGATAGCAACTTCGCTGCGACCGAGGGGACGTTGCGTTGGAAACTGGTCAACATCCCCGCTGTTGGTTATGTCGAGTTCATCAGCGCCTCCAACTCCAACAATTTTGCGTGGTTATTACAGCAGCTGGCCAACTGGAAGTTGTATGGCAGCAACGACCGTGGCGTGACCTGGAATCTGATCAAACAGAGTCTCCAGTCGTCTGGTGGCACCGAGAATCAGGCCATTTCCACCGTCGAGGATGAGGGTGTCTATTTCTCGGCCAGCAGCGTCAGTGGTGCCCCCGGTACATCGTATCCAAATAATGGCCCCACGCGCGTGGTCTTTGACCTGACTGCGCTGCCATCCACGTCGCGTCGGCGGGCCTACTGGAAAATACTCCGCAACTCCCCAGCCGGTTGGAATCTGGGGATTGCGTGCGTGGCCCTGTACGACGACGCGCACAATCTGTTGGGCGTGCCTGTGGCCAATAAGGCTTACGATGCCGACGATGCCCTGTTCTGTGCCGTGCGCGTCAAGACGGCGCGCATGGTCTTGGGAGAGGATGCCTACAACGTCACGGCCACCGATGATGGTGATGGGGATGGGTACACAAACTCCCTCACGCTTGGCACCGGATCGTTCTACGAGCAAGACGGGGTTGACGGCGACACCTCCGTAGGCGCCAGCCAGTTCGAGGCGGCATCGGCGGACTTTGCCCCGGAGGATGTGGGCAAGCAGCTCTACATTCCCGGGGGTGCCCTTTCCGGGGCCGGCGTCTACACGAAGTTCGTCACGATCACGTCTGTCGTCAGCGCGATCAGGGTGGCCATCAGCGCCGATCTCGTGAACGACACGGGTCTGATGTGGGCGCTGTTGCCATTCGGGTACAATGACGAGGTCTACTTCGACGACGACGAGTTTTTGCCATCGGAGTATATGAGCGCGCGGGGTCTCCGACCCAGGATTCTCGATGTGCCGGGCTCGACCACGATCACCCTGCGGACAGCTGGCGTGCCCCTTGTCGCACCGTTCACGACCGGTCTCAACGCCCAGATTATGCGCGCCTTCCCCGATGGTCTCGGCAGTTACCGACCGGGGGCCGTGTATCAGGAGTATGGGGAGACGACACGGGACCCGACGAGTGCCTATGCGATGTACTACGATCCGCGCATGGGCACCACATTCCTGTCCGACCCGTTGGAGTTCTTTACGCTCCATGCCGCCTTCGGCTCTAACACGACGCCAGCGGATGACGATGGGGATGGTCGCACAAACCGCATCAACCTCTCGCACGACATCACCACGGGCTTTGACGAAGCACTGGTTGGGGATTGTGTGCTGGTCACGGGGACTGGTGTCGGCCGGCGTATTTTCGAGATCACTGCGCTTAACTCGGACCCCTCATGGGTGACTGTGAACCTGGACGAGTTGCCGTGCAGTCTGAGCGGTTTGAGTTGCACCATCCTCCGGCGTCGGACGTGGATCAAGACGCGGCTGCTGGAGGAGCTGACCGTGACCGAGGAGACGATCTAGTGGCCTTCTCGTCCGCGCCCTATCCGGCGATGTCTATGATCGGCGAGGCCGATTTGATTCGGCACGTCTATCTGCCGGCGCTGACCAAGTCCTATGTCGTTTGGACGGCGGCGTTGGGTCCTGGTGGGTCGCACTTCGTCATTAGCGCCACAACGCCCGAGGTGCCGGGAGCGGCGTTCGACGACAGAATCATCGCCGGCCCGTACCAAATCCGAGCCTTTGCCGTCTGGGAAACAGAGACGGCGAATGTGATTTTGATTCTGTACGAGGACAACGAGGGCCGGCTCTGGGCGCTGACGTACAACGTGGCCACGGAGACCGTGGTCTCTGGACCGACCCCGAAGTACACGGGACAGCACCCAAGTCTGTCAACGGATGGCGTGACGAGCACAATCGTCAGCTATTTGCAGTCAGGTGGCCTGCTCCTGCGCAAAGGACTTGATGGCATCGAGCGCGTGGTCGTTGCGCCATCGGCATCGTATGTACTGGACCATGATGCACACCAGAAGGAATCGGAACCCTACGTCGTGCGTTACCTGGGACTGCATGGCCCCAATCCCGATGTGGCCCGAGTCTTCGTCGCCGATGGCGACACCGAGGCTCTCTACGATGCTGGGCTCAGTATCCTCGTGGGCGGTGTCTCGAAACTGAGAGATGCGTCTGGGAACGATTGTCACCTGACTCTTGGTGGCACAATCGAGTACAACGCCAACGGCATCACCCTCGACGGCGTCGTCACCCCGCAGGCGACGGCAGTGCCCATGGGCGTCGGCCTGACAATCGAGGCCTGGTTGGCTCCCAGATTCGCGCAACGCGAGGCGCATCTGGTCTCGAATGCCAATCTGTTGTTTGGCTGCTTCAACACGGGCATGCTCTACTTCAGCTTCTACCAAGGTGGCGCCTGGAAGAACTTTATCCAGACCCTCGGTCGACGACTGGATGTGCGTGACATGAACTACGTCGCGCTGTCTCACACCTGGGGCACGGGATCGAGCACGTTCATGGTCATCAATGGTAGCGTCGTCCCAGGTGCCTGGGTGATAGGTACGGGAAACGAGAACCCGGGGCTGGTGTCCTTGGCCACCATGGGCATTCCGCTGGCCCGAGGCTATGTGCTCAAGTCATTCATGCTATCTTCTGTGGCCAAAACTTCGGGACAGATTCAGGACTACACGAAGGGCAAGGTGTGACCAATGACCCACGATGTGAAGCTGACCAACAACAGCGACAGGACTCTGAGTCTGAATCTGAACAACTTCTTCACACTGGTCAGCGGGCCGCAGGTGGTGATATTGGACCCCACCGCCGTCCACGAGTGCCAGGCCGATTGCAACGATGCCGACACGCATCAGAAGTTCTTTCTCTACTGTCTGAGCGAGGGCATCGTCTTTGGCCGTGAGGGGCTTCGTGTCGAGTTGTCTCTGATCCCCACGGTGATCGAGGAGTAGGTCTCCGATGCCCGACATCATCCTCGGCGGGTTCAGCACCGACGTCACGCCACCGGAGGTGACGGCGTGGGCGCCCACGGGCACGGGCGTGGCCCGCGCCGCCAATGTCGTCTTTGACATTTGGGACGAGGAAACGGGTGTCGACACCGACTCGCTGAACGTGACCGTCGGTGGCCTAGATGCCGTTATCGCTGGCGTGATCCAGCTGGCGGACTTCACGGGTTCGATCACGGACATGGGTAGTGGCACTTGGCGCGTGACGCTGAACCCGAACGTGGACTTCCCGAACTACGATGACGTTGAGGTCAAGGTCAACGCTCAGGATCTGGCTCCGTCCCCGAATATCATGGACGAGTTCGCCTGGTCGTTCGAGACCGAGGACGACGTCGCGCCATCGATCTACAACAACGCCCCCACGGGCGTCGATGTCTCGGTCGGGGTGTACATTCAATTTTGGGTTGTCGACGATGGTTCTGGAGTTGACCTGGTCAACACCATCGTCACCGTCAACGGGACCACGGTCTACGATTGGGATGGCAGCGGGCTGGACCCCAATGCTGGTTTCAAATCAGGTTGGGAAAACGATAGCTACATCACCCCGCTCACGGCTCCGCCGGCCACGTTCCCCGGCTTCGCCTTCGAGATCAAGAAGAACGTCGACCTCGACGAGTGGACCGACCACGAGACCATCGTCGCGACCCAGGACGTGGCCGGCAATCCGGCGGGCTTGGACTGGACCTTCAAGACTGAAGATGTTACGGCACCGACGATTGACAACCTTGCCCCAACTGGAACAGGAGTTCCGGTAGATACCCCGATAACCTTTGATGTTAAGGACTTTATGTCCGGCGTCAATATGGCTACGCTAGATGTAGTCATTGACGGTAATGATGCTGTCATCAATGGAGTGGCACAGCTTGGATACTCCTTAGGAACTTCTGACATTCCAGGAGGGAAAAGCTGCACAGTTGGTCATCCAAGTCTTCCTGGTTATGAAGACGTTGATGTTTCTATCTACATTGAGGATAATAGTGGAAATGACGCCATAGTACCGTGGACTTTTACTACGGAAGATATTGCTCTTCCATGGGTAGAAAATAACTCCCCAACTGGAACAGGCGTTCTTGTAAATACAAACGTCTCTTTTGATGTTCTTGACTTGGCTTCTGGTATTGACCTTGCAACTTTGGTAATCACTATCGGTGGAAGTCTTGTCTACGACTGGGATGGCATAGGGCCAGATCCTAAAGCTGGCTTCAAATCTGGTTGGAATGGTTCAGGTAGCGACATCGTATCTATAACAGATGGCTATCATGTAGTCATTGACAAGACTACAGATTATGTTGAATTGACCGATTTTGAAGTCATCATCGATGTCAGCGACATTGCTGGCAATGTGATGCCTCCGTATAGTTGGTCATTTAGAACTGGTTCATCAGATTTTGACAACCCCTACATTACGAATCGTTTACCGATTCCTAATACTGGTAGTGCTTCTGTAAATACCAGTATCAGTTTCATTCTAAGGGATGTTTCAACCGGCATCAATCTAAGCAGCGTGATAGTTGAAATCAACGGTGTTCTAGCTTATACCGGGGGTTTAGCACAGTCAGGGTTTACGGTTGATGTAGAACCCATAGTACACGCTGGTTTTTCGGGATGGGTTAATGACTACCAGTTCGTTATCCATCCTGAAATACCGTTTGAAGTTCTGGACGAAGTAACCGTTGACATCTATGCAGAGGATCTTGGGCAGCCACGTTCGCTCTCGGTAACTTATAGTTTTATAGTTGGAGCGGTTGCACCCATTGCAATTATCGCCAAAGAGAACATAGATGCCAGAATTGGCTCTATGATCCAACTCGATGGACGTCGAAGCTATGACCCTAACGGGTTGCCAATTACCTTTGCATGGTCTTTCACGAGGAAGCCTATTGGCAGTACCGTTTCAACCCTGACATCCATTATCGAGGGTAGCAAAGCCGTCTCCTTCGTCCCTGACAAGATTGGAGCTTACGAAGTCCAGCTGGTCGTCAACAACGGATACGAGACAAGCGAGCCAGCAACTGCAGTCGTTACGATTGGTCTGACCCAAACTCTCTGTGGAAAGGGCCTGATTCCTGACGCCAGCTTCCTGTGGAACGCCATCTCGAACTCCTGGGCTTTGGCCTCAGACAAGGACTACATCACATCAATCTGGTCGGCAGCCATTCAAACCATTGGTTCCGATATGCTCAAGCTCTGGGCAAATGATTACGCCAAGTCGTTGAAGACCACTCGTAACACGGTGCCTCGCCACTGGCAGAAGTTTGAGCTCTATACAGATCTTCGGGACTATCAGCAGCGAGTCATCGTTGGCTATACGAACGACGGCACACGCGGCCGTTCTGGAGCTGTGAATCCGTCTTCAGACCGGGAGACGATTGGACAGGGAAGCGTTGCAACAGGTCAGACTTTCACGGCCACCTTGACAGCTCTTGATGGCTACATCGTCATTCCTGGAAGCATTGCACTATGGCTCGAGACAATTCAGGTTGGTGCGGACGATGGCGAAGGCCACATCGTTGGCGTGGGCGGCTATGGTGTTGGCGGTCAGATCGATTACACAACCAAGGCTATCGTCGTCTCGGAGAATGTTGGAGTCAATATTTGGGGCGTGGGCGACGCCGTTGAGGTTTCGTATCAGTCAGCATCCGAGAACACTGACTCGCTCTTCATTACGACCAAGGACCGAAAGAAGTTGGGTGATGGTTCTTCGTCTCCCAGCCAGCTGTTCACCTCCGGCCGTAGCGTGACGCTCGGGACGGGTTCTCCAACCATCAATAAAGCCTTCAGTGGTTACCTGGCCATCCCGGGTGACTCGTCCGTTATTCCAGGCACGGTAGAGGTCTACAACGGGGCAACCAAGGTTGGTGTTGATGACGGTGAAGGGAACCTCATCCCGGCCGATCCGCTGTCCTACAACATGAGCGGTACGGTCGACTACGACAGTGGCCTCTGCAACATCAAGGAGCACGCGCTCATCTGGAACACAGGTGATAACGTTGACGTGGATTACCACGTGGACATCCTGCAGGCACCGCTTGAGCGAGGATTGACACTCAGGTCAATCTCCGTGCTCAAGAAAGAAGTCTCCACTGGCGTGTTCACGACGGTAGCAACGGACGATGGCTCTGGCACCATCAGCGGAACGGACATCACTGGCTGGGTCGACTATGACCTATCCACGTTCGAGATCCTTGAAACAGCGGACGTCTTTGGGGTGGGTACCGAGGCCTGGATCGAGTTCGAATCGTCCGATCTTGACTTGACTACTCTCGACCGTAACAAGAATGCTCGCGGTCGCGTCCTGGTGGTGAACGGTGATGGCTTCACGGTCTCTCGTGTCTACAACACCGAAACTGAGACCGTTATTGTGGTCAACGAGGTAGCGATTCCAGGTGGGCTCACCAACGCTACCTGGCGGCTGCCGCACACCCTCCATGTTCCTGCCCTGAACCTCGAAGACTTCAACGTTCGAACTGGGGACGTCATCGTTTTTGACGTGACCAGAAAAGACATTGGTCTTTCAGGTGAGCTTCGTGCCCAGGTTATTGGTGTTGACCGTGACCGTGTGGGCTTCGAGTTCACGACTCAAGATTTGTCGGTCAAGAGCGAGACTGTTGACCGAGCTCAGTTCAAGCAGCTGGTAAAGGATCTCCGAATCGCTGCTCCGTCAGCTAGCGAAGACGAGGTCACAGCACTGTCTGAGGTGTTCCTCGGCTTCATGCCAATCGGCATCAACCTGTCCGAGCGCCCCTTCACTCCATTTCGAGTTGTGATGCGGGCTCGGCACATCATTCACAACAAAGCCATTCGGGTGCATTCGCGGTACATCTCTGTTCCGTCATTGCAGGAGAGCCTATTCGAATCTACCGCCATCTTGAAGCAGAACTACGACTACATCGTTGGAGATGGCGAGATTGAGTTTGTGAACGACCTGTTCAGCCCCTCCAGCCCAGCGCCTGAAGCTCTTTGGGCTGAGTGCTCGATGATTGATAACACCCAGACCATCGAAAACAACTTCGGTGTCATGGTGGACCTGAAGAGCGCTGACTTCCAAAGCCAGTTGACGAGGGTCTCTTACCTGAGTGCAGTGCGGGGTCTATGGTACGCCATTACAAACGGCCCGACCATCTTCAACATCCGGCTCGGCTTGCAGATCTTTTTGGGCTTGCCGTTTGCAGAGGAGCGAGGAGTCATCCTTCGAGTCGACGACTCGTTCACTGAAGAAGAGAATGGGTTGGTTCTCGACCGATTGTTGGTTGAGGAGGTTGACGAATACGATTCTCCGACTGGCCGTCGGCACATGTATTTCTACCCGAAGGTTATTGGTCTCGAGACCAACCCGGCAACCGACGCGACTTACAAGATTGGGGACATCCTCGAGCAATGGGCACCGATCTCGAAGGGTGTTGAGGTTGAAGACTACGTCAAGGATCCACTCTGGTGGACACGTACCCTCAGCGGACTCGAGATCCTGAAGTTCTTCGTCTTCAAGATTTCTATTGATGGAGACGTCTTCAACTCGGACGACGTTGCGCTTGCGCTCAACTTCATCAACAAGATCAAGCCGGCCTATACCCGTGTGCTTACAGCTGCAGTCAGGACTCTGGACGAAGATATTCTGGCTGGCTTCGAAGAATCGATCCAGGGCATTGATATCGTTGCTCAGTTCTACGACAACGGAGGTGGGGGCAACCCTGCCTTCCGCCTCGACCAGTTCAGCCGCCAAGGTGTGACGTTCTGGAAGATCGGCTCCAGGCCGTTCGTTACACGGTCCAGTAACCTATTGACATCCGTCATTACCAAAGCTGGCACGGGTGTCTACGCAGGAAAAGTCCTGGCCAGTAGCGCAGTTCCGTGGCGTGAGAACGGCGTGTTCACCCAGGAGAACATCGGTACCGGAACGGGTGGATTGAACGATACGTTCATCGCTACGTTGACTCTGGCTGCTGGTTCTCGGGTGCGGCCGCGCTCGGTTGTGGTTCGCCGGAATGGAACCGGAGTGACGACGGGTGATGCCATCGCCTGGGACAACGGTTTGGGGTACATCTCCTCTGGTGACGGGAAGGTGGATGGCACCATCAACTACGACACCGGGGAGATCCTGGTGGCAGAGAAGGGCTTCCCGATTTGGGGTGCCGGAAACACGGCGGACGTGGACTTCTATGCAGTTGGCGAGGACGCCAGCTCCGAGATCCGTGGTCGGTCCCGCCCTGACCCGTCGACGTTCTTCCCGCTTCTCGAAGGCGACATTCTGGTCATCCTGCGCGGGCAGCCGGGTGCCTTCTTGAACGACAACGGGTACTACGAGGTCGAGGAGGTCACAGCAGAAGGCGACCTCGTCCTGCGCAACGTGGCCCGGCCAGAGGATCTTGGAACCGTGGACTACGATGGTACATTCGAACGGGAGGAGCTCGACCCCGACACATTCCCGTACAGCGAGAACCTGAAGTGCTCTATCATCCGCCGGCTCACGAACCCCCTGGCTCAGGGCGGCCTCCTCACCACGAGCGCTGGAACCGGCAACGTGACCGACACAAATGCCTCCTTCATTCAAGACGGGGTTCGGGTTGACGACCACCTGGTTATCGAGATCGGGACTGATACAGGCGAGTATCGAATTGCAACCTTGGGTGCCACGAGCTTGTCTGTCGTTCAGCTTGACGGTACAGCCGTGACGTTCACGGGATCTATCGACCTTCGGTACCGTATCATCCGGCCAACTCTGGGCCTCAACTCCATCCACGGAGCCAAGATCTTCCACAACACATCGTTGACTCGGGTTGAGGTGCTTGTTCAAGACACTGTTGCCCCGGGAACCGTGGTGCTGGACTTCTTCTCGCCAGCAATGGTTGGTCATACGTTGAATGCGACCGATGCCGAGAACCCGCTGAACAATGGCATCTTCCAGATCACGGAGTATGTCAACGCTGGTTGTGTCGTGGTTGATGCTGCCTACGTTTTCGGGCAGTCGGATTTGGATTTCTCAGCTCGAGTTGCCGTCAGGCCGTACCAGGAAACGGTTGCTGTGAACCATGTAATCTGGCATGAAGGATGGCATCGGGGATTCGAGAAGATTGTGGATCTCTATCCCAGCGAGGTCGTGGAGCTGGAGACCACAACTACATGATATGATGCGCTAGAGGTGAAACGATGTTTCGAAAACACTACGACATTCTAGTCCGTGTCAACTTCTCGGCTATCCTCAAGAAGAATGGTAAAGAGGTAGAGCGTCGGGAAGTCCACAACGTCTTGACGGATGTCGGCGCAGATTGGTTGGCGCATCTTGTGGCCTGGCACAGCCTGGGCGACCCAGACGTACCGGTCACCCAACGTCGTGTGCGCTGGATTGGGGTAGGTACCGGCACCTCCCAAGACGAACTCCCAGGTGTGGTCAAGATCGAAGTCCCGACCCCAGTGGATGACGCGGGGAACTATCTGGCCGCTCTTGACGGCTCGGAGTTCCCGGATGCCGAGGTGCCGACAGCCAGGTTCTTCAAGGAGTTTGGAACTGGCGACATCACCACGGTGATCAACCCAATCGTTCCTATCACCGAGGCGGCCCTGTTCGTTGACGTACATCGGGTGGGAGAGATTGGTGGTTACAGCGACAGCCCCTGGGGTACGCTCTCCACGACGCTGAATCCGCTGAACTCCGACAATCCCCCTGTGACCTACGCTCGCTTCGAGCCGATTACCAAGACACGGGACTACTCGCTCGAGTTTCATTGGGACTACAGGTTCGGTACATGACCATGCCGGTGTGGAACTTCGAGGCGTCTCTGACGGACGACTTGGGTGTCGTTCCAGGCTCGCTTCGTCGTGGCCACAACGTCCTTACAGGTGGTGGGGCGTGGATCCTGGCTCAGCTTGTAGCCTGGCAGACTATGCCCTTACCCGATGATGTCCCACGCTCGATCAAGCGCATTCGGTGGTTTGAGGTGGGCACTGGGATGTGGCTCGAGACGCCCCATGTGGAAACGCTTAGGACGCCAAAGCTCATCTCGGGTGGTAACTATCTGCGCCTGGCCAGTGTGGCTCCGGCCTACCCCGACGCAAGCCGCCCGACACGGGCGTCGGTGAAGTTCTCCGTGACGTACACCAAGCCCGAGTTAGCTGGTGATCCGCTCATCTCCGAGGTTGGCCTTATAGCAGACGCCAACGATACCGCCGGGGACTACGGTCTTCCAGCAACTGCTCTTGCTGCAACTGAACAGTATCCCGACGTGGCGTTCTACAAGGTCATCGATCCCCCTCTCCAAAAGCTCACAGGCGTTCAGAATCTGATTGTTCGCTGGGAGCTCCGGTTCTAGGAGACGAACATGAAGCCGCTTCTGAGAAACTTCAACTTCGCAGACATCATTGGTACCTGGCCGTTCGCTCAGAACTCGAAGGGCTCGGCCGAGCGCCCGTACCTGTTGTCTGGTGCTCTCAAGACTGCGGCCCAGATCATTTCCATCAAGAAGGAACCAGCTGGCGGCTTTGACCTGAATGGCAAAACCATCAACATCTACCTCGATGCAATCGTAGCTCCATACCAAGTTCTGTTCGCTGCTGACGACATGGATGTTGATGACGTTGTGACTGCCATCAATACAGCTACGTCTGGTTACCTTGCCACTGTGGCCTACAACTACAGCGGCTTCCTGCTTCTCAAGAGTAAAGTATCAACTGGGGATACTGGCTACATTCGAATCACAAACGAGCCAGGCTCTGAGGATGCTCTGGACATTCTTGGGCTCTATTCGGAGACTGAGAGCTGGGCGGGTGAACTCAGCCAAACACCGCACACAGACCCGACCAGGCAGATTACCCTCCCACACCAGGTTACGATTGCCCACGGCGAGCAGTTCAGCGCCGATGCTTTCAACCGTCTTGCCGTGCAGATGGCAACCGCCTCGGAGCGCACTACCGGTCTGCTCGACCGCAAGCGTGTTGCGATTCGGAAGGACACCTCTGTTGGCAATCCCGATCCAGACAACTACTTCCAGCTGATGGATACGGTCTACACTGGCGCTGCGGGCCAGGCGATGGATACCTTGATTGCCATCCTCGATGAGAATGGCAACGAGATTCTCCACGAGGTGACTGCTGACCTCGTCACGGGTATCACTGGCGTTGCTATTGCGACTGACGCTGGCACGAAGGTGATGACCGTTACCTGCGCCGGCAGCTTCGTTGCAGGTGATGCTACTGGCAACCGGTACATGGTCTTCTCGGGAACGTACTCCCCAGCGCTTCCGGCGAACCTGACCAACATCCCGTTCAAGATCACCCGTTACATCAACGCCACCAACGTGGAGATCATGAACGTCGACGAGAGCACGGGGCTTCGCATCGAGTACACCGGCTCTGGTGGTGGCGCCAAGAAGATCTCCATCACGCCGACTCAGCTCCAGGTGCTCGGGTTCTATAAGGAGTCTACGCTCACCAACAATGTCCAGGATCGCCATGAGACTCGCTGGACTGGCTCAGTCACGAGAATCGAGAAGAACAACCGCATCTACTGTTCAGCTGCAGACTTCTTAGAGGTTGCAGTTGGCGATCAGCTGACCTGGGCAAGCGGTACTGCGCTGGCACCTTTCTCGAACAATGGCGATTACCGAGTCGCCAAGATGATTGACGAGAAGACGCTCGAACTGATGGATGAGGATGGTGGCCCGGTCACGCTCAACCCGACAGAGCCTTCGCCATCTGGAACCATTACCGTCAAGACAGATGGGGAGTTCTGGACAAATCCCTACGTCAAGCTGAACATGGTCATTCCGGTGGCGACCATCACGGACTTCTACCCGGTCTATCTTGGCATGTCCACTGTTCGGGATTCGGTGACGGCCAACCCCGCTGCGCTCAGTGGCGATGTGCGGTACTTGCAGGCAGCAGACTTCAAGGTCCAGCAAGCTCTGATTGGCATCGTCGGGCCATCGGCCGATAGCCTTGACGACGTTCTCGCTTACCTCTATGCCGACCAGCGTCGGAACATGGAGGACATCTACTTCAAGCTGGATCGTCTTCCTCTTGACCTCGCATCAACGACCATCCCGGGCTCCAATCGGATTGGCTGTGACGCTATTCCGGCTGGAGTTGTTCTACCAGGCGTTGATTCTGGCACGCTCATGGATCAGATTCATGGGTACACCGATGAGAGTATGTGGGGGGTTATTGATCAGGCCTTCGTGAATCTCACTCTCGAGACCGTTGGAGATGAAGGAGCTGCTCATATCGGGAACTCAGTCGTCGGATCTGCGCCCGAAGCTCTGACCGTTGTTGCAGCGGGAACTTTGCATCAGCAACTGAACGACCTGTTTGCTACAGTAGATGAATCTGTTTTCGATGTGATGCAGTCCAGCTATTACGGTTATGGCCGCGTGACAGGCTTGGCCGTGACGAAGAATTCCGACACCCAAGTTGCTATCACCTCAGGGAAGTATGTCGGATACAATGGCGTGCTGTACGACCTTCCTTCAGGAACTGCTGATGTTCTCAGTACTGATGGAACTTTTGCGGTTAGGCACGATGGTTCGTCTTGGGTTATTGCTGACATAACATCGGTTGGCATTGGAGTAAACCATTTTCCAGTTGCTATTCTGCATAAGAATAGTGGGACTATGGATACTCCTACTCAACTCTTCTGGCAGGCCAACGGGAGTAAGTGCTTAGATCATCTGAGCGTTGGACCAACGACTGGAATTGGCGCAGCGAACTTCACTTCATTGTACAAAGCTCTCCTTTGGCTCTGCATGTTCGACGACTCGGCCATGAAGCCAAAGACTGTCATCGTCAAGGACGACTACACTGAAGACAAGAACGCTGGTTATGCAGGCTGCATTTCACTGAACCACGATGTTGACCCGTTGTTCTGCTCCGCTACAGATCGTTTGGAGGGTCTTTCCATCATTGGTATCCCCCAGGCAACTGGTTTACATCGTCCCAAGATCACCATTGGAACCCTATCGAGTCAGAAGGCGTTCTTCATTGACATGTTCCATGTAGCTCATTGGCGCATCGAGGGTATAGCCCTCAATTACGCAGGAAAATCTGCAGGTGGGGATGCTAATGTTGCCCTCTTCAAAGATCCCGGCAGCTCTTTCGTTTGCAGAGACTGCTACATCAACGGAAACAATCGGCTCTATAGCATTGCCTACTGGAACAACGCGCTTGCCGACGTAGACCTCGGCGGGGAATGGCCCAACGACAATCCAGGTACCCTTTTTGAGCGTGTTTACGCTGAGAATTGTACTGAAGCCTTGGCTATTCCGTTCTTGTTGCTGGGGAATCAGACGCCTGGTGGCCCGCCGTATCTTGATCTGTATGGAAACCTTACAGTTCGGGATTGTGTTATCCATGGCGACTCGACTACTCGTAGCGGGTCGGATGGCTCTTCTACAGGGTCCACTTTGTTCACAGCTGCGTCAGGTGGTTTCACGTTTGCCGACGAAGGACGAAGCATCACCATCGACGGCGCCGATTACACTATCGCAAGCTACCAGACGGCTACGCAGGTGTTTGTCAACACGACCATTCCCTCAGGCTCAGGTCTGTCATGGACTGTGAACAGTTGTAATTACTACTATGCCTTTGGATTCAACTCTTGGACAAATACTGATGTCCATAACGTATCATTAACGGTTGAAAACACAACATTCGAAGGATGCGGCAACACGATTGGGCATACTGCACTCGACATGTCCATCATGTTTAGTAACTGCATCTTTGGTGATGCTCACGGAAACTACAAAGTGCTTGATACGGTTGTGAGTTATGGCTACCCAACAGTCAGTAATTGTTCCATTCGTAATACGAATGGGGTAACTCTCAGCAACGGACTCTACTCTAATTGTTCCATCTCTGATGATGGTGTGGTGAGGTTTGGTGATTATGGATCATTCGACAACTGCGACTTCTCCTATGATGGAATTATTCAGGGAGAGGCATCAGGGACGTTGATCCGTTTCAACAACTGCAAGATGAAGTTTGATGGTTATGGAGCTACAGATGTAGCCATGCTCTATGATGAACTCCTTATGAATAATTGCTATGTGACAAATAGCAATTGTACTACAGGAGCGACATTGGTTGGTATGCACGCTGGTGCTACTGCCCAACTCGACAACTGCCTATTCAAAAACATAACGAATGCAATAGTTGTTGCTGGTACTGCTGGGAAGATACTCCAGGTGTCTAACTGTAACGTAACTCTCCCAGGTGTTGGGGAGATGGCAATATATGCCACGGGGATGACAGAACGGGTACAGATTTCCAACTGTGTGTTTACCACTGCCAACGGCTCGAACAGTGCGTATAAAATTGTTCATGTCGAAGGTGCTAACGGAACTCGCCTCTTCACATGCCAACTAGCAAATAATGTCATGATGAAAACAGGTGGCACAGATGAGCCAATCATCTACTTCAAGTGGATTAACAACCTACTGTTGAGTAATAATAGGCTTGGCGATACGAGGGCAGTGGATAACTCCGCGGCTGATACTATCGATAGGATGCTCGCAACTACTAATGTGTGGGTATCCATAACCGTTTCTGGTGTGACAACTCAGTTGCCAGCAACTCTTGCGGATCTTAACGTTGTGGCATAACTTGCCTCAAGGAGGAAAGAGATGAGGACGATTCTTGTTGGATGTTTTGCTCTGCTCTTGATGGCTGCGGCCCCTGCTTCGGCACCGGCTCCTAAGCCCGCGAGCGCACCGGCTGTTGCGGTGGGGGCAGGAACTGTCGCCACTGTGCCTGCCCCTGCCTCGGCGCCAGCCACCCCGGCGGGCATCGCCGTGGCACCGGCAGCTCCGGCGTCGCCCGCGGCTGAGCATGTGCCGACCCCGTCCGAGGTCGTGAAGGAGGCTGGCCAGGTTGTAGCTGCAGCTGGCGAGTACTTCTCGGGCACCAAAGGTGAGGCCGAGGCAAAGAAGTTCGGGTTGCTGGCGCTCATCGCGGCTGTCCTCAATCTGTTGATCTCGCTGCTCAAGCTGACCGGCAATTTCTGGAGCGAGACTCGCGGCAAGTGGATCCTCCGCTTGGTCAGCCTGAGCTTGGGCGTAGTTGTCTTTATCGTCTCGTCCATGGCTCTTGGGATGCCCTGGTGGGATGCTGTCACGCTTGGGCTAGCTGGTCCTGGTGCGGTCGTGATGCAGGAGTACAAGCAGCTCCTTCCCTTCCTGCGCAAGAAGCCCAAGAAGTAACCACGAGGACACAATGCCTGAAGACGACAAATCGTCCTGGGACGTTACGTTCTGGGGCGCGTTGCTCATCTCGCTCATCATGGCCATCCAAACCTTTGCCCTTCTGATGTCGCGCAAGAAGCTGGGCGACCAGAGGGCGACCGCGCTAAAGCTGGCAGAGGAGTTCCAGCAAGCCAGGGAGAAGGCCAAGCTCGAACAGAACGCAGCCGAGCGTGAGGCTGCAGCTCGAGAGGTAGCCAGGATCTCCACCGAGATCATGGAGCAGCAGAAGCGCATCGAGGAGATCGAGAAGGAACGAACTGCAGCTCGGGAGAAGGTCGAGAAGGTCGTCTCCTGGGAGGAGCTGTTTGCAAAGGAGACCAAATGACCGCTGGCATTATCCTAGCTCTCATCCTGGCCCAGACCCCTGTGTGCGAGGACAAGAAGCTCGCTCCCGAGTTCGAGATGAAGGTGCTGCCCACCGGGCAGTTCTGCCAGCTCAAGGACGGGACGCAGCGCGAATGCTACGACCTGGAGACCTTCAAGAAGCTGGTGGCTGCTGACATCGACTGCCGTTCGGACAAGGCGAAGCTTGAGGCCACAGCCAAGATCGTCGAGGGCCAGGCCCAGCTGCTCCAGCAGAAGGATCTCATCATCAAGACCCATGAGGCTGACGCCAAGATCTACGAGGAGCAGGTCAAGAGACTGGACGGCAACTGGAAGGCGTGCTTGGATGAGCAGAGCCAGCTTGATGTAGCAATGGTGATCATCAGCGCGAGCGTGGGTATCGTTGTTGGTGTAGCGATGGGAGTGGCTGGTGCGCTGCTGGTGACGTCGGTGATGTGATGGCAGCTTACGTTGACCAACCAGAGTTGATGGCAGGACGCGGTCGAGTCTGTAGGCTGTTTGCCGACAGTGAGCTCGAGTTCTTCGAGTTCACCCACCGTGCGCGGATCGCGAACCGCGGATACGCTCGAGGGCCGGTGCCCTTCATCTTCCTCACTCGTGACAAGAGGAAGCGAGCCGTCAAGTACGGAGCTATTGAGGTCGACAACGACAAGCTCGAGCGGGTCACACAGGCCGCACCACCTGACCATGCAGCCCGACAACAGTCCGCTCGTCAGAAGTCAGTGCAGCAGGACTATACCTACGAAGAGATCAAGCTGCTCTAAATCCTCCTTGACTTCTGAAGTTGGGATGTGCATCATCTTCCACAGTAGGAGGATGCCATGAGCACGCGTGTTCCAATTCCTCGTCGAGAACAGGTCACCACCGCTGGAACTTCGTCCTGCTTATTTACCCTCCGATCCTATCGACTGTACTCCAATCTCAACTGGTGTTTGCGCTAACCAGCTGCTGAGCATCTAGCTCGACAACTGGTGGCGCAATGTCTCTCAAACCTGGTGACAGGTTTGTGTTGGAGTATTCACATGTGGCAGAGGAGGAAACGTAAAGTTCAGGGGTAGCTCAACTGGCAGAGCAATGGCCCGTTAAGCCAAAGGTTGTGAGTTCAAGTCTCACCCCCTGAGCCAAAACTGTGGGCCGCAGGTCATGGCGACCAATCCGCCTCCAAAGCGGAAGGACAGGGTTCGATTCCTTGGCGACCCGCCAAGAAGGAGATGAGGTCCAGTAGCTGAGACGGTTCAAGCGCCGGCCTGAAGAGCCGGAGACGGTGGTTCAATTCCACCCTGGTCCACCATGCGGGCGTAGCACAACTGGTAGATGCAACCCGTTTAAGGCGGGATAGTTGGGGGTTCGAGTCCCTCCGTCCGCACCAAGGAGCGCTGATGAAAAAGAAGACGAGCAAGAAGGAAGAACTTGGGAAGCTCATTGCCGGTGCAGTCATGGGCATGATGACCGGTGAAGGGAAGTGGGGGAAGCTGAAGAAGCCGGGCGCAAGGGACATCCTCCCTGCCCGGCCAGTGGAGAAGGACTGAAGATGAGCTCCAGTGGCGCAACTGGTAGACGCACTGCCTTGAGGTGGCAGGAGTTGGAGGTTCGAATCCTCTCTGGAGCACCATGTTTTGTGCGGAGTTGGTCGAGTGGTCGATGGCGTCAGCCTGTAGAGCTGAAGACTCGAAAGGGTCCAACGGTGGTTCAAATCCATCACTCCGCACCATTTTCCTCGGGTGGCGCAACTGGTAGACGCGCACGGTTCAGGTCCGTGTTTCTGCGGGTTCGAATCCCTCACCTTCCGCCAGGAATGTAGTCCGGTAAGGGCTGCTCCTTACCGGACAGGAATGGAGGGTAC
>Ga0315288_10003091_pt1 | contig 21264 bp, 30 predicted proteins | sample YL17G11_20_MG_FD_203454 | JGI IMG/M metagenome (GOLD analysis project Ga0315288, IMG submission 203454) | Sediment microbial communities from Yellowstone Lake, YNP, Wyoming, USA - YL17G11_20 | ecosystem: Environmental > Aquatic > Freshwater > Lake > Sediment | place: USA: Wyoming | collected...
ACAAACCCAACGAAGCCCCAACAACCGAATCGCCAGGGGGCAGCTCAGTCGTTAGACCACTGATATTGACAAGTGGGCGACGAGCTACCATGACAAACCAACTTTTAAATCTACTTTAGCCTGGGTCAAATTGACTTGAGCAACATCAGACCGCTCGAAGTCACAGCACGACCAATAAAACTCCAGGGAACCTGGCCGTTCCAAGACGTCGGTTTAGTTGATGTTGTCGTAATGCCGCTAGTTGTTGGATTTGCGTAGTAGAAGGCGCCGGTCGTTAGGTTGGCAGCAGGTTCGTTGTATAAAGTTCCTGGCAGATTCACGAGGCACGACGAGCCACTAGCCACGGTGGATTGGGAGACGCCGAGGACGTTAGGGAAGGAGTTTATGGTGGGAATGTATGAGGTTGAGATGAGTTCGTTGGCTACAATTGCAGTGCCAAAACTGGAGTTGCCAACATCAGCGTAAGCAATGACGATTCGGTTGTTGGTTGAGTTGTAAGTAAGGGAGGTGTAAGGGGAGCTAGCAGATTCAAAAACAACAGCAGTGCCGAATGAAATGGACGTACCAGAAACAGTACCGACAATGGCGGTGCCGTAGCTGGAATTGCCGAAGTCTGTGTAAGCAATGACGACTCGACTATTAGTGGAGTCGTAAGTGGCGGAAATGTACCTGGAATCAGCAGATTCAAAAACAACAGCAGTACCGAATGAGATTGATGTACCGGAGACAGTACCGACAATGGCGGTGCCAAAACTGGAGTTGCCGACGTCTGTGTAAGCAATTACAACTCGGTTGTTGGTGGAATTGTAGGTGGCGGAGATGTTAAGGGTGGTAGCAGATTCAAAAACAACAGCAGTACCGAATGAGATTGCTGTACCAGAAACAGTACCGACAATGGCGGTGCCGTATAAAGAGTTGCCGAAGTCTATGTAAGCAATGACGACTCGGTTGTTGGTGGAGTCGTAAGTGGCGGAGCTGGAAACGGTGGTAGCAGATTCAAAAACACCGGCAGTACCGAATGAGATTGATGTACCAGAAACAGTACCGACAATGGCGGTGCCGTAGCTGGAATTGCCGGCGTCTTGATAAGCAATGACGACTCGGTTGTTGGTGGAGTCGTAAGTGGCGGAGATGTAAAAGGTGGTAGCAGATTCAAAAACAACAGCAGTACCGAATGAGATTGATGTACCGGAGACAGTACCGACAATGGCGGTGCCGTAGCTGGAGTTACCACTGTCCGTGTAAGCAATTACAACTCGGTTGTTGGTGGAATCGTAGGTGGAGGAGATGTAGTCGGAGCTAGCAGATTCAAAAACAACGGCAGTACCGAATGAGATCGATGTGCCAGAAACAGTGCCGACAATGGCGGTGCCATAGTCGGAGTTGCCGAGGTCTCGGTAGGCGATAACGACTCGGTTGTTGGTGGAATCGTAGGTGGAGGAGATGTAGTCGGAGCTAGCAGATTCAAAAACAACAGCGGCACTAGGGAAACTAAAACTTTCTGTTGTTGTACTTCTAACACTCTGCACCCTCCCCGCACCATCAACACCAACCACATAACCCGACGCAATTGCACTAGCCGCCGTAAGCCGAGCAGTCGTTCCACCACCAGCGCCGAGAGTCGGGACTAAAGCCAGCGCAGCATTACCCGATGCAAGCGCAGCGGTGCCGACAACCAGCGAATTATTACCACTAGCCAGCGCATTAGAAGCTAAAAACGCCGCAGTAGAACCGCTAGCTAATGCAGTATTCGCAGTGACCTGAGCCGTGCCATCGATACCCAGCGCATCCCCGACGTAAATAATCCCACTTGGATTCGGCGCCAGAGCAACATCAATTTGAATATTGCTAGAAACCGTGCCGCCGCCAGTTAGACCGCTACCAGCAACAACCTGAGTTGTCGAAGTACCCGCAGTAACAGTGTCGCCGGTTAACAGCTCCGAAACGAGACCATTTTCAATAACGAGCGGGCGGCGGGTAGCCATCTTAAAACCTCAACGTAAGTGAATCAGCTGTACAGATCCACGGGAGCTTCAATCTCAACATGCAACTCAGTTGTACTGAGTGCGATACCAAGATTTACAAGGGCCGCGTAGCCGCTAGCAGCCGTCACAGTACCAGAAGCGGTGCTGTATCGCGTAATCTCGCCAGTGAACCGTGAAAGATAGTAAAACTGGCCCGGAACTAACGTACTATCGGCCGTGATGTTGGCATCACTAACAACGACAACATCATCAACATTCACAGCCACGCCGCTGCCGGTTGGTGCCGCTGCTGTAGTAATACCAATAACGTTAAATTGCTCAGAAGCAACACCGCTGGCAGCTGATGCTGGCAGTACATATGTACCGCTTACATACACAGGTTGACCTTGGATCAGAGCCGAACCAGCGGTAAAAGTTTGAGTTTGTCCAGCACTCGTGGTGACACCGGCTCCATTAACAAGCCAAACCTGCTGACTGCCGAGCGTAAAGTCCGTATAACGCCTATTAAATATCGCTCTGTCAGTCATTCTTAGAGCACGGACTTCTAGTATTTAAATTATAAACGACATCACAAATTCAGTAGTTATCATCCCTCGGGTTGATAGCCATGAGGCTATAGCCAGTAAGGAGTAAAAATCCAAGACTACTTAACAACAAAAAAACAATCATTTTACAATAAACTGAGGTTTACCTATTTCTATTGCAAGACCAGAAGAAGTAATAGCGCGACCTACGGGCTCAAGATAACAACCAGAAGATGTTAAATTATAACCAGAAGCCCAAACCGTATAAGATACGAGTAAACCAGAAGTTGTAGCAGAAAGATACCTAATGTTGCCTGGAGTCAATCCTGAATAAGAGTTATATATTGCATCAGAGTTAACACGAATAAGGTCTCCAGTAACACCGGAATCAATCGCGATGCCAGCCACGCTGGCTTGATCCTGCGTGAGCGAACTAGCTTTAAAAATTAAACCAACTGAAGAAACATAAATAGCTTGACCAGCCGAGATGGCTTCACCAGCTCTAAAAGAAGTAATAGCCATCTCGACCTACTAGATCACTCCAGTTTAACCCTTTCCCTGGCCTCGCGTTTTTTTCCTACCGTGAGAAGGCTTGCTGTGTAAACCATCTCCCTGCCGAGTTTTTTTAGGTTTTGACTCGATTTTATCGAGGACAGCCTTGGGCTTGGACATGAAGAAAAAGCGACGGCACTAGCTTAAGGCCAAAACGAGGAACGTCAAGCGACTCTGTTAACAGTCAAGATAACGGAGGGGACTGCAGGAACGCCAGCCGAAGTCCCGGAAGCTAATATACGTAAACTTAAATCAGGAGATTTCCACCGGAGTTCGGTTGTGTCGTTAGTGTTCATAGAAAGAAACCAATTCCAAGCCGCAACTATGCGTTCGTTATTATCGCGTAAAGTTACACTGGTGGCGCTGTCGGGGACATTGACATTATTTTTAGCTATCCATATAATTACATCGTCTGATCCAGCATCAGTTTTATCTAATTGAGCCGAATATTGAATATTGTATATACCAGAATTTGCAACTTGAATTAAATAACCAGAAACAACAGAAACACCATTAGAAATATCTGTTGTATTTAAACGAACTTTATTTATAGATGTTCCACTAGGATTTGTTTGAATAGTAGTGTCGTAAAAAGATCCGTAGTACGGAATTAACCCACTTCCCGGTACACCTTGAATACCGGTAGGGCCGATTGCGCCACTAGGACCGATTGCGCCACTAGGGCCGATTGCGCCACTAGGGCCAGTCGGGCCGGGGATTCCATTATTTATAAGAACTAAAGCATTATCATCTCGTGTCGTATATAAGTAACCAGACGTTGTGTTTAAAACTAACTCCCCAATTGCAGGATCTCCAATGGAGACTCCTGATGCAGTGCGCTTTACTCGTTGAAAGTTAGACATCAGTAAACACCTCCATCAACATCAATGTCAGACCAAGTTGCTCCGTTCCACACCTTCAGGCGATTAACGGAAGAATCGAGCCACCCAGCACCTTGTACACTAGGCGCCGGAGCGGCGGGTCCATAAGCAAAACTTCTAGAAGGTCCGGTTTCGTACCACCCAGAGGTTACTGCGTCATAAACAAACAATGAACCCATTAAGGAATTAAACCAAATCGATCCGTCACGCGGCGGCGCGTTCAGACCAGTACCAGAAGGTGGTGCCTCTCCTTTAAGCGCAAGCGCTTCTGCGTTTGTCTGATACCACGAGGGCTCAGATACACCATTACCGGACGCATACACGAATAACCGCCCTTGGTTGGTGTCGAACCAAAGGTCACCTGCTGCGTACCCAGTGCCAGGTTGTCCAGAAACAGTGACAGAAGCACCACCACCACCTCCGCCTTGAGTATCTGTGCCGCTAATGACAGCAACAGTTCCGCTGTACAGAACGGTAACACTGCCTGCTCCTGCAGCATTTAAGTTAATTCTTGTGCCAGCGTCGCTGAGATAAATACCAGAGCCAGCGCTGATTGAAATACCAGAAGCCGAAACGACAGCTGCGTTAATTACAGTTGCCGTACCACTTGTCGTGAAATATATACCAGAGCCAGCAGCAATATCCGCAGTGCCCCCTCCTCCTTGAACTCCGCTAATACTGGTATTCAAATCCTCCAGAGCACGCACCACCCCTTCAAAGTTGTAAGGGTACCCGTAAGGGCATCGTGAATAACTGATGGTGCCCACGCCGCTTACGGTTTGGATAAGTTCTTCGACAACAGTAACAATACCCTCGAAGTTTTCAGAATGAAGCGCACGAGGGAATGAACCGTGTGTAGGGCAGGCGGGTACGTTAATCTCAGTCATTTACAGACGTAGCCCTCCCGTATTCTCCAGTTTAACTGAGGGAGATCAAATTCTACATCTTTGTGTTATCCATAGAAATTTTAAATACGAGCTCGCCATCTCGTTCATGAAACGCAAACTGTTCAGCAAGTTGCCAGGCGGGGACTCCGAGCACAGTAGCCCTGCGGCGCAATCCTTCCCAAGTAACTTCTTCTACTGGCTGGACTGTAATCTCAGACACAGGACACCTCCAGGTTTTACAAAGTCTATAGGTTTCTTAGGGTATATGTAAACCACGAGCTAGCCGTAACCCTATGGTTTGCGTTTTAAAAAATCTTCCCAAAAACTTTCTCTAAAACCGTGCTTTACCAACCAAACTAGACTAACTAATCAAATATAAATTATTAGAGTTGTATCTATATAAACGTATTAAGTTAAAGTTTTATAAAACAACTAGGTAAACATTCAAAAACCCATTTAGTAAAAGATAAAAATTGTAGTCTCAATCCAGTCTCGTCGTAGACTCCTTAAAAATAGAAAGTATTAATTATTAGGGCTTTTGCGCCTACTCTTCTTTAATACGTTGTGTGCACTCTAAAAATTTTATGCTTCCTTAACGTTTCTTGGTGTGCATCAGGTGCTATGCTGCACCCAGAATGCAACTCTTGGTATGGGCTTAAACCTCCGGGCAGTAGCGCTACTAGGTCTCCTCGACCTAGACGATTCAGCCTGTCCTAACCCCACGGGGGCTTCTAAGACCATTGAGAGGATTGGGCACTGGCATATTGAGCACCACTCCGATGTCTCTGTCTGGCGTTGCTTGTGCGGTCGCTCGGACCCGCTCTGCATCCCGGCTAGCTTCCGCAAGCGAATCCGTCTGCCTCATGACCTGATCCAAGCCTGCGAAGTTTGCCGGAGCGAGTTGGCGGCCTGTTCAAGTCGTGCCACACGGCTACACGCATGGCTGGAACGCCATCGGCTCCTGATCGATAGGACCGAGCACCTTGAGTACCCAGAGGATCGCGGCTTTACCTACAGTGAGGATGACGGACAATCCATACGGACTCGCCGTTTTATTTATGAAGCATTCTTTAAGACAAAACTAAGATCTAGTGATTTCGTGAGCTCCAAGTGCTCTAATCCATTTTGTATCAATCCATACCACTTGTGCATCAAACCAACCCCGAATCAGAAAGCTTCACCCGCGATCGCGAGGTTTATATCCCACCTTCAAGAGATAGGCATCTCAGCCAAGATTACTCAGAAGGTGGTGGCCGAAAAGTTCGGAACGAAATTATCTCTTTCCACAATCCAAGGGCTCAGGGCCGCAACCAAGCAATTACTAAGTACGGCGGCTTAATCCTTGACTTACAGCAGATGCAACCTGCTAGCATCAGCGAGATTTCCGAAACGGTCGGTCAGTCTACGAGCACAACTCGAAATCATTTGAGGCGGCTGATGCAGTTGGGCCTCGTTATTAAAACTTCATTCGAGCATCATTCTCTCTACTGTTTAAATGGCTGTTACAACTTACACATCACCAGCGTACTCTCAGAGTTCTACGAATGAACTCAAGCGTCCGTGTCTCTGGGATGACAAGCATAAAATCGAGAACCTTCCGATTTGGATCTACACCGATAATCAACCACCAAAAAATATCGAAGAGTGCGAGGCAAAGTTAAGTTCACTTAACTACACCATCCGCGACATTGAGCTACAAATTGAGATTCGTGAGCTTGAACTTAAGACTGGCTCTAGTCGCCACGGGAATGCTTTTGACTTCGATCGCTGGAAGGTAGGGGCACTTAAAGCTAAGCAAACTCACCTTTACCTCTTGAGCGCATATACATACTGGTTGCTCAATAACACCCCTAGAGTTCTTGACACAGCTTCAAAACTCGATAAGCTGATTGGGTTATTGATTGAGGATCCAGCAGACTTCGATCAAAAAGCTACGGCGCTCCTAAACTAAATGTGTCTTTGCGTAACAAAGGCCGCAGAGACACGGGGGGTGTTGTGTTCGTTTTAGCCTTTTCCGACTGACCGTAAGTCGCCCTGGTTGCCTGGTACCGGGTGACCAAGGGGAGCCCCTCAACTATTTACATGGATCAATCACTCAGAGAAATCAAGCAGATCAGAGATGCTCTCGTCAACATTGACGTTACGCTTCAACTTTTAATTGCACAAAAAGAAGGCAAGGTAACAAGTGCTTTCGTAAATAAAAAAATAATTAGTCAAAGACTCAACGTACCTTCTGTAACAATCGACAAGCTGCTTCACCAAGGGATTGTATCTGGCGGGTCTTCCGGTCTTGTTGAAGGAAAGCATTACTGTAAGGTGGACCCAGAAGAACGAAATTCTTCAAAGTTTCTGTTCGACCCACACGCGGTTATGCAGGCCGCTTGGAAAAACTTTCAAAATGTTTGATTTATCGCGAGGCGCAACTGCCCTCATTAAAAATTTATTTGGTGGCAACGAGACTGAGCGCATGATCAGCGCTGGTGTTGTTCGGACTATTCTGTCCGACATGACTCGGTTGTACTTTGAGAACCGTGCCGCGATGGGAGAAGGGATTCTTGTATTTGATCCAGAAAGTCCCGAGCAATCAAAATACATGACTAAGACGGATCTTGAAAACGATTTAGCTATAGCTCAAGAGGGGATGGATCGAGAATCTGAGCAACTGTTCAGCAAAATTATTAAAATTATTGAAAAAGAATCTGATTCAGATTTAGCTCTTGTAGCCATGATTCAGTACAGCGAAATTGCTATTCACATTATTGACCCAAAGGAGGCTAATAAAAAGATTGACGAATATTCAAACGGTCTCTTTTACTAATGACGATTTTATATCTCCTCCTGAGTTAGTAGCTACCACGGCTGCTTTCTTTGGAGGATCAATTGACCTAGATCCTGCCTCAAGCGAAGTTGCTAACTCAATTGTTCAAGCTGATCGATTTTTTACGTGGCGTGAAAATGGACTTGTTCAACCGTGGAAAGCAAACAATATTTATCTTTATCCTCCTAGAAATGTCTTAACTGGTGATGAACAACCAAAAGACACCAGACTTTTTAGAAAATTATTAAGATTTAAAAAGTCGGCCCAACGCGTGTGGCTAGAGCACTGCTACCAAAAGTGGCTACACAACGAATTTGGACAAGCAATAATATTTTTAACTTCTTCTGAAGTTGCTTTATTGGTTACTCAGAAAATTAAATTTGATTTTCCTTTTTGTATACTTGCAGAGAGACCTAAACTTATACGAGAAAAAGATTTAAATTTAGTCAAAGCTAAAGTATTTGGTTTTTTATATTATTTACCGCCGCAATCAAATTACGAGATAAGTATTAGAAATTTTTCTGAACATTATAGTAATTTGGGACGGGTATATATTTAAGCAAATCTTTAGTATCCCAAGATTCGTCTGGGCCATAGTTATCTTTTTCTCCAAAACCTATGCCCACAGGGCGAGTGGCTTGGAGGCGACTACGAGCGTCTTTTTTTTGTTGTCTTGCTCGATCTTTTAGCTCTAATCCGAATAATTCACCGGCAAATCTATGCGTTTTCGGTTCTTGATCAACATGATGCTGACGTCGCCGCCCAAAAGCCTCTATTCTTTTCTCAATACCCAGCTTGTGGACACTGCGCATTATGCCAGGGTCCCGTAGCTCATCAGACCTGCTACGTCGCCACTAGTGTTGTAGTACCTACCAACGGCATCGGCAGTTCCTTGATTACCGTAAATAAATTTAGAAGCCTGTGGGCCACTGTAATCCATCATCATCCCATATTGAGAAGCAATTTCAGGAGCAGTCCAGTCAGCTGCCTTTCTAATTGATCCAACATCCATAGAAACCACAGCGGGATCTAAAGCCAACTTTTCATAGCCGCCGAGACGACCTGCCAAAGAATATTGATTCTGGATATTATCAACTCGTGTATTTAATAAGTTATATTGTTTTGAGATATCAGGATCGATTCCTAAGTCACTACGTCCTAGTGCGCTAACCTTATCCACAGTCTCTGCAAAAGCATCATAATATTTATTTAAAGCTTCTTCACCAGTCATCCCAGTTAGAGCAGGATAAATATTAGCTATACGCTCATCGATTGCTTCTGTGGTTTCCCTAGCCCGCTCGTCTAGTTCCTTAATAGAATTTTGAGTATTAAATTTGGACCCTGCAAGAGCGCCTGCGGTGCCAGCTAGTCTAAAAATATTAGATCCTGCTTGAGAACCTAAACCTTTTAAAAAATCAGAACCAATACCGCCTAGGGGGTTACTACCTCCACTAGGTTTAAATGCGTCTGAATAATTTGGAGATCCACCGGATCCACCAGACCCGTTGTTAAAAAAACCGTAATCTGTAGTGTCAAAAGCCATCGTTTACTTACGCACAAAAGCGCCTCTAGCTTATAAGTTTAACAGGCTCCTCGAATGAGCTAATAGCTTGAGCCAGCAATTGTGCCTTTGCTTGCTCCATTGCTACTTGATTTCTTTGAAACTGTACTGCGGCCTCGGCTTTTGCCAAATCTTCAACTTTTTTACCCTGTTGACTTGATTTATATAAGTCAATTAACAAATCAGCACTAGGATCTACCGCAGAGTTGTTTTCGGAATAATTAGTGAACTCTGGCTTGCTTAAAGAAGACTGAGGTCCCGTCTGTCGCAGAGCGCCACCAATACCTAGTAAGTTAATAAATTTATTTAAAAACCCTAAGTTAGCGCCTTGCTTTCTGGCTGTAGCACCAGCCGGTTGCGTCGCAGCTTGCCCAGCCCTACGGGCTCCCTCATCAAACCACGTGGAAATTTGTGACGAGCGTTTAACAGGCTGTCCATAAGCACTTTCACCAGTTGCAACAGGGATCGAAGCCCACTCAGGTGCAAGGTAGGCTTGAAGCTGTGGAGAGAGAGCTCCTTCTTTTGTCAACGCCGCCAGTCCACCTACAGGCATTAAGCGTTGGCGAACCTTGTACAACATTGCAAGGTCTTGACTTTCAGGACTAAAGTCCTTTAGGCCCAGCTCACGAGCAGCTTCTGTATAAGTTGCAGGCATGAACTGATAAGCACCAGCTGCTGCACTTGCGTACCCTGGCGTGCGGACAACTTTATCTGGGTGCCTTGAAAAGTCACTAAACTTACCACCGCCAAACAAAACGTCGTAACCAGGCTGATTAGCACGCCAAGTACCTTCAGCGCGGCTGATGGCTTGCTGCAAACCCCGAAAAAACCCTGGATTTTGCTGGCGCCAGGCTTCTAACTGAGCCCTGCTCTGAGACATTGTATTTACAAATTCTTGATACTATCTAATTTAATCCGTTTTGTTATCAGAATCGTTGAAAATATCTACTTCAGTGTCAATAACCACGCCGATTTCCCCCATAACGGACTTATAAGCTCTTTCCCTGCACACAAATCTAAAAATTGTGTTCCATAGGTACTGGTCTCTGGCTTCCCCTTTCAAGGAATGAGCAGCGTTTTTAAGACGAGTGAGAGTGAAGTCATCTTCGAGAGTCAAGCCGACTCGGATCCGCCCAGGCTCGTTTGTCACCGCCCGATATATATTTTCTAAAAGTCTAAATGAATTTACTATTTTCTACTGCGCTTACCAAGATTTACAAGCCCAGTAACGTGCCTTAAGCTTACTTCCAGGATTATCACAGTTATGACGTGCCCTGAAGCTCTTTCTACGTTCGGGAATATGTTTTTTGATAGTCATGTTTGGGTCGCCAAATCGCACCAAGCGCACCTCGTCACCCTCTTTTGCAGCCACAGCGAATTTCTTTCCACCATCAGAGTCCCTGCGTGGCTGGTTATATCCCTTGAAGATCTCACCAGCGAGCCGGATTGCCATAGGTCTGGTCCTGTGCGTTTTCTCAGTCTACTGGGTCTCAATTTAAAATTAACCTTAAGACAAGATTCACAGATTCACTTTGTGGAGATTCCTGCTAACCTTTTCACGTTGTCTTCATTCACAACGCCACATTAAATGGAATCCGCAAAGCTCTTGACCATCGCCCAGACCGCTGAGTTGCTGAACTGCTCTGCAGGTTTTGTACGTAAGCGTATCTCTCTGACCGAATCCAACCAGCCCGGTGGTTGGCCCAAGGGGATCTTCGTGAATCTCCAACCCAACGGCGCCAAGTCGCTGTTCCGCATCAATAAGGACGCTCTTGAGGCTTACCTAAACTCTGCGGAAGAAGAGGCTACAGTAGAAGAAAGCGTAGCTTGCGCTGTCTGATCGCTGACAATGAACACTTCCTCTTTGGCCAACATCTTTCAAAGTGCTTCTCAAGCTCCGACGCAAGAAGTCGTCAAAGAGGAGGTTATTCTTACAAAAGAGGCCACGCCAGATAATCTCGTTTATCAGATGGTCTCTTTTGCTTCTTATTTATATCAATTGAACATCCAGGCTCATTTGCTTCACCTCAATGTCGAGTGCTCAAACTTTTTATCTGTTCATGAATTTTTAAAAGAACAGTACGAACAGCACACAGCAGATTTTGACAGGGTAGCTGAGTTAGTCCGCAGCATGGATTACTTAATGCCTATGTGCCAGTGTAGTCTTTTTGACGCATTTAAAAAATTCCCAGCCGTCAAGACCTACGACGCTCGCGAGGGTCTGACGCTTTACACTAAGAACATTGAAGCTGGCGCAATGATGGCAAAAGACGTCACAGAGGCAGCTCGTGAAACTGGAGCACCTGATGCTGAAAACTATCTTGCTGAAATTAGTGGCAATTTATTCAAAGGAGCTTGGATGCTAAAGGCGACTCTCCGAGGCTCTATGTAAAAATCCAGCCTCCGTTGGCTGATACATATAAACCACTAGCGCCGGCATTAAGATACACGAGACCTCCGTTATAAGCTGCCGGAAGAGTAGTAACAACAGCAATTCCACTAGCTACAACAGCAGAGTTAGCCACTGTTGCCGTTGTTGCAGTAGTAGCTGACCCAGCAGTGGTGGCAAAACCAGCAGTAGTAGCCGACCCAGCAGTGGTGGCAGAATCAGCAAATCCTGCGCCGATTTTTTGCCAGACTGCTCCGGTCCAAACACGAAGGTAATAACTCGCTGTTGATGAGTCAGACCATAATTCGCCGACTGAATTACCAGTAGAACCTACAGGACTGGAGTTAGGTGCGGTTGTGCCGTAATGGTTTGGACCAAACTTACGAATTGAACCTGCAGAATCTTTAAAATAAAGACCAGGATCGGCCGCACCAAAACTCAGTGAAAGTTCACCGGCCTGCACCGTGGAAGTGTTTGGACGGTCTGAAGCGTTACCACTGCGCTTAGAAAGCAGAATTACAGGTGTTGAAGCCATCAGTAAGTGCCGCCGTTTATAAGTGAAGGATAAGAGGGATAAGGAATTAAAACACCATTAGCGTACCGACCACCGTCGTAAATTAAAGTAGCTCCACTTACAAGAACTCCGTTACTGTATGTGCCTCCATCTAATTTAGGCGTAATGTTTGGATCAGGAGGGGCGAAAGGGTCGTATTGATCAATAGTAAACATTTCAAAACCACTAGCCGTCATAGGTGTAGTTGTACCTGACGCCAACGTGTCAAAATTAAGAGTTTTGACCATAGTGGGGTGCATGTCCGGGTACATCATGTGTACCGGCACTGTATTTTTTGAAGGTGAATATTTTTCCCACCAACGAAGACGTTTCTGTCGTTTCTCGAATGTTGTTTGCTTAGCAAGATTTAAATCAAACTCATCTCGATATCTGTCATCCATAGGCTCGTCGGTAGGTTGAGCTAACCACGCCGGTGGGAACATATCGTCACCAAACCGATTCTGCATATCCCAGAAAGAAGCATAAATATGTTTACACCATCTAGGGGCAAAATAAATAAGATTAGGGTCTGAGTAAACTTTATTACCGTCTGTATAGCTAGGTAAGTTTAATAATTTTTTGACGTACAAGAATCCAAAATCACGACTAAATCCTGGAAAATCTCTAGTATTTTCAGTTCTAGATGCTAGATAATCTTCACCAGCATCATATAAACCTGGTTTTAAATCTTGAGGTAGTGTGTAAGGGTATTTACGTCTAAGGTTATATTCGTAAAGGTTAAAATCTTCACGAGCCAGATAGTCAGGGCAGTTGCATCCAAAACGCATCTCCGTAGTAAAGTAATCCCCTACACTAGGTAAACTGGCAGGAGCAGCCAAAGTCTCGTTATTTATAACAGACCAGCTGTTATTTGTATCTAACGAAATAAAAATACTATTAAATATTGGCGCAAAACTAGGCGTAATAGGTGTAGTACCATTACCTACACCTATAACTACATAGTTGTTGTAACTAGTTTTTTCGGTTCCATTAGCGGCAAATCTATCAGAAAGTATCTCACCGGCAAAGAATGAAATAGGGGGGCCAAAGTTGCTGGATAGCTCTACGGCATAAATAGTTCCACTTGTCTGAGTTACAGATTTAATTGAGTACCCAAAGTCAAGAAAATTAAAAGAATCTCTAGGACGTATGGCGACCATCCTCATGCCCATGTCTTGACTCATGGATGGATACATATAACAAACTCCAGGCAACGCTGCACCAATGCCCACGGTGCCTGTTGTCCAGTAACGGAAAGAATAATTTAAACCTACATATGCTTGATTAGCGTACATATATAACTCATAACCCCGACGCCACCTAGTCCACATAGAGGCGTAGTTATAGTCGTACAGAATACTAAAATCTTTTAAATTAAAATCGGGTCTGAATTTACGTTTAAAAGGCATCGGCGAAGAAAGCTGATGCCCTGTACTAGCGCCTTCAAATGACGAAAAGCTAAATTTAGATTTTTTTGGTTTATGAGAATTCCATTGAAACTCGTCTGATCCTTTCCGTCTAGTCACGGATCAGTAGAAACCTCCCTGTGCCATGATACAAACACCGGAGGTACTTAAACCACCGGACACTGCGGCCGGACCGTTGCCGAGATAACCAACACAAAGGATATATCCTTTTTCAAGATACATCGCCTCAGCTTTACCTCTTTCAATCGGATAAACGAGACTAGTATCACCAACTTGAGGAGTAGGCGCGACACATGCAGGAAGTTCAACTCGTTGAATAACGCCTTCAGTTGCGCCCGAAAGACCTACCTCAAATTTCCCAACAAGTAAAGAAGTCGAAGTAGAGGGAGCTGCTTGGTTTGGAGCGTAAACATAAACTCCGAAAGCGGCAGTGCGTACACCTGACCTATTCGGATAACTTTCAGCAGAAACTACAAAAATATCTTCAATAAGAGCACCATCCTCAGAAGGAAGATCTCCCACACGGACAAGTTGGATAAGATCACCAAAATCAGGATTACTGGCGTTAGCAATCACCGTAGTGCCGTTGTTGATCCTAGCTCCCCTAAAAAGGGGACGATCCACCATCAGGGGTTGCTTGTTTGTGCTTGTGGATGCCATTAGATGCGCTCCGTGAGATTAGTGAATTAGTTAGCGTGCCGGTGTGGCAGGAGCTTGAGAAGGAAGTGTTCCGGTTGCAGCCGGAGTACCTAAATCAAACTGTCCGGTCTTCAGAGCTTTAAGAGCAGCCTCAAAGGGTATCTTATTTGATCGAACCCCTTCAAGTATTAACTGACGTTCTAAATCTTTTTGACTTGTTGCTTCGCGATCCTGACGAGCTTGAATTGTATCTTGTTCGTTGCGCTTCATCATCTGCTCGTACACTTTAAAAATTAAAGCGTCGCCCGCCATTCTCGAATCTTCAGAGTCACGGCCAGGGAGAGGTAAGCCCTCGTAACCACGTTTAAAACTTAAAGCAACTTCAGCTATAGGTAAAAGCGCACCTGCAATATCGTTAATTGTCTTTAAAAATCCGCCTCCCTTGCCACGTGGCTCAGAGTCCATAGAGACACCAGCAGCTGGGGTCTCACGAGGGCTGAAAACAGGCTCTTGAGTTGCGCTCTCCACAGGGGGCTGAGGCATGAAATAAGGGACACGCTCGCCACCAGAGTAAGCGTAACTACGTGGTGACATTGATGGGGCGTTCATACGCTTACTCTAAACGTTTTAGATCCTGCAGTTATTTTACTATCAATACCCAGCGGACATTCCAGGACGAGGTGCTTGCTCCTTAAGAAAATTTAAGACTCGCTGCAAATTAGGTTGAACTTGAGGAGACGTCACACCAACCATATCAAAAGCACCTTGATTTGGGCTTACTGCAGCATCGGCAGTTGCTCTAGCGTTACCAACAGCAGCAGCATCAATCTGAGAACCAATAGGGGAAGTTACCGTGGTAGTGGTGATTGACTCAGCACTTTGTTGATTAGCGGCAGGGTTAGCAAGTTGCCGTTCTTGAAAGCGATAGGCAAGAACAGGATTTGCAGAGGCCCACATAGCCAAGCCACCACCGATGGTAGAGCTTTGACCCTCCATGTACTTCATTAGCTGTTGAATTTCAGGTTTTGCCTGAGCATATGCTTGACGAGCAGCGGCATAATCTTCCATGCTCCGGTACCGCTCGGGACTCATAGGTTCTACAGCGCGGCGTACTGCCGCAGCTCCTGGAGCGGATTGGGCAAGTGCTTCTCGAATCGCACTCTCTCGTTGGAGGTTCCCCGTGGTAACAGTGGGCCCTGCGACCGAGGGATCGCTATTACCAAAAGCACGAGACGCCTCCATTGCACTGGAGTCAGCAACACCTAAAGGGCTGCCATCTGTTTCACCAAAGAGAAAAGGTGTAGGAGTTTGAGTTAAAGGCAAACTCGGAGGTGAGCCAGCAGTTGTTTCGCCAGTGCGATCACCGGACATCATCCCTGCCATCCCGGCACCGAACATGCCTAAACCAGCAGCCCCCGCAGCAGCTCGGAAAGCGGGGTTATTAAAGAGAGCTCCGAGATCCACAAGCTCGGCGCCGCTAGCTGCGTTACGAGATAAGAGTTCGGGGCGGATGGTGTACTCGCCGCTAAAAATATCAGGAAGGTTAGAAGTAAAAATTGATTGTTGACCTTCGGGCACTGCGGCATTGCGAGCAGCTCCTGGCTGAGCCTGACTTAAACGAATTGTTTCAAGATTACGTTCAGTTGCTACAGGACCACCACGGTAAAATTGACCTCCAATCGGCGTTCCTTCTGGTCGAACAGCACCTCTAGTGGTGGTGAACTCAGCAACAGACCGTGAACCAGCAGGAAAGCGAAGGTCAAGTTCACCTTGTACTGGATTTCCAGTCATTGAAGGCCCTTGCATCGGGGCTCGTGCTGGACCTTGAAGGGTAGGTTGACTAATTAAATCTTCGGTAAACCTAGTACGCGCAACAGGAGGTGGCTGAGGAGCAAAGGTGTTTACATTTGGTGAATCAGCAAAAGGAACGCGAGTATTAGCACCCATCCACTGAGGTGCAGGCGCTTGCCCGAGTTGACTAGATGTAGGGATATTACGAGTACCTAACATTCCTATATTGTCACCAGCTTGTACAGCTCGACGTACAGGTGCACTCTCAGCGCCCGGAAGAACTTGCCTAACTGCCTTAAGAAGTTCACTAGCTTCGCGAGGACCGCCAGCGCGTTGGATTAAGTTTTTAAGAAGACCGACCCCTCCGCGAATACCCGATTGCATCTCTAATTAACGCAAGATCAATAGAGACAGTCTATCTCCAATTTGCGTAAAAGTAGAGACGATCGGACCGAGATACATCCGGTGGGCCAGGGATGGCTTGAATAAATTCACCACCACTCCGCTCAAAACGATAACGAGATGCCACGGGGTCTTTATAGTTTGGCACGTAGAGCATCTCAGCTAAACGTCCACATTCATAAAGATAGTTTTCACGCCAAATCCGAGCCGTCTCGCGTTTGTCTTGGATAGAAATCGAACGAGAAACATCACCAAGAATTGTTTCTTGACGGCTAGTTGCACGCCCTGCGGCTAGCTCAGTTAATCGTTCCGCTTCTTCACAGCGCTCAACTTGAGCAACAATCTTGTCGTAGTAAAACTCACTGGGAATACTATTACAAGCTTCTAAAAGGCGAGCATAGTCCCCAGCAGGTACTGTAGCAATATTATAACCTAGGTGATAAGCGACACGACTAAAGTTAAAGTCGTCAGCGCGGTAGCCAAAGGTTTGCGCGGGGTTACGCGTTAACTGATTAACAGCCGCGTAAATTACTTCGCGCTTAGTGGCGTCTGTAGTTGTAGGTTGAAATACAACCCCTTGTTGAGCTAGAAAAGATTGAATCTGTTCTAACTCGTTTTGACTTAGTTGCGCCACAACCTAAGACTCTTACATCTTCTTATTCTACGTACACAACTCCAGTAGCAAACACTTCAGACCATTCGACTCTTTTAATACTTTCGAGTTGCTCAAGTTTTGTAAATCGTTCACCAGGCAAAGATTGACGTAATTCAACAATTTCTTTAGCTGTTTTAAGTCCAACCCCTGGCAAACACTGACTTAAACCTTCAGGAGTCAGGTTATTTAGGTTAATTCGGTTGTCTGTAGGAGGAAGAGGCTTAACAACAGCCAACTCAACTTCATCTTTCTTGATATTTCGACGCCCACGGCGAGTTTGGAGAGTATTTGAGACCGGTTTAGGGTCCAAATCTTCTTTAAACTCATCAACTTGATCTTTATGAGCAAAAAATACTTTTCCAGTGGTGCTGGAACGCACCATAAAGTACTCACCTTCATCGTGAGTAGAGATTACGTCAATTTTAACCCCACTGGGTTTATAAATTTTGGCGGACATCTGAAAAGTCAGTATGTGAGCAGTAGTTTAGGTCAGGTTAGCCTAATCTTCGTACATACGCTTTAAATCTTTCTCAAAATTCCCTAAAAACTCAGCTCTTTTCTCCCAAGTATCTCCTCCAGTGCACCCTTTTTTAGGATTAATGCACTCCGGGTCGGAGACACGATTGCAAACTAGACCTGCAAGATCTAACTCATTGCCTCTGTAACCAGTTTTCCAGTGGTGAGCACCATTAAGCCACGTGGCACCACAACGTGAGCATTCCTTGCGTTCTAATTTTAAATCTGAAAACTCTCTATCATCCATATGAGTGAGTAAAGACGATACGCTTTATTAACTTTGACAGTGAAATGCGTTAAACATCATAAAAGATTACTTAAGAACAAGAAATAAAAAACCCCTCCCGAAGGAGGGGCTCCCTTGTTCGCATCCTGAGTTTATCAGGAGGGCGAAGTTGAGGTATAGATCGAGGATTCGATGACACCAGCAGGCTGCAGAGCAAGATCAGACCGCTCGGGCGGTTGATCGGCAACGATCCAGCACACCTCACAGATAGCGAGAGCTTTGTTCTTGCCGGACAGCTTGTTAGCTGCAGCACGGGGATCATAGATACCCGAACCTTGGGCCAGACCAGAAGCAACAGCGCCACCCAGGTTGGCGGTGGTGAACAGTTTCCAACGAGTATCAGCAGTCAGAGCAGACAGGCTGCTCGAATTGATGATGTTGGTGGAACCGACAGCACCATTGACAATGCGGCTGCTCGAACCAGTCAGGGTCGTACCGAACTGACCAGACACCACGGTGGTGGTGTCACGCAGACCTTGGCCCACAGCGGGGATTAAGGTCAGTCGAGGAGTGGCAGAACCACCGGCAACGCCGGAACTCACGACATCGCCGCCGTCTACACGCAGAGAAGTGCGGTACACGAAAGCACCAGAAGGCACAGTAATGCCATCGGTGATGTCAGCCCGAATGTCCTTGTGGAAATCGGGGGAGGGGATAATAACGTTTGCGTTCAGGAAAGGCTGATTCGCAGCGTTTTGACCGGAACCGTAAGGTTGGGTGTAGTAGTCAAGCTGGTTATTGGTACCCAGAGCTTGATAGCTCAGGTCGACATAACCGATAGCTTGCTGGGCAATCCAACCGGGACGGAACACCACGCCCACAGGGCCACCGATAGGTTGGTCGGTGAAGCTCGTTTGAACGCCATTGGCGTTCTCGAACTGCATGGTCCTTTCTTCGTGCCAGTAACGAAGAACGTTCGTGTAGTTACCAGGATAAATCTTGGCAACCGAGAGCTGATTAGGGTTGATAGTCATTGTTAGTTACCTCCTCAAGCGTCGAAAGAGTAACCAATGGTGACGAAATCAGCATTCAGAAGTTCGAAACCTGCGTACAGGCTCCAAATCATCATGATGAAACGGCTGAAGTCGTCGTTGTTGTTGAGGAGCACCTGGGCATTGTTGCCACCGATGCCAACACCAACAGCTTGAGGACCAAAGAAGATACCAACAGCAGCGTTATAGTTAGCGGTGCTGGAAGCAATGGTCGCGCTCTGAGATTGAGTAGGCATGTTGGTGCTTTCGAAGAAGCGCACGCCCTCAAACACAAAGCCAGTAGGCATAATCGGCTCGCCAGCCACGAAGGTGGCTTGGCCAAAGCCTTGACCCATGTACAGAGCAGCGTTGGGCTGCATCCCGGACATGAGGGGGTTGATCTGACCATTGCCAGGATAACGAGCAACCTCGCGGAAGTCGCTGTTCTGACGAAGGTGCATCAGGAAGGTCGGATCGCAAACGCAGCGATAGAAACCGTCCTGGAAAGTGGGGGTGTTCCGCTTACGCAGGCTCTTCACCACGCGCAGCAGGTCATCCTTAACGTCGAACTTAGCTTGCTCGGCGTTGGTGTAGGTCAGAGCGCCAGTGGCGAGATCACCAGGGAAGTAGTAACCGCCTTGGGTATCAGAAGATTGACCTTTGGAAACAGTCTTCAGGAGTTCATTGATGAACACCCGATCACGCCAACGACGATAGTCGTCGAGCAGAGTCAGGCTGCCGATGGATTGGTGGAAAGTGGTGAGATTGCCAGTATCCAGCAGGAGACGCTGGGCAGTGATCAGAGTCTCACGCGCAATCTTGAAGGTGCTGGGCTGAGTGGGATCACTCGGGTCAGCAGGGCCTGTGTACTCGCGAAGCGTCACGAGCACTTTGTCCTTCACAATATTGCGGCTGTTAGCAGTACCGATGGTCTGCTCGGCAGTGCGCTCGCGAGATTCTTTGGAGCCGGGGTTACCGAAGAAACGGTAACGATCGAGCTGTACAGTCTGACCGGGTTGCTTCGAGAAATCGTGAACAACTACGGGTTCCGCAGCCATCTCGACGATGTATGCGGGGTGGGGACGGTACAGTTCAGCACCAAGAATCTTCGGAAAGTCATTATCGATAAACATCGATAATATCCAAAAGAAACTACAAAAACAATCTTAAAACATGAGGATCATTAAGAGTAAAAAATTGTCGCACTTTTAGCGGTTTAAATTTTAGTCCCAGGGCTAAAGGTCCGCACCATGTTACGTACACCTTCTCCAAGCACACCATATATAAAAGCATAATTTGGAACATACCTTAAAGATTTACCTCGATAGCTATTACGAACTGGTGAACCCATCTGACCAGGTACCCCTGTATAACGAGTCTCCGTGAGGCTTTGGCAATATACGGGATGGTGATACACCCACGCAGCGCGAGAACCTGATGTGTCGTTAGTTGGATTAGTAAGCGTAGGGGAAGCGATTGTGGGGTGTGTTACACCACCGCCAGTAATTCCTCCACCATCTACCGTGTTGTCATTCGAACTAGGTGTTTGAAACGGAGAATAAAGCTGGTTATCAGGAACTTGTTCGCCATACCAAGTATGTGTACCGAAGTTACGTAGACCAGGTTCAGGCCCATAAGCAGTTTGAACACTCGCGTTAGCGTTACTGTAAATACCCTGCGCACGAAAGCCAACGTAGCTATCTAGTAATCCAGACGCATGAGGTTGAATATTTTCGTAGTTAGTCCAGTAACCAGAAATAGCAGGAGGCACCGCCCGCCAATCCGTAGTGAAATAACCATTGAGATTCGGAGGACCTACTGGAATACGACCAAAATCAGCACCTTCATCATTAACCCCGTACCAAGTCTGTTGTACCCCAGAAGGGGGTACATACCCACTTGAAATAGTTAAGTACGTGTCGGTGAGATTTAAGTTGTCACCAGTACGCTGAGGGCCCGACTGGATCGGGTGATAAAGGTTTTTATCGTATTTCCAATTAGTCTGCGCTGCGTATACCATAGTGCCACTCCAGCTTATTTAATTGTACTTGTTCTAAAATATTAAAGAGCTTGTAAGGGTAAATGTCTTCCCACATAGAGAAAGCCCTTACGATGTTTTTCGAAGACCCAGAAGCATCTATAGCTTGTTTTTCAGGCTCAATAACAGAAAGTCTTACCCACCCACGGGGGATTAAAAAAGTTATTCCTTATTTAATCAAAGCTTCTATAGTCGGTTATATGCTGGCGACTTTTGTAAGCCCGGCTATTGAAGAAAGATTTAGGCTCACAAAAAATGAGGCCATAGCGACCGCATTTATTATCGGTTATGCCGGAATTCGAATCTTGGCCGCAGCTGAGCGTATAGCCGAAAAAGAACTAGGACGCCGACTAGGAAAAGATAAAGAAAATAATATTAGTTAATAACTA
>Ga0315288_10003092_pt1 | contig 21264 bp, 31 predicted proteins | sample YL17G11_20_MG_FD_203454 | JGI IMG/M metagenome (GOLD analysis project Ga0315288, IMG submission 203454) | Sediment microbial communities from Yellowstone Lake, YNP, Wyoming, USA - YL17G11_20 | ecosystem: Environmental > Aquatic > Freshwater > Lake > Sediment | place: USA: Wyoming | collected...
TTACAAATTGTGCAACTTTATAATTCTCTAAGCTACCTAAATTTAAAAAAGAACTCCAATTAAGTTTTATCTCTTTTTCTAATCTTTTAAGTTGTGGTATTGTTAAAACAGCCCCTTCATTTAAGTCATTACATATTTCCGGATAATTAAATTTACAGAAATAGATGAGGATTTCCTTCGTTGTATTTAATCTATTAAGCAACCCATCTATCCTTACATTGGCTAATTGCTCTCTTAACTTTTTGATGTGTTCCGTTTTAAAGTTTTCATCATCAAACTTGTTCACACATTCTGAACCAACATAAAATACATCTTCTGTGTTTAATATACTGAACCAGTCTAATTCTTTTAGATTATGTTGGGTGCAAGGACATTCATAATAAATATTATTAGGACTTATTGTAGCTATAAAAAAAGAGAAATGTTTAAAGAGTTCTTTAAGCATTTCAATATCACTTATGTCTATTCCCTTTTCTAGCAAAATATTAAAACAAACACTAACGACCTTAATTAAACGATCTTTCTTATGAAACTTATTTTCACAAATTTTTTCAATGTCTTTTAGTATGCCTTGATGATTTTCAAAATTAAAGGTCCTAGCATTAGCAAAATCAATAGAATTACCTACGTATTCATTATTCTCCTTAACAAAATTTTTAAAAAAATTTTGTTTGGTCATGGTAAAAGCCATAAGCTTGCTCCTTTAGTTAGATACATACTGTAATCTCTATCCGGGTCTGAATAAAGTTTGATAAATTATGATTTATTGCTCCAATTCCTTTTGATAAACCAATTGATTGGTTGCCAGGTAACAAATTTATTTGGATCAAAAATTTGGTCTGTTAGAGCAATCTCAATTAATTGTTCTGGTAAAATTGATAGATTGTGTACCCCTTCTGGGCTATCTAAGTCATAAAAATGATATCTTTGTCGTTTATCATAAAATTTTCGGCTAGGGCCAAAATCAAAGGGAACACAGTTTCTTACAATTATACCTTTTTCAATCGAATTTATTTTAGCTTTAACAATCCTTTTTTCATGGATAGCTTTCAAAAATATTTCATGATTTCCCATTATCATCACCAACTACCGAAAAATCGCCATTTATTTTTTGCATTTTTCCGATTTATCACAATCGCAGTGCCTTTTCTTTGTTTAGCCAGCTCACGTAACCTACCAATCTCCTCTGGAGAAGCTCTTGCACTCCCAGATTTAACTTGAACATAGTACTTTCTCCCATCCTTGCATGCGTAGATGTCTGCAGGACCTCTACTTCCAGCACTTCTTCGAATATTTTCAAAACCTTTTTCTTTGAGATCATCCACAATTTTCTTTTCGGCGATTCGACCTTTTCTATAGAGATTTACCATACACAATAATTAGTTTGTGTTCTTTATATACCTATTTATTTAACATCATCAAAATTTTTATAATGCTATTTAGATACTTAGAATAAGAAACATATATAAATAGCCTAATTGTGTATGTTTATGCGATGGGGAGAGGATCGACAGGTATTCTTATCAGAAAAGTTGTTGAGTGTTTAACAGAAGGACCTAGGACTATAGCTGAAATAGCGGAAGCAACTGGTTTAGACAGAACTGCCATAGGCAAATATGTAAACTTGCTCAAAGACAGCAAGTTGCTTTTTGAAGAACAGATAGGGTCCAGTAAGAAGTTTACAATAACACCGACATATAGAACCGATACTTATTTTGGCTTGCCTCTTGAAAAAGTCTCAGAGCAACAAATATCTTCGGTTTATCATCTCATTAATAAATATTGGGCTGAGAAAACAGAGAAGAGACTGTCTAGCACATATGCACAGAAGATTGCTTTTAAAGTTATTAAAACATGTAACGAATTAAAAATTCCTTCAGGGTGGTACATGTATGGTGGGATGAGTGTTGCGCCATATGATGGGTCTGTACACTATCCTTACTACAGCCTGCCACAAAAAGTTGATCTTTGTGTTAAAGAAGTTGTTAAAGAAGTTGTCCCATTTGATCATGCTTGGCAAGTTAAAAACTGGCAATACACAGATGCGCCTGAACTTTATAAAGTAAAAGAAGGAATATTAAAAATTTTGTATGGCCCCAAAATTAATGAAGAACCGAAAAACTCGTTACACATAATAATTAAATTAGTGAGAAAACTTCTTTCTCTTACTCCAAAAGTGGATAGGAAAAATTATGTTGACATACTAGACGCATACCAAGATCTTTTACTTGATATGTACAATAAATTGGATGATAAACGCTTAATAGAACATAAACAAGAATGCATAGAATTATTTGAAGCTATCTGGAGATATATCGCTTTATTTAATTTTAAAAATGATCTTCTAAAATTTTACAATAAAGAAATTTTGGATATGCATTTTCTCCTTGATATACAACAACAAGAGGCTGAAACTATTGAGTTAGGGACTCAACTGCAGTCATTAATTCCTGAAACTGATATAGCTAAAAAGAGAATGTATGACGCTCTTAACCGAATGAAGAGTGTAGACCCTAAACAATTGGAAAAACAGAATAATGAACTTGAGACGCTCCAAAAGGAAAAACGCCTTGAAGAGTACAACAAGGGATTACTTAATAAATTTGGGTTCTAAAGTAGCTGCTCTGGTTTAACGATAGTGATCTTATCTTTGAAGTTATCAAAATCACTAATATTTCTTGTAACAATACAGTCTGCTTTTGATTTTAATGCTAACATCCCATGCAGTTCATCTTGGAAATGAGACGGATTGTTACTTTTTGCGTATACAATATCTTTTTCTGTATGGCTTATAGTTATTACTTTTTTCTTTGTAAGTTCAAAAAACATTCTTGTGTCATTGATAATTTTATGTCTACATAACTCATGAAACATCCATGTTGATAATATCAATTGGTATTTACAAGAAACTGCTTGTATGAATAAATCGGCAGCAGGATTGCCTATGTTTTTACCAAATATGTTTTTCCTATCTTCTACTGCATCAATTACAATGTCTGTATCAATGTAAAGTTTATTCATAATTTTATTAATAACCCCCTACGAATATATACTTTTATTATGAATTAAGTGTTTATACCCTTAAAATTTTGTATATGAATAACGAAGGTTAAATGAAGTTTCCCAATATCTCTCCTCAATGCAGTGACGCCGAATCCAGGCACAAATAGTGAGTTATCATAATTTTATAACTTTTCTTTGTTTTAGCTCAAAAAAACATTTGGCACAGGCTTCTACGTCTCTTAATGCATCGTGGGAATCTTTAAACTGAACCCCAAATAATTTTGTATGCAATTCTAGGAGAGTAGGTTTTTTATAGCCCCCCAAACTCCACGGAATCTTACAAAATTCTTTTGATTGTTCCATCGTACAGATAGGTTTTAGTTTATGAAGATTAGTAACAATTTTTGTTCTTAATAATTCGGCGCCTACAATTTTTTTGTCAAAATCTACATTGTGGCAAATCAATATTTTTGAGGCATCAACAGCTAATGAAAACTTTTTTAAAACTTCATTTAAAACAACCCCTTCCTTTTTTGCTAGTTCTGTTGATACTCCATGAAATTTTATTGAATCCGGAGGTATTGTAAATCCATCAGGTTTGATAATATAACTATGTTTTGAAATTAAATTTTCTTTGTTATCATATTGTAACCATGCTATCTGGACTATACGTGGCCAATTCTTTAAATCAGATTCGGGAGCGTTCCAATTTTTTGGTAGTCCTGTAGTTTCTGTATCCAAAAATAAATACATTTTAGCGCCTATCCTCTTGCGAAATTTTGTTATAGACCAGTTCTAAGATTTTTCGGGAATATACATTTTCCTTTGAGTCTAAAAACAGTGTTGCTCTATAAAAATTGTGGGTACACATATTTAAATCTATGTCACAAAAAGTTAGTTAATGGGCCCCACGAATCCCTCAGAAAACCGCTTTGTTTAACGCTATTTAATCAAAATTTTCAGGGAAAACCTCACTTAAACCAGTCCATTAAACGAACTACTTTGTTCTTCTTAGATCCTTTTTATAAAAAGTATAAAAGAATAAACAAGCTATCAACAAAAAAATACAAAATATTGAAATGATAACCATTAAAAAAGGAGTACCCTCTAACTTCAATCTTTCGGCACAAGCACTGTACCAACCTTTGCAGTGAGTTTCATTAAATAAGTTACAGCTCCTTTCACAGCTCATTTTGTTAGTGGTTAAATTTAATTCGCAGGTAATGTCCTTAGGTATTTGGCTTATCTCCCATTCACTTGTCATAATAACTCCTTTCCCTATTAATGTGACAAGCAAGATAAACACTAATGCACAAGTTCCTAACCACATAAATAAATTCGCTAATTCTTTACATTGCTCTTTCTCATTTAAATATATTTTAACGTAGATTATTAATGATACAGAAATCAAAAAGGCGAATATCAAAATGAATAATAGTGCGGGGGTTAAACAATCTGATTCACTGAATGACTCTCTTAAAAAGTTTGTAGAAAAGGTGAAAACTAAGAGTATCACCGAAATTATTTTTATTTTGTTAGATGCTTCATCTCTGATATTACCTGGGTTAGTCACATGTTTTAGTATATTGTCCTGATTTATTTATTTTTCTTAAAGGATTTCTCAAAAAAGTCTTATAATTTAGGAAATCTTCGTACTAAACCCTGTTTTGGCTCGAAAAGTTCTCCATCTCTCTTCATCTTTTCGATTATCTCTTTTACCTTTGACTCTTCAATTTCTTTTTCCTTCGCAGCATTGATAAGGTCAGCAAGCGCAATATTACTTCCATACTTTGATTCAAGTTCTTTTATTAGCTCGCGCATAATGATTATTCTGTTCCTCTGAGCTGAAGTTATACCTGTTACAATTCTATCAATGTCAAGTTCACCGGAATCTGTAATAGCTTCGGATTCATCCGATAGACCCAACTCCTTTTTGGATTTTATAACTTCAGCATATTTTGGGTCATAAGCATCGTATACTTTATTGAATATAGCCATACGTACTAAAACTTCCTCGCCACAAGTTTTTTTGAATTTAACGCCTAAATCTAAAAATTCAATATTCATTGCTTCACAACTTTTTTTAAGATTACTGTCCGCGGTTATACAAGCTATCATCTTTCTTATTTTGGTACAATCTTGATTTGGATTCTTTTTTACGAATAGCCTAACATAGTCTGTCAATTGGTTTACTGTTGCAGAATCTCCATGTATTTTTAATTCAACAATTAACACATTTCCAAGTTTATCTCTAAACAATAAGTCTATGCGTCTTCTATCTGTATACTCTGATGTATCCTTATCGATAAACATTAAACCTTCTTCGATGTAATGTGAATGGGCAGCCAGAAAGTTCATTAAATCGATTTCATTTTTTACAAATTCAATTTGTACTTTATCCGCTTCTTTTATAACTTTAAAATCTAATATTTTGAAATCATAATACAATCTACCTTTTTCTCCATTTACAGTGGGATAACCCATTAAGGAGATGATACTTCCAGGCTCTAGATCAAAAAATCTGAGTACAAGACCGTACCCAATAACATGAATTTTTTTAGATAAAGGCTTAACATTAAGCGTATCAGAAACTGTGATGTTCATTGCATCTGTGTATTCTGTGCTAAGACACTTAAACTTTCCTTTTCGTCCACACGGACACATCGTAGGTTCTTCAAACACCATGTTAGTATGTATTTTTTCTATTTGTGTCCCACAAACAGGGCATTCAAATAAGCTGTTAGTAATTTGTGGTTTAATCTCAGACTTGTTTGATAAGAATATTTCAATACAACAAAACTTATTCAAAGATTTAGAATTAATATCCTTTAACGTTATGTTAAATCTTTGTGGGACATTTTTAAAAGAGATTTCATTATACTCTTTGTCTTCAAAGACAGCTTCCTCTTTTTTAAGCTTGTCGAAAGCATGATTAAAAATTGTTAGCCCAACCTCGATATTTTCAAATAATAAATTAAATAACGCTGGGTCATATTTATCTAATTCAGTTAAATCTACTTCTAACACACCTTTAACTAAAGAATTTAATAATTTTTCAGAATTTTTCATAAAGAAATCTGTAACAACATTTATAGTGTACTCATCTACATCATGTATGTCTGTCATATCAATCACAAAGAACCTCACTTATATACTGCAGAATATACCTCCTTTTAACAGTTTCGGAGTCGTCGATTCTGTCTATCAATATCTCCCTCAGCTTGTCCCACACCAGAAAACATGCGCATAATCTATGTTAAGCGCAGTTTTGAATGATACTATTTCTTTTTGTATTCCTCTAAAAAGTTTGAGTAAGCTTGTTCATGGCCGCCAAATCTCTTTGAAAAAGCTGAGTCGCCCAATATTAAAATATTATTTAAGCCCACATTATGTTTCCCTATGTGTTTTAGGTAAGCAAATCTAGGTTCAATTCTTTTTTCCAGCGAATAACTAAACCCTTGAGGAAAGTTTTCAATATTTCTAATAGTGTATCCTTTGGATTTATAGAACTCCACTTTTGGTTTCATGTTGTCTTCGATACTCAAACTAAGCACAGCAGGACACCTGCTTACAAACTTACCAATGTCTTTTACTCCAATCTCTTTAAGGTACCTCACTTTTGGCTTCATATTTTCCTCAATGCTTTGACCAAATACAGCAGGAAGTAAGCTTACAAACTTGCCAATATCCCCGACACCAATCTTCTTGAGATACTCAGCTATGGGCTTCATTTTATCTTCAATACTCAAACCAAACACACTAGGATACCTGCTCGCAAACTTACCAACATCCTTGACTCCGATCTTCCTGAGGTACTCCACCTTTGGTTTCATGTTATCTTCAATACTCAAATTAAACACATTAGGAGACTTACTTACGAACTTACCAATGTCCTTGACTCCAATCTCTTTAATGTACTCTACCTTAGGTCTCATATTGTCTTCGATACTATGACTAAACACATTAGGAGCCATGCTTACGAACTTGCCAATATCTTTTACTCCAATCTCTTTAAAGTACTCCACTTTTAGTTTTATGTTTTCTTCAATGTTCAAACCAAATACAACAGGAGACTTGTCTACAAACTTACCAATATCCTTGATCTTAAGGTCCTTAGTAAAATAAACAAAATTTTCAATTATTGTTTTAAATGAACCGGTTGTTTCATTTTTGAAAGGCATATCGATTAATTTTTCAATTAATCCTGTTTTAGATTCAAAACGTGTGCCCACGGGGGTCTTTTCTTTGAGTTCCAAGCAAAGACTTTCTAGCCTGGTGCGGTCTATCGTTTCATAGCTCTCGCTTTTTGTGGCTATGTCTACAAGTTCCCCTAATAAATACTCTAGACTATCACTCATAAGTTATCACTATTTAGTTACTACTTATAAATCTTATCGTAGAAGCAGAAAACATCGCATAACACATCTTAAACAGAATCCAGGACTCCGCTTAAGCATGCCTGTTCTACGCAGTTTTTCAAATATGAATCCCCTGACTCAGAAATTTTTCAGAACTTGTATTGAGTTTTAGCAGTCGATTAAAATCGAAATCTGATGACCATGGAAAACTAAAGTTTCCGAGGTATAAAACATAATCAGGCTTTACATCTTTTCGTAAATGAGTTATAGAAGCTGTTTTAATATTGACATAGCCCTTTTCCCGCAAATAGCCTAAAGCGGCATTCATGGTATCCCCTGTATCTACTGAATCATCCACCAATAATATGGCAAGATCAGTTCCGGCAGTCAATCCGCCATTCCCATATGCTTGAGGAGAAATGTTGTCGCGCAGAAACCTGTTAAACATACCTGTAATTATTTTTAATTCCTGCGGCATATCCAGGTAAAGATTCTCAAGGTATTTTACAGGCTGACTGTTTAAAAACGGGCGATGCACATCAATAGAATATTTAGGTTTATCAAATAGCTGCGAGATTAAGGTCCCGACTGTGCAGCCGCCATCTTTTATGTCCACAATTATGTCAGGCTTAAACTCGGGAGCAATTATTTCATATAACTTTTTACAACTTTTTAAAATCATTTTTTCAGTAATTAATTTGCGCCGCTCTTCCATGCCATAATCTCCAGAACCCCACCTTTCTAAACGCGATTATTAAAGAGTCCTCTTACACACTTCACATCTTTTATAAATAATGAACGATCCAAAAACTGATTGCACTCAACTGTGACCTCGCCGGAAAAGCCGTTCTTTGTTAATATCTCGCCTATGCGATTAAAATTAATAGGGTCTTTTCCAGACGGTACACGGCTGTTCTTCAGATGTATCCCCTTGATATGTGAAATGTGGTTTTCCAAAGCCTGATACAGATTTGCTTCATAATTGTATAGATGTGCTGTATCAACTACTACTCCCACCTTGTCATAAATCTCAAGATTCTTTTTGGATAAATCAAAGACGAACGCACAAAGCTCATCAATGCTTGGGCAGAATACTGTTCTTGGGAAAGGCGAAAGCTCCCCGCCTAGGTGTTCTATAAGTATATCGACAGTATTTGGCAACTTTTCTGAAAGTTCCTGATAGACTTTTCTCACGATTTTCTTGTCATCAAGTTTCTTTTCATAGATTGCAGTAAGAACGTGATTACTCCCGATTGTTTCAGCAAATTCAATAAGTTTGGAGATGTACCCCATGAAAAATTCCCTGTCTTTTGGGCTTGATATAATATTTTTCCCATGACAATCGTAGGCAATGATAGTCGGACAATCCACCCCACTTAACAGCTCTGCCAACTGCTCCTTATGGTTCAAGTCTTCAGCAGTCACTACAACATCCAGGGCTACATCAGCATTTTTCGCATTGCGAATCCGCGCTTTTAGGTCATTGCCTGGTATTGATGCACTGCAATACGCCAAGAAAGCTTTTTTAACCCTTACCCAGGGCAATTCATTTCCGAACTTTTTCTTCTCTTGGAAAAAATGTTCCCTGCACAAATAACTCCAGCCTTTATGCTCGTACTTGTCGCCCATTAGAAAGGGATGAACCTGGAAATATGCCGTATTTTCGCATTTCCCGTGATAATCGCATTTCGGAATTTCCATTAAAACCAACTTTAACAGATATTTTGTTCCAGAACCCCACCTATAGTCTGCAGAATATAATCGCTTTTAAAGTTAACGAATCCCTGGAGCTACATCCAGTAAACTCTAAGGAAGCCTTTAATCCAGTCGTGGTAAATCTTTTCAGCTGCTCGATTAGTATCATAGATTCCGCCTGGCTTCAGGTAATTGTACTTCTGGGCAAACCTTTCGAGAAATGTGTCCAATTCATCCAGGGGAAGGCCGTATTTTTCCTCAACAAATTTGCCAACACCCCTGGTCCGGAACTCAGAAAGCAATGCAATAACTGATTGCTCAATGTCTGCTATCTGCTGAGGGGGAATGCAACCTTTAAGGATAGCAGATTTTTTCCCTTTGAATGGAAGTACCCCTGGCGTGTCGATAAGCATGGTATTGGCGTCCAGACTAAGGAATTGGATGCCTTTTGTATAACCTGGAAGGACCCCTGTTGGTGCTGAATGCCTGCCAACTAATGCATTGATCAAACTTGATTTTCCGACATTTGGATATCCTATGATGCCTATCCTGGTCTTCTTTTTGTTCCGCACCATCCGTATCGCGCTGAAAATGAGTCGCGCCCCTTTTTTTTGTGTGGATGATGTATAGATTGTTCTTGCGTCCCTTGAAAGCTTTTGGGCTGCCATTTTTACAAAAGTTTCAGGAACAAGATCCGCTTTGTTCATTACAATGATGAGGTCCTTTCCAAGCTTTTTGATCATTGCTTCAAGCCCAAAATTTCTGGAATCCATTGGAAACCTTGCATCAACTACCTCGATTATTACATCAGCTTTTCTGATTACCTTTTTTACCAGTTCCGAATAAGATACCATCGTTGTACAGATTCAAAGAAAATGCCCTTTATCAGGGTTTCCAATAACATCCATTTGGGCCTTTAACCGCAGATGCCTTCATCGCTTGCCCCATGAATCCCCCGCAAACACTTGACAGAACGCGTTTAAATCTATTTCTTAACAGCTTCTACTTTAAGGCTCTCAAGAGCTACCCCATTGTACTGGCTTTTGCTGATTTCTTTGTCTTCGCCGAGAATTCTTACTTCAAAACCAGCTTTTTTCAATTTGTCAATATAATCATCTTTAAGCAAAGCTCCTGCAACACAGCCGCACAGAAGCTTCTCGTCATTTTTCTGTGCTTTAGAAAGTTTTTTTAGCAGCACAATGTCCGAAACACACATCCTTCCGTTTTTCTTCAAAACCCTATACGCTTCCCTGAACACTTTGAGTTTGTCAGGTGCCAGATTAATCACACAGTTGCTTATTATTACATCAATAGAACCATCCTTAACCGGAAGCTCTTCGATGTCGCCGAGCCTGAACTCGACATTTATGAAACCATATTTTTTTGCATTTGCCCGCGCTTTTTCAATCATCTCTTCTGTCATATCTATTCCGATTACCTTTCCTTTTGACCCGACTTTTTTTGATGTTAGAAAACAATCAATGCCTGCTCCGCTGCCTAAGTCAAGCACGGTGTCGCCTTCTTTTATTCGTGCAAGAGCTGTCGGATTACCGCAACCAAGGCCCATGTTTGCATCAGGCGCAACCTTCAGCTCTTCTTCTGAATATCCTATCTCTTTTGAAATTTTTTTAGATGAACAGCTGCAGCAACCGCCTGTGCTTGCAATCTTGCTGTAGCCCTCTTTAACAATCTCTTTTACTTTGTTTTTTGGCATAACCTTCAACATACACAATCTGTTTTTAAACATTTTTGATGTTATTCCTCAGTACCCCGCGAATCCCTTGACCCAATAAACCCTGCATGGCAAAGATGAGGTACAAAGGAATTACTTTAGAACGTTTTATTAATTTCGGGTCGTTATTCAAAGATATATGGAACTAGGAAAAATACTGTATGTAATCAACAGAAGGGATTGGCGTTCATGGCTTTCTAAGAATCATGATAAAGAACAAGAAATCTGGCTGGTCTACTACAGAAAATCATCGGGTAAGCCAAGAATTCCGTACAACGATGCTGTTGAAGAAGCACTCTGTTATGGCTGGATAGACAGCATTGTCAAACATGTTGATAAGGAAAGATTTGCCCAAAGATTTACACCTAGGCGGCCGAAAAGTGTGCTGTCAGAGCTGAATAAGGAACGTATCCGTAGACTTATTGCAGATAAGCGTATGACCTCTAAAGGCCTTGATGCAGTCAGTCATGCATTTGATAAGAACCAAAAATTTACAATCGCATCTGATATTTTGAAAACTCTTAAACAAGACAAGGATGTTTGGAAAAACTTCCAGAAATTGCCTAGCTCATACAAACGTATTCGTATCAATTGGATAGAAACAGCTAGAACTCGTCCAAACCTCTTTAATCAGAGATTAAGATATTTTCTCAAGATGACAGCAAAAAATAAGAAATTTGGAATGGTACAGTAATCCCCCGACTCAAAAGACATATACTCTGACAAAATTACATAACTAGTGTCATGGAAAACGAAACCGAGCCCAAAAAAGATTGGAAAGCAATAATGAAAGAGCGCAGGAAAGAAATTTACATTAAAATGAAGGCTCAGCGAAAAGCGTATCTCGCTAAGCCCGAAGTCAGGGAAAGAATGCAGATAGCTAAATACAAGGCAAAAAACCTGCGAAAAGCATTCATGAAACGGATAAAGGAAGAAAGAAAGCGCAAAACAGAGAAAAAGACCAACACATCCCCTTATTAAACCCCTAAATACTGTATATTATTCTAAAGGTGATATTTAAAATGGTAAAAGTCAACTGCAAACGTTGCGGAAAATTAGTTTTTGAAAGTAAGGGAACTAAACCTGTTTTCGGCAATTTTATCTGCGTAAGCTGTGATTCAAAAGAGCGCGGGCTGAAAAAAGCAAAAATAGCAGCGGATAAGTAAACAATCAGATGTTGCTGCATCCTTTATTTTCTAGATTTTTGTTAATGCATTTAGTATTGATGCATGAGCAGTCTTCAGGATTATATGCAGCACTGCAAGAAAACATTGCAGTACAAGCTTCTGGCTGCTTGAAGCTGTTTTCATAAGCTTTGTTTATGCATTCAGAAGGGTGACAGCCTGGTTTAGGTATACAATCACTATCAGCATTACAAGAATAAAGTTCTTCTTGACTTGGATTAGTGCATCCTAAGATTAATCCAATTAAAAAGATTGAAGCGAACGCGAGCAAAACATATTCATTTTTCATGTAACATCAAAGAGATTAGTCGTTTATCTTACTTCTCAATATTTTTTCTCAGCGCAGCAGTAATGTGCCAAAGACCATTGATAAAACAGAAGATGCTGACAAAGTTGAGCACTGGTGCAAAGGCAACATATCCCGACAGGTATATAACATAAATCAGCAAGAAAACACCCAAACTTGCAGCAAACATCTTAATGCCCTCGCGCAAATTTGGTCTGCCATAATCAACTATTAGGATATCCCTATGAAACACAAAACCTACAACAAAGATGCCGATAATGGTTAGCATGTAGTATAGCCACTGCGTTGTTGCAAGGTTATACAGGAAGATAATCAATAACACAATCAGAGTAGGTATAGATATTGCGTATTTTGGGATTCCTTTTTGTTTGTCCATACTAGTTTGGAACGTCTGATATTTATTTAATTTTCTGTGATAACTCAGCATTAATCAGTTACAGACTGGTGACTGCAAATCCCCGCCCAAAGACTTACCAATGATCTACTACGATCAGTTACTAAGAATCGGCTTTCCATCAATCAGCCTAACAACAGCCGTCACCTTTATCGGTGCTCTGTCTGCAGGCTTGTTCGTAAGGTCGACTTTTTTGCCATCAGCAAGAATCTCTGCTTCGCCAGCAGCCACATAGATGCACCCAGAATCATCATAAATAAGAATATCGCTCCTAGTCTTCATGGCAATCTTGCTTGTGTCACAATTGGGTACACTGCTCCAGCCCGCATATTTCGCATTCAGCACCATAATTTTACCTGTATAAGAGCTAGGATTAGCCAAAATATCTCCTATTGTTACGGTCTTTCCTGTGCTCGCAATACCCACTGTAGTTGATGTCTCTTCTGTGCTTGCATTATCCTGGTTTTGAGAACTGGTACAGCCTAAAACTAGACCAACTAAAAGAATGGAAACAAAAGTCAATAACAGATAAGTACTTTTCATATAATCCTAAAGAAGAACCTTGTTTATTTGAGTTTGTATCAATAAATCCAAGAATCCCCTGATTCAAACACTTACCAGAAACCCAGATAAACGAGCTTTTTCTCTGAAACGTCATGGCAAAATACGACGATTTGGCAGATATATACCACAACACCCGCATGAGTGGAAAAGCTTTCTATAACGAATATTATGAAGTGCCGGCTATGCTCAGATTGTTACCGAACCTTAAAGGAAAAAACGTTCTTGATTTGGGCTGCGGCTCAGGCATTTACACTAAGATATTTCTCAGTAAAGGCGCAGCAGTCACAGGTGTTGACATAAGCCGTAAGATGATTGAAATTGCCAAAACATACGCACCTGAGGCAAAGTATCTTTGCCAGAACATGACAAAGTTAACTGTTCCAAAATCCAGCTTTGACATAGCTGTTGCCAGCCTTGCATTGCAGTACCTGACGAACTGGAAACCCGCACTTAAAGCAGTTTACCGCTCGCTTAAGAAAGGAGGATTTTTCTTTTTCTCCATAACAAATCCGCTTTTTGAGATAGCAGACGTGTTTGACAGGTCAGGCAGGCATTACAGTTGGATTGGGCATGACACCAATTTCAAAAAAGGCAAGACTGTTGTGCACGGTGATTATTTCAGGCAAAGATGGATTGTTTTGAAATGGAGAACCGAACGCTGGGGAAAACCAATTGGACTTCGAAACTATCACAGGACACTTGAGTATGTAATCAACACATGCATAGCAGCGGGGTTTGTCATAAAGGGAGTTTATGAGCCAAGACCTGTGGCGGCGGGCGCGAAGATATCACCAGTTGAATATAAAATCCGCAGCCAGCTTCCAAACTTTATGATTTTTAAACTTCAGAAACCCAACTAAATGAACTTATTACTGGAAATACTGGACAGCACCTTAAAAATCATAAAGGGGGAAATTCTTAAATCTGGTATAAAGCTAAAAAATGAAACTTAGCGAAGTGAGACAGAACGAAAAGTTTATATACTATAGTAGGCTATAGACGTCTATGGAAAACATAACAACAATACAAATCTCAACTAGTTTAAAAAACAAACTTGAACATCTAAAAGATTTTACTAGAGAAACTTATGAAGATGTAATATCCAAACTTATAGACATAGTTGCTGAAGACAATATGGAACTTTCTGCAAAAACAAAAAGGGATATCGAAGAATCCAGAAAACAAATCAAAGAAGGAAAATTTGTTACACTTGAACAGGTTAAAAAAGAGCTTGACCTTGTATGATCTCAGAGTTTACTGTGATTTTATCAGAAAACGCTGCAAGCCAGTTAAAAGACTTGCCTAAGGAAGTATATCAAAACATTGTAACTAGATTAAATGCAGCAAAAAAGCGGCCGTTTCATTTTTTCATACGTTTGAAAAACAGGCCAGACTATAAGATGCGTTGCGGTGATTACCGGGTAACTGCAGATATAAATATACATGAAAGAAAGATATTTGTAACAAAAATTGGGCATCGAAGGAATATTTATGAACAATAAACTAGAATTGAGTAAAATTCAGGAAACAAAAATGAAAGAATTGTGGTACAATGAGAAAGACGAGATATGGGAACGGGTTTCTGAACTTAGACCTGAATCTAAAGAAAAACTGGCTACATGTAAAATTTGTGATATTAAATACTCAAAAACAAAACCTTGCTGTAACGAAGCTGTTTTAATGAGAAGAAAAGATTTAGGAGAATTTGGAAAATTTATGGGCGAGGACTACTGGTATTGGTTTTGTCCAAAACATGGACGTCATGATAATCCAAATTACGTTTAAGAACCATTAGACGAAGTTAGAAGAGTCCATAGCTTATGTATGAGAATACACTAAAGAAACTAAATCTTTAGCACTCACAACCATAGAGGTAATTATTAAAATTAATAATAAGAACGAGATAATTGCCATTATCTCTAGACTATCTTTTGGTATAAAAGAAATCTTATACTTCAAACTTACAAAATCTAAAACAGAGACTAGTAAAAATAGAAATGACGCTAAAAAAGAAAATAGCAGAACGATAGACCAAAAAGGCCAATCTGCTTGTCCCCTTTCTACTATAAATTGAAATATGGCGTACAGTATAGCCGATATAGTAAATGAGATAGTTAATCCAGTTCTGATATAATTTCTCCATTCTTTTATGTCTTCTTTATTCAAAAACTCACCTTACCCTTTATTAAAAATTTTGGAGTAAACGTCTAAAACAGAGTTGTCTTTTGTTAATACAACTGTTATGTTGATGGGGTGCTCGTTATTAAATTTTCCAGATAAGTCGCAACCAAAAACATAGACATCGTTATTACCCACATTACCTTTATTCGTGTTACATATAAGCTCATTAGAATCGGAATAAACCATTAGGTTAAGCATCTCACTTCCACCACCTGTTGCTATTGCTGCTGGAGGTTGCCCAAATTGAACACTGTTGATTTTATTATCCCCAACGAAAACCATTATATTGCTCTCTTGGGCGCAACCAAGTATTAGCTCAACTAAAATAAGCGAAACAAAGATCAACAAAATTGATGTTGTTTTCATAATAATTTACAGAAGATAGTTATTTATATCCTTTTGATTTATTTTCAATATTGACAATAAATCCTGCGGATCCCTGCTCAAAGAAAGCCGCGAAGGAATAAGCTGGGGTACAAAGACTTACCAGAACTATTTTTTGTATTTTGTTGGTTAATACAAGTTCTAATCGATATCCTTTGCCCAGCGTTCGATACATCTTTTGGTATTTTGTATTAGGTCTTTATTTTTGGAATAAACACCTAATTCATGTGTGTTTACCAAGGAATAACTAGTAAGATTTGCAGATGATATGACCACAGTTTCATCATCTACTAAGATTATTTTTGCATGTAGGTGGTTATCATATATTATTTTTGCACCCTTCTCTTTAACAAAATCTAAGTTTTCAGTTTTTTCATCTTTTTTAGTCAAGGTAGGATCACGAGTTATTATTGTAACCTTAATTTTTTTATTTAAGGCATCTACAAGATTGTCCAATAGATGTCTACAGGTGTGTATCCAAGGCGAAACCACAACAATATTTTTTGCTGCGGTTAGGATTAAGTCATTTATGTAATCGTATATGTATTTATCTGATATTATCTTCGTGTCTGTTTCCTTTACGGTTTCGTATTCAGGTTTTATAAGGAGAGTAATGCGTTTAAATTTACCTAAATCGTTATCATATTCTACCATATCGCCTTCTACGATTTCTCCAGTTTGGAGCTTATTGAGTATGAAATCATCCCAAACAAAATATACGTCGTCATCACCTTCAAAAACTACTTTTGCATACTCTCTACCATTTTTGTCTTCGGTTAGGTTAATACGTTCAATTTTTGTAACTATCATATATAATCCCTTTTTACTGCCTAGAACCCCACACGTATACTGCAGAATATACTTCCTTTTAAATATTTGCACAAGAAGCTGAGTCCCAGAGAATTACCCAGCCCCGTTTCGTTTAATGCTGTTTAAACTAAAATTTCCTTCAGAAATCTCCGCTTAAACCTGTCCATTAGACGAAATTTCGAGAAAATCATTTAAGGACTAGTTGACCTTCCTTGAATGTATACTTATCAGAGAATCTTGAGTAAATAACCGTATTAAATTTGTCAATAATTTCAAGAGCATCTTTTTTTGCGTCACCAACTTCTTTGGGGTGGACATATTTATTCCTGATATCTCTTACTTTGTCCAGCAATAGATAAGCATCTTTAGTGATTAAGCCGCCCACTAATAATAGATTCAATCTTTTATGTTGATCTATCTTTTTGTTATACAAATCTTGTTCAGTAACTTTTGTGTCATTTATCTTAAACACAAGATTAACCGATAGCTCCATCGCGAATCTTTCCGCCGCAATTCCTACCATAGAAACAGCCGCATGAAATAAACCAAATTCATAGCATTTTCTTGCTTCTTCCATTAATTTTGTATAGAAACTAATCTCATGTGTCATGTAAGATGGTAATTCAGACATCCTTTCGACAATTGCCGGAACTAATGAATTAAGATATTCTTTTTGTTCTTTCTCAAAAGCTTCTCTTACTCCCGGCTGTTTAAGAGCTTTTGGAGTTAAGTCAAACATAATTGGTTTGTACATGGTACCAAAAAGAAAAACTATGTTTATCTAATTATTTATTTTCAATATAGACAATTAATCGCGAATCCTCCACTCAAAAGTTATGCTTAAATGTTTTTTTATTTTAGATATCTAAAAATTTTCTCGAAAATCTTTATGAGCTTACTTATCTTCTTTTCCTCATCTTCGGAGGTACCCATCTTTATTCGTCCTTTTATGTCTATTTCGAATTTGTAATCTTCATCGTCAATACCTTTTATCTCATTTATCATTGAAGCAGGGATAATATCCTCGTCCAAAAATTTACTATCTTTCAAGTTTGTTTGACGGCCCGATGTTATCTCTAGTTTAGGATTAACCTTAGACATATCCTCAAATATTTTTTCTAATTCTTCATCAGTAACGTAAGAATGATGTTTTCCAGAACCAACTTCGGTTAGTTTAATATGGTTTATTTCAACCAAATCATTATAGAATTCACTAAGAGTTTCTTCTTCAATATTAAAAATTTCTCTGAATTTTAATTTTTCTAGTTCTGCTTCTATTAACGCTGAGTTAATTTCGTCGAAATAATCATCCTTAGACATTTTTCTTGTACGTTGGTAAGCAATAAAACCACTATTAAATATTAGGATATAACCGAATCTTGTGTATATCCTGTCTTTCTCGCTTTCCTCATTTTGATTAGTTAAAATATTATCTTTTCTCATTAACTCTTTTGCAAATTTTGCATATATACATTTTTTTAATTGTTTAGCATATCTAAATCCTATCCTGTTTGGGGGATTTCCATGTATCCCTTTTTTGTTTAACAGATTAACTATAGCTTTTAATTTTTCAATAGTTACATCTGTATCTTCTATCTTTGCTATTCCAAACGACATAAATGCCATAGGTTAGATTAATAAAATCCAGAATGATAAGGTTTTCTATGAAAGAATTTATTAATAAACATAAAGACTTTTTATTAGCTCTGCTGATTACGTTAAATATCGCTGTTTGGTTTAGGGATTTTAATATTGTTAATGCAATAAGTCTTTCTAGTCTAATCAATGTCTACATAATAATAATTATAAGTTTTAGCTTAGGGATATTCGGAATATTTTTTTCTCAAAAAGAGATTATTAGACGACTATTTAGTACTGAACATACAGAAACAATTTTTACGTGTTTTTATACACCAATCGTTACATCACTATTCGGTTTGATTTTGCTCGTATTTTCTAAACAAATTGAGAGTGCCATACCTCAGGTAGCATTAGCGCATTCATTTCTTTTTTTGTATACAATAATAAGCTTAGTACTAGCGTTAAATTTAATTCCAAGATTTATGATAGGGGCATTACGTAAGGGCTTAGATAAAACTTAATTTGCTGCAATTAACAAACCGTTTTCTTGTTGTATAAGCTGCGGAGGAAACCAAAAGAAGATGATCCATTAAAAAATCATTTTGTTCAAATAGTCTTTTCTATTGAACCTCTCACTTATATAAATTACTTTTAGTTCTTTTTGTTGAGCTATGTAAAATGTCTCTTCCGCAGTTTTATCTGTTTTCATTTTTGTAAAATATGCCCAATAATCCTTTTCGTCGAAACAGACTATCGGCATATTCTTTTGTGTTCTCCAAAATAAAAATTCTTCAAACAAGAAGGTTTCTGGTTGTCTTAAAATCACTTGCAAATCAAAGTAATTTATAGCATATCTTGGTATTTGATCTTGATTTGGAACAAATTGGAACATGTTATTTGAGTTAAGATTTGGATAAACACCTTCCAGGATGATTAGGATTCCATTCTTATATTTAGGATTACATTTAGCAATATTTGGATGTTGTGCATTAGCTATTGCTCTAGTCGCTTGTTTTTGACATTTTTCAACAGTTTTGTTTAAGTCATCTCGTATGCTACTTGCATAACCTAAAAGAGATTTTATGCTTGGTGGATGACTTGTACACTCCACAAACCAACTCGAGTTTTCAAGATTTAAAATACCGTCGACCTCAAATTTGTCATAGGGTATGTTCTTGTGAAGCTCAGACTTTGGCAATGATTCTAGTAGTCTCAGAGCCATAGCTTCGAATATTTTTCCTCTGATATCTAAATAATCTTTACAATTCTTCAAAAGAAGTTCATGTTTCTGTGGGAGACTTCTAATCAAATAGTAAGGGGCAACAACGACAAATTCGTTTTCATTAATTTTGAATATTGGAGTTTCTTGAAATCGTAGACTAAGATCATTTTGTATATCCTCTTTAGTAAATGAGAACATCTTTATTACATTGTCCAAATTATCCTTAAATTCGGTTGGTATTTTGTCTTCAGGGAACAAAGACAGAAGTTCATTTTTATCAAAGGTTATTATCTCTTTCCAAGCTGTAGCATACTCTTTACTAGGTAATTCTACAAAAGACCTATCTGCGTATTCCTCTTTATTTTTGAATTGATAACATCCCGCAAGAAATCTCTTCCTCTTAGCTTTTTCAATACAGTTCAGTAAGATAGCATTTATTGTAGTTGAAACTAGAATGATACCGTATCCATATCGTTTAGAATAAATGTTATCGTATGGAAAGTACCTTTTCGCTATGTAATCCATTACATCTTCTGTTGGGATAGTCAAAGTTAGGATTGTATCCTGGATACTAAATACAGTTTCAGCAGAAAGTGAAACTTTGTCAGAAAGCATTATTTGTTTTATTTCATTTTTTATGTCAATCTTTTGAGGTTCTTCCAAAATTATCTTTTTTATCAATTTTTCTAATATGTCTGTTCTTTCAGTGTTGTACTGCAATGTCGCACAGACATCATACAATACGTTTAGAGCATCATCATCCATTTTATCCCTTTGATTCATAGAATTTTTTAAGTTAAAGGTGTCCCATCTCTTTTTTCGGAACTAACCTATCAGGGTTTAGTATTCTATTGTACATCAATTTGGATTTCATTTGATAACTTACTTCTTTCCAAATAGCTTGCTCAATCCATATGCTATAATTATTGCAAATCCTATCTTTACAAGACCCTCAAATAACTCTTGTGCATTTTTATTGTAAATTTGTTTTTGAAAGTCTTCAGCTGACGCATAACCTGCAGTTTGAATAAAATGTTGAAACTCGGTCCAATTATTTTGACCGGACTTACGAATTAAACTGAGGAACTCCCGCATTTCAGCAGCCGTAGCTACTCTCTGCTGTATCTTGGCTATTAGATCATTTATTCTTGTTACTTCGTTATAAGTGAGATTTTTCATTTTTTCTTTCGCCCTGACCTCTTGATTCTGACTTCCAGTGATTGCTTTATGATCTCAAGCGATGCATTATTTGCGGCATTTTCAATTTCCATTTTGTGTATTCTACCTTCAACATTTTTCAGCTTTTCATCTATGTCTTTCAAAGCACTATCTATAGAAGCTAATTTTATTATCGAATTCCAACCCCTTTGTATGAAACCAAAAAATCCCATGTTAACATGCTTACCTCCCGTTAAATGCCGTTTGCACCATATTTATCTCAGAACCCCACCTTAAACAATATAAACTCAGTTGGCTTTTAAATGTTTCCCCACAAAGCTGAGATTCAGGAACTACCTTCTTACAAAAACCAATTTCCCGTCTTGTTGTTCAAGATATCCTTTATTCTGAAAAAGAAAATCTTTAACTCTCTTTTTTAATTCCAATAATGCTTTCTTCTTCATCTCAGCAATGCGCATTTCAGCATCAATATCTCTCGCAACCATAAGCTGTCCTGAGAATAGATAATAGTGTGAAACTTTTTCTTCTCGCCATACTGTATCTTTTTTCATAAGAAATGGTAAACGTAATTCATGCCATGACCCGTCGTATAGTTTACCATCAGGTCCAAGAGCACTTTTTTTGTCTATGTCTACAATGTTGTTCCAGATGTTTTCTGTTTTACGAAGTG
>Ga0315288_10003093_pt1 | contig 21260 bp, 11 predicted proteins | sample YL17G11_20_MG_FD_203454 | JGI IMG/M metagenome (GOLD analysis project Ga0315288, IMG submission 203454) | Sediment microbial communities from Yellowstone Lake, YNP, Wyoming, USA - YL17G11_20 | ecosystem: Environmental > Aquatic > Freshwater > Lake > Sediment | place: USA: Wyoming | collected...
GGAAGATAGCCGATACTGCGCTGTCCAAGTGTCTATCGGATCTCGTTGAGGCAGGCCTAGTACACAGGACTGTTCACACAGACTCTGCTCTGAACGGTGAGTATACTCTGACCCTCGCGGGTTACGAGACCTACCAGCATGTGATCCGTATGCAGCGTTGGACACAGAACGGTTTCAACAACCGCCGTCCAATGGCGGATTGCTCATCCGCCTGCTAGGAAGATAGCCGAGCCCCTTACGGCTCAGGCTTCCATGAAATACAGGCAGGCCGCACTACAGTGGAAACGCGGCCTTGGCCCTTTTCTTTTAACTCAGCTCGATACCATGCATCACTGCTTGTGAGCAGCATTGACTACTCACCAGCTGTTGTTCATTTCGTCAGCGCTTGTGTACGTAGCAGCAGACCCACGCTTGAGAAGAAACCATGCTATCGGTTCTATCTCCTTGAACGGATTATTGCGACACTGAATACCACGATGACCGCTATGGATGCAGATGTCACCACAATAGTCGTAACATTCCATAGTCCGGGAGTGGTTTCTATCGACGTCGTGCTTGTTGTCGTGGTCGACGACGTTGTATTGTCCATTCTCAGGCGCCAGGAGTAAAGTCTGTCAGTCACGTCTGGCGAAAACCCACTGACACTAGTGTTGGCGACGACAGTATTGCGGCTCTGCCAGAGTGGAACCACTGAGCACTCAGATGCCTGCAGGTCTTGGAGAGCACTGTAGTTGGAGTAGCGCTCAAGGTCAGTCGTGGCGCTTCGACCCTTGATCCAGTAGTCATATTGCGCAGTACCACCATGCGTGCTATTGAAGCCCAAGTTCAGCCAATCAGCAAAAGGCACGCAGGCACTGTTGTCAGGATCGACGAAGTTCTGGTACCAACCATAGACGAACATAGGCATCTCAGCACTGTTTCTGTACAATCGGTACGCAGCCCATTCTGCAGTGTGGAGGCTGACAGCTATGACCCCGCTAGCCTCTAGGTCTGCCTCATACACAAGTGCCTGTGCCTCACTCTCTGGATAGTGCCCAGAGGTTTCGTACCACAGGTCAACCTGAAGCTTGTGGCTCTCGTTGAATCCAAGTGGGGAGAGCATAGTCCTTGCATAGGTGTAGTTGGCTTCGCCATACCTGACAAATGAATCCTGATGATATGCAACTCCGTTAGGCACCATACTGTACAATGGTTCAACGGTGTCCAAGAACGCCCACTGACTGAGTTCAGTCCGGTTGAAGCATGCAGCGATGGCTTCTCTCACCTCAACATGATCGAATGGGTGAGTCCTCTGCTGGAAGCACATATACTGGATTAGCGGTCCATGGCCCTGCCAGACTCCGAAGTCAGAGTTGGAGCGCAGGGTATCAATCTGGAGCGATGTGAGCTGCCTATGTGCAACGTCGACCTCACCACTGACTATAGCTACGGCTAGTGACGTTGCACTGGGGTACATCTTGATGACAATGCGTTCAGTCACCGGATAGCCGCCTGTGGTATTCCAGTACGTGGGGTTCCTTTTCAGCCATATCTCTTGGTCAATACCTGCGACACGAGTCCACTTCTCCAGCAGATACGGTCCGAGACCACAAGAAGTGCTTCTGCGTGGGTCATCTACGTGGTAAGTGGCGAGTTGGTTCATTGGGGCGTAGGCCGGGTCCACCATGTAGGATGCAGCACATGACATGAGCTGCAAGAATGGGGCGAAGGGAACATGAAGATAGAATCTGATAGAGTACTCTCCGGTGACTGTCACATTCTCAATGATGGTAGAGTAACCCATGTTGACCTGTGGACCATCCGGCTCTGCCAAGCCCACGCCAGTCAGATTGCAGTTCCTGTCAAAGGTGTACTTGACAATAGATGCGTTGAATGCTTCCCCATTCTCGAACGTCACACCTTGCCTTAGTTGGAAGTCCCAGACTCTGCCGTCGAGGCGTTCGACCCAACTAGTCGCCAAGGCAGGGATTATCTGATTAGTGCCACCATCAGATCCTGGTGCGATGTCCACCAAACCAGAACTTAGGGAGGTCGTGATGTCCCACTCAAGAACACCGTATATCAAGGCTGGGTCCAAGCAAGCGTCTATGCCGTAAGTTGTGCCCACAGTAATGACCTCAGCTTTCCCAGCGGGTACAACAGACTGTTCGCCAAGTACGGGCAAAGCGACTAGTGAGCACATTCCAAGAGAAGTCAAGATGACCGCCGCAAAGACACCGACAGTCTTCTTCCAATACTCCATCAAGGGCTCTCTCCTCCCAAGGCACGAAAACAGAACAGTGCTAACTGCAGGCATCATTGCCCCCGATTGCATATAAACCATAGGAAGGCTTGCACGCACTTTGATAATTCATTGTCGCGGGGTGCAACAATGACTCTATCAATGAACCGCAGAATCGTGAAGACGGCTCTTGCTCAAGCTTATCAGGTGAACATACGACATTCCCGGTCCGACTACAAGACCGGTGATGCGCAGATGAAGATCCAGATTCAGCCGTTGGGAGATGCTGATCTCTCCGAGCTGGCCAGATTGAACTACGAAGTGCGACACGACTCGCCGTTGAGCAACAAGGCTCCTTCAGTTGCACATGTAGAGAAGGCGTTTGGAGACCTCGTCACCAGAGAAACCAGCAACATAACGGTTCAGGCAAGGGACGACAGCAGCGGGGCTCTAGTTGGGTGGTTGAACCTATACGCTGGTATCCCAACCATGGTCTTCCTCGGTCGATGGCATCCTCTTGTGCCCCGAGGACGGAAACAGTCCTCAATTGCTCGGCGCCTAATTCAGGAAGCGAAGTCGCAGACTGCTATCCTCAACCGGAGCAGACTCGAGATACAGTTTGATGAGATCACTCCCGAGCATCGGCCACTTCTGAGAACGTTCGACAGGTGGTACTCCGCCGAGGGTTTCCTAAAGGCGTCAGAGGAATACCACATGCGAGCCAAGCTCAAGAAGAGCTCACTTGAGGGCTTCCAAGTCCCTCAGGGATTCAGTCTACATTCACTCACCACTGTTGGCAATGAAGATATTCGGGACTGCTTTCTCAAGGCATTTCTTGACAGCAAGGATAGACTGTTTCTCTCAATGAAACCCGAACAGCAGGATGTGACATTCCATGAGTGTTTCAGAAGATCGGAGCCCGTTGACCAAGAGCACTCCTACTGCATTCGAGAAGATGGCCGAGTAGTGGCCTTTGTCCTATTGCAGAAACAGAAGGACGAGTATCTCGTGGGGTACTTGGGAGTACACCCTAAGTATCGAGGCAAAGGATTAGGTGGAACTATACTTGCACACAGTCTCCGCGACCTCATTAGTTTAGGCGTGAGGTCCGCCGACATCGAAACAGATGTGACGAACACACCCGCAATCAGACTCTACAAACGTTTGGGGTTCACTCCAGTGAATCGTGAAGCCTACTACTACTGGAATGTCTGACCAGCAGACGGCAAAAACAGGCATGCTCTGTCACAGCTTCTTCCCCATTTCGTAGGCACGCACATGAAACCCGAGACCATCATAGACGCGCTTTGCCTCCTTTGCCTCGGCAGGGCAGTGCAGAGTGACGAAGTCAGCTCCTGCTCGCTTGAATGCACGAAACAGATCCTCTACCAACGTTGTGCCAATGCCTCTATTCCTGTAGTTCGGGTCGACTGCCAAGAGCTCAACATGTCCCACGCTAGACGCCCCCCAGTGTTCCAGCACGTTAGTGGGGATATCCCTGAGATGGCCAAAGACCAAACCTACGATATGGCCGTGCTCTTCGGCAACGATAAGGCCATCAGGAAGAGCCTTGGATATCGCAAGGTCTGCTTCGCTGATTGGGGCATCGAACCCTGCATAGTCGTTGGCCAATTGCACGACTGCTGCAGTGTCTTTTGTTTCAAACCTGCGAATATTCATGCCAGTACGACCTCTGCCTGCAATCTCCTTTCAATGGCAGCTGCTGCCATCATCGCTTTCTACCGGGGCTCCTTGGAGGCCACTCCGGTGTCATTGATGAGAAGACGACGTCTGATGAACCTGACGCCACAGCCACTGGCATATGAGGCGTATCGAAACCCATGCTGACGTTCCCCTTTGAGTCTGCTATGATAAGGCCGGCTTCTCCTGTAGTTTTCTCTCTCAGTTCGCGCATGATCTTCGATGCAGCGTCGGTCACGCTCATCCCCTCCTCAACGTAGTGCACTGCCATGCGCGCCATGACTATCCGGAGTATCTGCTCTCCCTTCCCCGTGCAACTGGCGGCTGCAATATCATTCGCGTAGACTCCTGCCCCGACTATCGGGGAATCACCAATACGACCCGGGAGTTTCCCTGACCAACCACTCGTTGACGAGGCAGCCGCGATTCTGCCATGTGAGTCTACAGCCACGCAACCCACTGTGTCACAACCTTGGGCAATTGGCGGAGGTGTCGTAATCCCTTGCCCACTCTCCGTCCTGTAGCCCTCAGCAACCATCTTGCGATATAGCTTCTCAGCGCCGCCTGCCACGAACTGTGAATTGGAGGTCCTCTCCAAGACATAGCGGGCCAATGATACAGGATGGATAACACCACGTACTGCCATTATAGCCCCACTCTGGAGCCGACTTCCATCCATGACTATGGCATCAAGCTCAATCTCGCCCTCGCTGTTGGGTTTAGCGCCCCTACCCGCAGTGAAGAGGTTGGTTTCTTCGAGAGCCCATACTGCTGTCTCCACCGCATCGAGGGAGGAACCCCCGTTGTCGATGACACAGAGCCCTGCTTCTGCCGCATGGCGGACTGCCTGCAGAACGGCATTGTGGAACCCGGACTCGAAACGGGTCGCGCCACCATGAACCACAACGACTGGGATTGACACGAACCGCCTGACAGGTAGATTGTCAGATAAGTATCACGCATTCATCGCGAGCTATAGCAGATACTGAGGAAGCCTTTCAGTCATGACCACCGAAAGGGCCTCATTTCGCTCCTTTTCCCGCAATCTAGCTCGTCTTCCTGTTCTCACGGCGACATGCGAAGGTTAGGTGTCTATACGAGTGATTGTTAAATTCACAATACACTCATCCATGTACGCGTTAGTCACCGCAAGGCGCCGATTCTATGATTGAGGGTCTGGCAAAGTCTGACGGGTCCCTCAACATGAGGACGTATCTACAGGGTGAGTATGAATGAATGGGCTAAAGGCAACGCTGGTCATGATCTTTGCATTGTTTGTTCTGTCTTTGCTGTGTGGATCTAATGTAACGCTTTGTCCAAGCGCAGGGACGGGCGTGGGCGAAACACCCAATAGAATGGTGTTTCTGAGCGATGTGACTACTCCCCCTGACCTCGATCATCCAGCTGACTTCACGTATGAGCTGGGTGCGACTGGGAACACAATCAGTTGGACCTTCGGGGATGCCTATCCGGGTGACTACAGGGTTGATGGCAATGGATCGACTCTAGGTTGGACATCATGGGCCACGAATGGCACGTACCCACTCAATGTTGACGGACTTGCTCTAGGAGTCCACAACCACACGATCACCGTTAGGGACTCTTACCTGAACGAGGCCAAGGACACGGTGTTTGTCACTGTGAGGGATACAACGCCGCCTAGCTGGGTTCAGGCTCCAATTGACCAGACAGTCGAGTTGGGTGCAGCCTTCAGATACGACCTGAATGCCACGGATCTCTCCGGCGTATCAGGCTGGTGGATCAACAACACAGTGAACTTCCAGATTGACACCAATGGTGTCATCACAAATAAGACAGGGCTCTCGGTGAACGTATACGGCCTCAGAGTAAACGCGACAGACGGCAAAGGCAATGTTCTGAGCGGCACATTCAGGGTGACAGTGCGGGATACCACTCCACCTGCGTGGACACAGGTACCGGTAAATCAGACTGTGGAATTGGGCAGTTCATTCAGGTACGACATTAATGCGACAGATTTGTCCGGTGTACCCACCTGGTGGGTCAACGACACGACCAACTTTCAGATAGATGGCAGCGGTGTTGTCACCAACATTATGAGTCTCGCAATCGGGCCGCATCCTGTCAGGGTCAACGCTACCGATGGCCAAGGTAACGTCCTGAGTGGGACCTTCACAGTCACAGTGCAAGATACGACTTCACCCACTTGGGATCAAACACCGGTTGATCAGACATTCGAGGCGGGCAGTCCATTCAGATACGATCTCAATGCTTCAGATCTGTCGGAAATATCGAGCTGGTGGGTGAATGACACAACCAGATTCTCAATCGACAGCAATGGTGTGATGACCAACATTACGCCTCTCTCGGCAGGTGTCTATGGCGTACAAGTCATTGTCACTGATAATGAGCTTAACACGCTGATAGCCGAGTTCAGTGTCACAGTCCTCGTTAGCACTCCTCCAGACTGGGTCCAAACACCGGCGGACCGAATTGTCGAGTTTGGCGGCTCGTTCAGATACGACCTTAATGCCACTGACTTCTCAGGCATTGGAGGATGGTGGATAAACGACACAGTTAACTTTCAGATTGACAGCGCAGGTGTGATAACCAACAAGATCGCTCTAGTCGTGCATGTATACGGTCTCCGTGTGAACGTTTCAGACACCTTGGGCAACATACGAAGTGCCACATTTCGGGTAACAGTCCAAGACACAACTCCGCCCGTGTGGGCTCCCGCGCCTGTGAACCAGATCGTGGAGCTAGGCAGTTCATTCAGGTATGATATCAATGCCACAGACCTATCAGGTGTGCCCACCTGGTGGGTCAATGACACGACGAACTTCCAGATTGACGCAGGCGGTGTTGTCACGAACAAGATAGCCCTCATCGTGGGCACATACGGCCTCAGAGTCAATGCCACGGACGGACAAGGCAATCTCCTTAGCGGCACTTTCAAGGTGACTGTACGTGATACAACCCCACCGGTCTGGGCTCCCGCACCTGTGAACCAGATTGTGGAGTTCGGCAGTTCTTTCAGGTACGACCTCAATGCTACAGATCTGTCGGGTGTGTCTATCTGGTGGGTCAACAACACTGTGAACTTCCAGATTGATATCAACGGTGTCATTACAAACAAGACCGGGCTCCCTGTGGGCACATATGGCCTCAGAGTCAACGCCACGGACGGCCAAGGCAATGTCCTGACTGGTACTTTCAGGGTGACGATACGTGACACAACCCCGCCAACATGGGCACCAGCGCCAACGAACCAGACCGTCGAGTTGGGTACTTCGTTCAGATACGACCTCAACGCGACAGACCCATCGGGAGTATCCTCTTGGTGGGTGAATGATACGACCCACTTCCAGATCGACACCAGCGGCGTCGTCACAAACAAGACGGCCCTCTCAGTGGGTGCATACGGTCTCCGAGTCAACGCGACGGACGGACAAGGCAATGTTCTGACCGGCACATTCAGGGTGACTGTACGTGACACAACCCCACCGGTCTGGGCTCCCACACCTGTGAACCAGATTGTGGAGTTCGGCAGTTCCTTCAGGTACGACCTCAATGCCACAGACCTGTCGGGTGTGTCCATCTGGTGGGTAAACGACACGACCGACTTCCAGATTGACGCTAGTGGTGTTGTCACCAACAGGATTGCCCTCGCTGTGAGCATATACGGTCTGAGAGTCAATGCCACAGATGGTCAAGGCAATGTCGTGACTGGTACTTTCAGGGTGACTGTACGTGACACAACCCCGCCGGTCTGGGCTCCCGCGCCTGTGAACCAGATTGTGGAGTTTGGCAGTACATTCAGATACGACCTCAATGCCACAGATCTGTCGGGTGTGACCATCTGGTGGGCCAATGATACGACCCACTTCCAGATCGACACCAGCGGCGTCGTCACAAACAAGACTGCCCTCTCAGTGGGTGTCTACGGTCTCCGAGTCAACGCGACGGACGGACAAGGCAACGTCCTGACTGGTACGTTCAGAGTCACTGTGCAGGATTCAACTCTGCCTACGTGGAGTCCAGCTCCAACTGATCAGACCGTGGAGTTTGGCAGTACATTCAGGTACGACCTCAACGCGACAGATCTCTCAGGTGTGTCCGTCTGGTGGGTCAACGACACAATCCATTTCCAGATTGACATCACCGGCGTCGTCACAAACAAGACAACCCTCTCGGTGAGTATCTACGGTCTCCGGGTCAACGCGACGGACGGACAAGGCAACATCTTGAGCGGAACATTCAGGGTGACAGTACGGGATACCACTCCACCCGTCTGGGGTCCGTCGCCAGTGAATCAGAATGTGGAATTTGGCACATCGTTCAGGTATGACCTCAATGCAACAGATCTTTCAGGTGTACCTGTCTGGTGGGTCAATGACACGACGAACTTCCAGATTGATGGTACTGGTGTCATCACGAACAAGATAGCCCTCTCTGTGATCGTATACGGCTTGAGAGTCAATGCCACAGATGGCCAAGGCAACGTCCTCAGCGGCACGTTCAGGGTGACGGTGCAAGACACCACTCCACCGGTCTGGGGTCCGTCGCCAGTGAATCAGAATGTGGAATTTGGCACATCGTTCAGGTATGACCTCAATGCAACAGATCTTTCAGGTGTACCTGTCTGGTGGATCAATGACACGACGAACTTCCAGATTGATGGAACCGGTGTCATCACGAACAAGATAGCCCTCTCTGTGCGCATATACGATCTCAGGGTCAACGCGACTGATGGCCAAGGTAATGTCCTGAGTAGAACCTTTTCAGTCACTGTGCAGGACACGACCGCACCCGTTTGGGTCCAAGCTCCAGAAGACCAAGAGCTGGACTTTCGTGCTCTGTTCAGATATGACCTGAACGCATCCGACCTATCTGGCATCGCCGGCTGGTGGGTCAATGACACATCTGACTTCCAAGTAGATTCAAGCGGAGTCATCACAAACATCACCCCACTGACCGTCCGTTTCTACGGACTGCGAGTCAACGTAACAGATACGCAGGGCAACACCCTCTCTGCAACATTCAGAATCAATTCTTGGGACACAACATTCCCAACATGGGATCATGTGCCCACTGACAAGACAATCGAGCGTGGTGCCAGATTCAGGTATGACCTCAACGCCTCCGATCTGACAGGGATTGACAGCTGGGCGATAAACGACACAGTCGATTTCCAGATAGATGGCAACGGCATCATCACTAACAGCACTTCTCTTGTGGCCGGTGACTATCCCCTGTTGGTCACTGTCACCAACAATGTGGGGAACAATATCACAGCCATCTTCACTGTCACAGTACAGCCGAGTAACCCACCGTCATGGGATCAAACACCCACAGATCAAATCGTCGAGTTCGGAAATGCTTTCAGGTATGATCTCAACGCCACTGACTTCTCAGGCATCGGAGTCTGGTGGGTCAACGACACTACGAACTTCGCCATTGACGGAACTGGTGTGATCACCAATGCAGTTCTTCTGACGATCAGAGTGTACTCCCTGAGGGTCAACGTGTCCGATACTTTGGGCTACACACAGACCGCTACAATCACAGTCACGGTGCAGGACACGACAACACCCGTTTGGGACCAAGTACCAGTGGGCCAAGTTGTGGAGTTCGGAAGCTCCTTCAGGTATGACCTCAATGCCACGGACCTATCGGGTATTGCTGGCTGGTGGGTCAATGACAGCATCAACTTCCAAGTTGACATGAATGGAGTCGTCACGAACAATATACCCCTTGCAGTCGGCTATTATGGTGTTCGCGTCAATGCGACAGACGACGAAGGAAACACTCTGTCCGGAGTGTTCGCAGTCACAGTTCAGGATACAACTAGCCCCACATGGGACCAGATTCCTTCGAACCAGAGAGTTGGCCTCAACCAGCAGTTCGTGTATGACCTGGATGCCACAGACCTCTCAGGCATTGCCAGCTGGGTGGTGAATGATACAGCCAGATTCACATTCGTGTGGGCCGGATTGCTCCAGAATGCGACACCTCTGCCGACCGGCGTATACTGGATAGAGGTCAAGGCATGCGACCCCTACAACAACAATGTGACTGCTGTTATCAGCGTCATGGTGGATGACGGTAGTGTGCCAACATGGGACCAAGTCCCATCGGATCAAGCAGTCGAGTTTGGCGCACAATTCAGGCTCGACTTGAATGCATCGGATCCATCAGGCATCTCCTACTACTGGGTCAATGACACTGCTCGTTTCTCGATGTACCCCAACGGCACGGTCGTCAGCACAGTCTCACTCTCAGTCGGCACCTATTGGCTGGAAGTCAGAGCCTACGACCCATATGACCTGTACATCACTGCGACTATTAGCATCGCCGTAGATGATACGACGGCACCCACATGGACTCAACCAGTGACTGACCGATACGTCGAATTCGGCAATAGTCTGAGATATGACATCAATGCGAGCGACCTATCAGGAATCGGTGGTTGGTGGATAAACGACACAACACGTTTCTCGATTGATGTCAACGGAGTCATCACAAATGTGACGGCCCTGCAGGTCGGACGCTATGGCATCATGGTCAACGTGACTGACACTTACGCGAATGTTGGCTCCATCTCTTTCGCAGTGGAGGTCCAAGACTCTACAGCCCCTACCTGGGTTCAGACACCAACGGGACAAACACTCGAGCTCGGTGCATTCTTCAGATATGATGTGAATGCTACTGACCTATCGGGAATAGCCAGCTACTGGGTGAATGATACTGTTCACTTCACTATTGATGGTCAGGGCGTACTGTCCAATGCCACGACGCTCTCACTGGGAGTCTATTGGCTCCAGATCAGAGCTCTTGATCAATATGACAATGCTCTCTCAATCGACATAACTGTGACAGTCGTTGCGGCCACTACCACAACCACCGTATCTCCCAACATCATCGACTTCATCATGACAATGCTCACCAATGTGTATGTGTTGGCGGGCATAGCGGCCATTGTAATTGTCGCGGCTGCTGCGAAGAAGCGGAAGAAGGGTGGGAAGACGTACGAGGTCCGTGACCTTGGGGCCAAGTTCGGTTCAAAGAAGTGAGGCGGCCCATTGGCCGGGCCGCATTCTCACCCTAGCGAAACCGATCTAGAATCCCATCCTGTGCAGTTCTCGTTCTAGGAAGCCCCTTGTTTCTGTCAGGTTGTGCCAACGCTCAGCGAAGTTCTCAGGACCCACCCTCTGTTCCCGGAACATGATCTCAAGGTCAGAGATCTCCTTGTTTGTTTCGTTGAGACGATCACGGTACATCTGTACCATTATCGCGGCGTTCACCGCCTCCGCATCGCTCGGCCTCTGGACAGAGATGATCCGACCGTCCATGATTCTGAATATGCGATCTGTCTGTCGCGCAATCGCCGGGTCGTGAGTCACAACAATGACAGTCTTTCCCATCTCCTTGTTCACGCTGTGAAGGAACTGCACAATCTTGGCGCCGGTTTCAGTGTCAAGATCACCAGTGGGCTCATCACAGATGAGTACGGGCGGGTCATTCGCTAAAGCCGATGCTATGGCAACCCTCTGCTTCTCACCGCCGCTCAGTTCGTCCGGTTTGTGGTTCATCCTCAAGGCCAAGCCAACTGTGTCGAGCAGCTCAGTGGTGCGCTTCTTCCTCTCTGCCGACGTCTTCTTCAGCGCCAGCATCGGAAGCTCAACGTTCTCATATGCAGTTAGTGTGGGAATCAGGTTCAGTGTCTGAAAGATATGACCCACCACTTTCTGCCTGAGGCCTCCAAGCTCAGCCGGAGTGGCATTGGAAATCTCCTTGTCAGCGACCCATGTCCTTCCAGCTGTGGCATGTGTGAGACCTCCCACGATGTTCAGCAGGGTGGTTTTGCCGGAGCCTGATGGCCCCATGACAGCTACCATTTCCCCTTGTTCTATCTTGATGGACAGGCCTCTCAGCGCCTGCACCTCAACACTGCCTAACTTGTAGACTTTCACAAGGTCTTCAGTCTGTATATAGCTGACCACATCGATCACTCCTACTCTCTAAGCACATTCACTTTCTGCTCCGTGAACCGGGAGGTCCAAAGCACTGGTATCAGCGCTGCAAGCACCACACACAGAACAATGGCAGACATTCCTGTGACCGACAGAAGCGAGAACACCATCCTTGGCCGCACCAACTGCTGGCCGGCTTGGCTCGTGTTGGCGATGTCCCCGAAGAGCTGGATGAATCCTGTTCCCACGCCCAATAGAAGGGCGAACAGGACCATGACCATCACCTCTGCGATAAGAGCCTTCAAGATCTGTCCGCGAGTCAGACCTCTGACACCCAGAAGCGTCGTTTCATACTCCTTCTCCTTCAGCGTCAGGCTGACCACCAGTCCAGTACCGACGATAGCCAAGACGACTGCAAACGCAACACCAACCCATCGAGACCGCGTACCACCAACATCGAAGCGGTTTGTCTGAGCCTCCATCATCCGTGACGTGAATGAGTCTGTACTGGTCACCTGTGGGAGTATAGCAGAGATTTCCTGCTCGACCACTGTCCCATTCGTGCCCGGTAGGGTCTTCATCAACACACGACCTACGGACATGTCAATGAACCCGCTGTCGTTCAAGAAGTCGATTGGCACATATGACGGGTACGAACCACCGAACGCGAATGATAAGCTTCCGAGTATGCTCTCGAGCGGACTCCTGTAACCCACGAATCCTATGATCTCAAGGCGGTAGTTGGTGCTCTGCCCCGGTCCCTTGAGAGCGACGAGATTGCCAAGCCGCAGATCAAGCTGTCTTGCAACTGTCACCGACAGTATGATCTTCTCCCCAGTGAAGTTGGAGAGCATGTCCTGGAAACTCGAGCCGCTAAACCAATCAGTTTCATAGAATGCGGTCTCAGGCCATACATCTGGGTCTATTCCCCTGACCTCGAGTCCTCCGCGAGTACTGCTCATCGTGAGCTCATACTCCAAGGCCACGCTGCTGACTCCATCGATACTGCCGATGGACTCCACGGCTGCAGACATGTTCTCTCCGGAAGGGAAGTCAGCACTCACATCGGAACCGACATTAAACAAGCTATTCCGCTCAAGCAGGTCCTGTTGACTGAATAGACTGCCAATACTGTAGAGACCATAGGAAACAATCAGCGCGACCACAAAGACAAGGGCAGCATTTCTGGCAGGGTGGCGACTGACGTTGCGAGTCGCCAATCTGCCGAATGCTCCGAAGAACCTTGAGCCAGCAGTGGTCACGAGCTCTTGAAACTTCTGAGAACCGCGTAGCAGTATCTTGGCGGCGCCGTACAGAAAGAAGATTGGACCCACGTAATTTAGAAAGGCGTCTACAGGCGTCCACAGGGCCACAACGATTAGCAGGATGAAGTTAGTACTGAGCGCCGAGGCAAGCAACGTGCCCATGTTGATTCCGAGTGCCCAGGCGATGATCTTGTATGTTCCAAGAACGAGAGCAATCGTAGGAAGTAGTCTCTTGTACTCCCTCTGCTCCTCGATGTAGATGTATTGCTTCAGACTGTCAAGTGGATCCAACTTGGCCGCACGGTCCGCCGGACCTCTGACCGACCAAACAGCCATTATCAAAGCGAACACCACTATTACAACCGAATTGAATGGGTTCGCGGCTAGAACAACAGGCAATGACTGAATGGCCACGCCGACAATGATGTATGCAAGTATGGTGCCGATTACCAAACCGGCCACGCCACCTATTAGACCCACAATGGCTCCTTCAAGCATGAGCATTCTCTTAATCGACTTCGGGCCAAATCCCTTGGTCTGAAGAAGGCCAAACTCTCTCCTTCTCAAGTTGTAGCTCACATCACTGAGCATTGTGGACGAGTACCATGCCATGAAAATCACAGGAGCCGCTAAGGCAACAAAGGAGACGACTAGCCCTGTCGCCCTCAATGATAGCATCGATAGTGTCGACCCGAGGAGGTTTGTGACCTGTGTGTTGAAAGCTGCAGTCCTGTCCTCAATCTTCGCGACAGCATTGGAAACTGCTGTCGATGACCCCCCTATGTCATAGGGGTTCACGAGGGAATTCCTATCAAGCTGACAGTAGAACCCGGACTCGACTGCAAGACTTGACACGTTTTCCCGAGACGAGTACCAGTCAATCACCGGGGCGATGGTCAGGTCCCAGTCCACGAGGAGCAGGTTGTAGTCGCGCCAGTTGCCAAGCTCAATCTGAATGAAACCGAAGTCCAAATACCTTGGTGGGCTGAGAAGACGCGCAGTCCTAGAGGGTATGTCAACGAATCCTGCGACTGTAAGGTTGATTTTGAAAGTTGTTGTGTACGGAGGATTTGCCGTGAAGACTCGGATATTCGCATGCAGTTCCTGACCCAACAACAGGTACGAGGCATTGGTTGAACCGGCTACTACGTATGTTTCGTTTGCCGCCAGAACTGTTGTGCCGTTCACGTTGGACAGAGTGTGCCATGCAGTGCTGTTCGGCTGTAGTCCGACCACATTGAAGGTCTGTCTTGGGCTCGCGTTGTGGGCGTACGAGAACTTGGTGTAGCGATCGGCATTCAGTACCTCGGGCAGACCCTCAAGCGTCTGTTCGACATCTGCGAACTCCGCCGCACTCCAAGTCACATTGTTGGCCTGAACACGTGCGTCGTAGTCTACGTCTGCAAGTTCTTGGGTAACAGCCTCCTTCGAGAGGACATCTGCTGATATGACCATGCTTGAGAAGAAGGTAGTCGCAATCAGCACTCCTATGGTGAGAGCGACAAAAAGTCTATACCCTCGGAGAACTCTCTTCACCGCATATCCTAGCATACATGTTCCCTGCTACTCACCCATGTCAGAGTATGTCTTGTTAGGTACGGAACCGGAACAGGTTCGGTCGGTTGTCACTAGACATCCATTCAGGATTTGTTCGGTTCCTCAGCAATCGCTCAATTGTCACTCTTAAAGACGTTACGTTAGAGAACATCACACTAGGGGATTTCCGGAATCCATCCAGAATTTGGCGACAGACCAGCAAGTTCCTGACGTATGCGAAGGACCCTCGTCTGTGATAGCTGGGCTCCTCACCGAAGGGTTCCACCCCGGTTTGGCGTAAATGATTCCAAGGGGGTCACTGACTCTGCGAGTGGAGTGTGTCCTACAGTCATTCATCCGATAGTGCCCATCTGCCCGAAATGGATAAATGCGTGATGCGGAAGATCGAAATATCGTTCTGGGGATCCGCCGCAGATGGATGGCATCAGCGCTACTGAGTGTACTAGGCGGGGTATTCAGAATTGTAGGAAGAACGAGAAGGACCACATCATAAATGCAAGATACGCCCATTATCAGTATTAGGAACCTGTCGATGATATTCAAGCATACTAGGGCCCTCGACGGGGTTGACCTTGACGTGGGGCAAGGAGTCTTCGGAATCATTGGACCGAATGGCGCTGGCAAAACGACTCTGCTCCGCATTCTCTTGGGTCTTCTCCACCCTGATACTGGAACAGCGAGAGTCCTAGGTTTCGATTCTACGAAGCAATCCCTTGAAATTCGCAAGAGAGTCGGGGTGCTTCACGAGAGGCCCTGTTACCCCACTGCAATGACTCCTCTGAGATACCTTGAATATATCAGAAACCTATACGGGAGCTCTCAACATCCGAAGCATCTCCTATCTCTAGTCGGGCTTTCAGATGTCAGCGAACGAAGAATCGCGCATCTCTCTGCGGGTATGTATCAACGTCTGGGGATCGCACAGGCACTCATTGGGAATCCACAGCTGGTCTTTCTTGACGAACCGACTAGCAACCTTGATGCGCAAGGGCGTGACATGGTAATCCAGTTAGTGGTTGATGCTCATAACGAAACAGGCGTTCCTTTTTTCATCTCGTCTCACATCCTTTCAGAACTGGAACGAGTATGTCACTCTATTGCCTTCCTGAAACAGGGACGGGTCATTGAGAAAGGTGCCACTGTGGACCTGATTGCTCGACACACTGCTAATCGCCATCGAATCATCACGTCTGATCCCAAGCGTCTATTGACGCTGATTCGTGAAACCAAAGATATCGTCGGAGCCACGATTAGTGGGGCCAACTCAGTCACCATTATACTTTCTTCGGTGTCTGATCTCGACCGAGTGCGGTCATTTATCTACGGCACTGCGAACCAGCATGGTGTCGAGATCCACGCTTTCCATCAGGCGAGCACATTGGAGGACACATACAAGGAGGTCTTTGGAGATGTCTAGACGGACCACGAAGGCAAGGACCATTGTGTGTATCCTCTTCGAAACGTTCTATTCGTTTCCCATCATTGAAGTCGTAGTTTCAGGGCTTCTGTTCTTGTCGGTATACTTCATGGCGAACGCGAGTCTGTCCAACACGTTTCGGCTAGTACCTGCACCCGGAAGCCCATTTGTTGGTGTTTTCCTTGATATCATTGAGCAATCCGTCATCAATGCTCTGTGCGTTTCGCTGCTCAACTTGTCGTCTCTGCTGGCTCTCTTGATACCGCTTCTGGTTGCGTTCAGTTTCGCTCGCCTGATTGAAACGGGACTGCTTCGCACTTATCTCTCATATCCGATTGGCCGCTGCAGCACACTAGTACTCTCTGTTCTGCTAGTTCTCGCTGTGGTCGTTGCCCCAATCACCCTCGGGCTAACTCTATCGGTCTACATCTTCAACCCTTACTTCCCACCAGTTGACTCGTTTGTCTTGGCTGCAACAGCGCTATGTTTGTTCACACTTCTCACTGTCTCACTTACGCTTCTGCTCTCTCTCCTGTCCAAGAGTGTACTTGCTACATCTATTGGAGGAGTGGGCCTGTCCTATGCCATGCTAGGTGCCGGAGCCTACTATGAGGCCCCGGCATATGCAGTTGCAGCCATCAATCCATTGGAGTTCACAGTCAGGTACCTCACCGGCAATGGTCCACCGACAGACCTTGGTGGTGTTCTTCTTGGCCTCTCTGGCTCTGTTCTTATTATTGTTCTAGCCTTAGTGCTATGTGTTTTCACTGTCCAGCGAATGGAGGTCTGAGGATTCAGTGGTAGCACGGTTGGCAAAGATAATCCTGATCCTAGGAACTGCGCTGGCAATGGCTTCTTGGATTCCGGGTGCTTCAGTGATTGGGGGATCAGGTGACAGCCCTATCATGTATGGTGAGTATGACTGCTATCTGTTCAAGTATACAGAGAATACGTACATAGAGGTAGAGGCGTACGACAACAGGGGAGTAACTCTCTACCTACTTGATCTGGATGAAACCATATCATTCCTGCAGAACGAATCTCTTGACGAAATCGGCGTGATACCTCTGGCTGAGAACGTAACGAACTACGTTGGCTACATGCCTTTACAGACTCGTGGGTGGTACTGCATTATCATAACGCCGTACCATGAAATGGCCGCATATGGAATGGAGATGAAACGTATTACTCCTCATCTCGGACTACTTCTTGTTTCGATTACTTTGGTGTCTATTGGGGTCGTTCTTGTTATTCGTGAACGTCAGAAGAGTCGAGGACGTTCCCAGTCGGACGCTGTGAGCCCACGGGAGCAGTTCTTGTCCATGCTAGCAGAGGGCAGGCACACCCCAGACGTCCGCGGCACCGATTCTGCATGACTTCTTTGACCTTGACAGTCAGAAGAATGGAGTTGAATCGCGTTCAACTACACCAAGCGTCAATTCATTGCCCCGGCTGAACTGGTAGACAGATGTCGACGTGACCGAGCCAGCAGGAAGAAGAATGCTCACTGACTGCTCAGGGAACCGGGTTAGATTACTAAACCAACGTCCTGAGAACGGACAATCTGTGAAAGCACGGATGCTGTTTCAGACGCAAGTTGTGCACAACAGCATGTCTTCACATGGTCCAGCACACGTGGCCGCTGTCCTTTGTTGCGACGCCTATCCGTTACTACAGAGAAGCTGAATCGACTATGCATCTATGCGGTCCGAAACGAGCGTCTGTCATAGGCGACGGACACGATGATGACAAGACCCATGAGGGCAAGACTGGAGCCCACCACGATTGGTGCTGTGACTGACGGATCTATGGTCGTTGTAGTGACCGGCCTCATGTCCACTGTCCTTGTATAGCTCGTACCTGAGTTGTTGGCCATGTCATAAGATAGGATCCTAAAAGAGTACAGTATGCCCGTTGTTAGACCCGGTATGGCACTCACGTAGTGTGTCCCATTGTTGAAGAGTTCCTGCAGAGTCTCACTGCCGGGCATGGGGCCTATAATCAGAGACACATTGCGGACCCCTGACTCCGAATCTGTCACATTGGCCCATGCAACAAACGGCAATCCCTGATTGATCGGGCCTTCGAAACCCCACGCATGTATCTCAGGTCGCAGAGTGTCGGCACGAGAAGAGATGAAACGCGATTCTGACACCATTTCATCGACGGCATTGCTGGCTGGATCACATGCGGCTAGGTTGCCTGACAGGACCTGTGATGTCGCCAAGGTCAGTGCCACGAGCAGTACGATGGTCCGCATTGATACCACAACTTCAGTTTCGCTTCCTAGTATATCCGCTTAATTAGATGCGTGTCGGAGTAAGAAACGGAGGTCGTCCCCCAAATCATGCAGACGCGAGAAGTGGGTGGGCGCAGAACTGTGAGCAACGTGACGCTTGCCGCGCCACCACCTTGATTTTTGCGCGTCACATTCCGAGCTACCTGTTTTGAGGCAGTCGCAAGACCCCGGCCGCACGCCAAAGCCGAGCATCGGCCCACACATATTGCTCTGCGCCCTTGGTTTCCCAATAGACATTCCGTTTGAAGCTTATTATAGGTTCTGCTCAATGTCGAATCTGCACGATATTGGCAGGACGCGCATTGGAACATCAGACAGGGCATGCGTTATTCTATAATAGCTAATATTCGCGTGGCTTGAAACAATAAAAAGCATGCGGCGATGGATTCCCGCAGACAGGTGTTTGGCGGGTGCAGCATGTGCGCAGATTAGGATTCCAAGTCCTGTTGCCATGTGCATCGGCCCGGCAGTGAAGGGGACGGCCCTCTGTCGGCCAGAAGAGGGCCTTGTTCCCTACGAGTCTTCTCTCTTCCGTCTTAGCAGGTGCAGCACAGGGATAATCAGCAGAAGACCAACTGGAACACCAACTGCTGAGGCCACAATCAGCCCTTCGCCATAGCTCAATACGGCAGGTCCATCGTGGTGCGCAGGCGGAGTGGGAGTTGGCAGAACCCCGGATACGATATACATCCTGCCCATCCAGTAGGATAATACTCCGAGCGCGTCATCTGAACCGGTGAAATGGCCAGGCTTAGGCAACGAATTGCGTGCGTCTGAAACATAGTGCCAACTCAAGCGCCCAGTGACTCCGTCGACCACGTTGATGTATTCTCTGTTCGTGAATACGAGGTCAGTCCGTCCATCTTGGTTCATGTCGGCGAACGCGCATGTGCAATCAAGCGGTCCATTCATCAACCGAGCTTCGTACTGCCACTCAAGGCCGCCTGTGTAGCTGTACGCATAGACTCCTCTCTTCTCAAGGCTCATGACCACCTCGTCACGGCCATCCCCATCCAGATCGGCTGCGTAGAATCCCCGAAGAGGAACTGTGGTCGTCAGAGCCGCGGTCTGAGTGCCCGCGAACGTGTTCACAACATGGAGGGTCTGATTCTCGTCCTTCAGCGCGTAGTCAGCATAGCCGTCACCTGTGAAGTTGCCCACTATCAGGCCATAGATGTCGGTAGACACGATGGCGAAATGCAGTACGGAGTAACCGTCATAACCCCGATACAGTACTGCAACACCAAGACCCGCGAAGAGTCCGCCGACAATAACGTCCTGAGTCGCGATGCCGAAGATGCGACCGACTGCCATATGTCCGAACAGAGCAGAAACGCTCGTCGAATTATAGAGCCGAGTGCCGTTCCCATCATACCAAGCGACATAGGCGTTTGCAGCACTCTGGAACAGAATGGCTATCTCGTCATTCGCATGTCCTGTGTTGAACTGGCCGGCATAGAAGTCAACAAGGCTATAGCTAGTGGGCACAGCAATCGACCCAATCTGGCCGCCATCGATTCCTCTGAGCGTCCGTGTCGAGCCGTCGTCAAGAAGTGCCGCGATGTCTAGCCACCCGGCACCATCGAAGTTGCCTATTCTGACCTTGTTGACGGCGAAAGGCATCAGCTGATTCCAGATGTAGACCCCGTTGGTGCCGTTCAACAAGTGTATCATTCCGTTGGGGTCCCATGCGATGACCTCGTCTATGCCGTCGGCGTTCAGGTCAGCAACTTCGGTCCCATACACGTATCCACTTGGGATAGCCGTGTCCCAGTAGACTTGGTGCACGGGATAGGCTTCTTCTTCCACAGGCGTTACAAGCTCATAGCTGTCTACAGCCAAGATCCGCCATGTTTCGTAGTCCCAGCTAATGACTGAGTCAATGCCTGAGCCATCGAGATCTGCAACACCCAACGAGATTGGATAACCGCCTGTCAGATTGAACCACATCGGCACACCGTTCTTGCCATCGATAGCCACGACAACCCCGTCAGAAAGAGTGGATATGTTCGTGTACGTGATTGCCAGATCGTAGTTGCCGGACCCACCCAAGTGCCCGATTTGAGCATCTGGGCTCCAAGTGTATGTTTCGCTTGGAATGTAGTGCCATTGGACTGTCCCACTCATGACCTCTTCGAGATACGCATCGCCCCAGACACTCGATGTCATGACCTCCACGACATCGTCATCGTCAAAGTCCTCTATCCAGATGTTCCAGACCGTATTCATGTCGCTCGAATTATAGAACATGGTCTTGGTCACAACATCCAGTATGTTGAAGCCGTGCTCCCAGGAGGTGGCAGCATACCTGGCAAATACAAGGTCCAACACGCCATCATCATTGAAATCATGAGCACGCATCTCAGGCGCATACGCAATGGTCAGCGTTGGAGTCTGATAGACGACACTCCCATTCAACGGGTTGATTACGGTCAGTCTGCGGTTGTTGTCTGCATACGCCACATCGAGGTGAGACGAGCCAGTCAAGTTGGCTATTTTCACCTGCCAGACCTTGACACCTGATGGGCCATAACGGCTGTAAAAACTACCATTATGGTTCAGTATCCAGATGTCGCCTCCTGCTGTTCCGAAAACAACCTCGACAAGCCCGTTTGCATCAATGTCGCCCACATCGACAGTAATGACGTCAGTCGTCGGGTTAGCATAGGACCATACCAGAAATCCATTCGTGATGTTCAATACGTAGAGCGTTGTGTCGGAGCTTGGCAAGAGAACCTCCGGGATTGTGTCATTTGTGAGATCTGCAAGAACAACCTCGTTGACTCCCCCACCAATGCCCGTCGCATTCCATAGGAGAGATCCATCGTCATCAATAGCAAAGACC
>Ga0315288_10003096_pt1 | contig 21254 bp, 18 predicted proteins | sample YL17G11_20_MG_FD_203454 | JGI IMG/M metagenome (GOLD analysis project Ga0315288, IMG submission 203454) | Sediment microbial communities from Yellowstone Lake, YNP, Wyoming, USA - YL17G11_20 | ecosystem: Environmental > Aquatic > Freshwater > Lake > Sediment | place: USA: Wyoming | collected...
ATGCCTGTGTAGCAGGGGACGCCCTGGACCATGATCTTCCCCAGGATGCGGTCGCGATTCCAACCGTCGCGCAGGGCCTCGGGCTCGACGAAGACGTAGTAGACATAGTAGCTGTGCAGCACATCGGCCGGGGGGACCCGTACGGCCAGTCCGGGGATGCGCGAGAGGCCGTCAGTCAGCATCTGCGCGTTCGCCCGCCGGCGTTCCACCCAGCGGTCCAGCTTCCGGAGCTGCACGCGCCCCACGGCCGATTGCATCTCCGTGAGCCGCCAGTTCGTCCCGAAACCACGGTGGACATATCGCGAGCGATCCGAGGACTGCGCCGGCCGACCGCGCATGGCCGCGTGGTCCTTGCCGTGATCTTTGAAGCTCCAGGCGCGGTCCCAAAGCGTCTCGTCATTGGTGATGACCATGCCCCCCTCGCCCGCCGTCGTGATGATCTTGTCCTGGCAGAACGAGAACGCCCCGAGGTCGCCCATCGTGCCCACATGCCGCCCCTTGTAGCGCGCCCCGTGGGCTTGGGCGCAGTCCTCCACGACATTGAGACCATGCTCGCGGGCGAGCTTCAGGATCGAGTCCATGTCACACGGCCAGCCGGCGAGGTGCACGGCGATGATGGCCCTCGTTCGCTCCGTGATGTGGGGACGGATTGTCTCGGCTGAGAGGTTCTGGCTGGTTGGGTCGACGTCGACGACGACGGGGGTGGCGCCCCGCATGGCCACACAGCTTGCGGAGGCGATGAAGGTGCGGCACGTGGTGACGACCTCATCCCCCGGCCCGATGCCCAGGGCCACCAGCGCGAGCTCGAGCGCGACGGTACCATTGGTCACGACGACCGCGTGCCGCGCGCCGACATACTCCGCGAACTCCTCCTCGAACTGCACGCCCTCTTTCCCCGTCCAGTAGTTGACCCTCCCCGAGCGGAGGACCCGGAGCGCGGCCTCGATCTCATCGTCAGCATAGTACGGCCAGGGGGGGAATGGGTCCGAACGGAAGATCTCGGGGATCACGAAGGGCGCTCGCGTGGCGACTGACAAGGCGATCTTTCCCTACCTGCGCGGACGAGGTCGACACCTCGCCCGTGCTTGTCGATGGACCTGCGAAGGCTTGTGGGTTTCCATGCCGACTGAGTATCGTATATGGTTGGCTGTTCGGTGCCAACCGTATCGTGCTTGTCTAACGGCCTTGTACTGGCTGCGCGGACGGCGCAGGACCGGGGGACTGACCCTCGCGGTCTGTCCCCGGTCCGGGGTTCGCGGTGACGCCGGGACAGTCCGCCCGCTCCGCTCGGGACAATCCCCGGCGCCGCGCGCTGAGAGCGGCCTTGGAGGCCGTCATCCGAACGAAGTGAGGGATCTCGGCGCGCTGTGGCAGCGGTTTGCCGGAGGGGCAGGGCATTGGCCGCCCCACCCCCGAGGTCCTTCACTTCGTTCAGGATGACACTTGGTGCGTTCGGATGACACGGACGCGGCGCGGTCGAGCCGTGTGCCAGCGTCGTGTCGGTGTCCTGGAAGGAGATGACAAGCACCCAATGAGCACTGAGAAGAGGATCGCAGCGAACCGACGGAATGCCCAGCTCTCGACGGGCCCGAAGACGCCGGTGGGACGCGCCAAGGCGAGCATGAACGCGCTGAGACATGGCGTGCTCGCCCAGCGGATGCTGCTGCCGGGTGAGGACCCAACGGAGTTGGCCGAGCTTGAAGCGCGGATATGCGTGGCTGTTGCGCCCGAGGGCCAACTCGAGGAGGCGCTCGCCGAGCGGGTCGTTGCCTGCGTCTGGCGGCTGCGCCGCGTGTATGGGATCGAGACCTCTCTACTGGCCAGCGAGATGCATGATACCAGGCGATCCCGGGGAAGCATGGCCGGACTTCGCACTCTCACGGACACCACGGAACGGATGCTGTCTGACCTCGGTTTCGCGTTCGTCTGCGATGCGAACACTGCGAACGCCATCTCGAAGCTCTCACGGTATGAGGTGTCGCTCGACCGGTCGATGTACCGCGCGCTGCATGAGCTGCAGAGGCTGCAGGCGGAGCGCGGAGCGCGGTCGAGCGCGCCGGCGGCCGTAGACGTGGGTGTGGATGTGCTGGTCCGGGACGAGCTGAACCGCGGGGACCGGTGAGCCGCCCGCCCGACCCAGTGGGACCCACGCCCCTGGAGGGGCCGAACGAGCGAAGACCCAACCGGAGGGGCCGAACGAGCGAACGCAGTGAGTGAAGTCCGGCCCTGTCGTCCGAAGGACGACGGCTCCGGATGCGCCCCCCGCAGCACAGCGTCCGCCTGCGGCGGACAGGGCCGGACTGCGAGGCCTGCGGCCCCTTGTGCGGCCCCTCCGGTTAGTGCGCTCGTGCGGCAGCGCGCCTGCGCTCCCAGGGACCCATTGGGTTCGTTTCGCAGAATCGTGCGAGGAGCACGGGTTAGCGGCCGATCTTGAGCAAGGTCGTGAGGATCGTCCCGAGGTCGGTCAGGACGTTGGCCCTGGCGGCATACTCGAGGTTGAGCCGGATCTTCTCCGGCATGACCTGCTCGACGTACGCCCGTTCCGGGTCAGCCTGCTGGGCGAGCAGGGCGCTCTCATCGCGATAGCGGATGGACGCCGGATCGGTGATGCCCGGCATCAGGTCCAGGACACGCCGCTGGTCCTCGGTGTATAGGTCCGTGTAGCGGCGCACCTCCGGCCGGGGCCCTACGAGGCTCATCTGTCCCGCGACGACGTTCAGGAGCTGCGGCAGCTCGTCCAGCTTGAGGCGGCGAAGCCACTTGCCGACTCCGGTGATGCGCTTGTCCTCGCCGACGGTGAGCTGCCCGCCGCGGGCCTCCGCGTTCACCACCATGGTGCGGAACTTCCACATCCGGAAGGACTGCCCGCCACGCCCCACCCGCTCCTGCCGGAAGAACACCGGCCCTCTGTCGCTGAGCCATATCGCCACCGCAACCGCCAGCAGGAATGGCCACAGAACCAGCAGCCCGACCCCGGCACAGAGAATATCACACATGCGTTTGCTATACCTCATGCGCCATGCTGGTCGAGGATGTCCAGAACGGCGGCGATGACATCGTCCACGTCCCCATCGGTCATCCCCGCGTTCAGCGGCAGCGAGATGAGCCGGAGATAGTTGCTGTAGGCCACCGGGAAGTCCCCGGGCTGGAAGCCGTACTTCTCTCGGTAGTATGGGTGGAGGTGAATGGGTATGAAGTGGACGGAGGTGCCGATGTTGCGGGTGGCGAGTTCCTCGATGATGTGGTCGCGCCCCTCGCGGAGTGCCTCCGGGCGGATGCGGATGGGGTAGAGGTGCCACGCGTGCTCGACATCCGGCCGCGTGACGGGCAGCTCCAGGGCCTCGTGGTCGGCGAATGCTTCGTTGTAGGCCTGGACGACCTCGCGCCGCCGCTGGTGGAAGCCGGGGAGCTTGCGGAGCTGCCACATCCCGAGGGAGGCCTGGATGTCCGTCATGTTGTACTTCCAGCCGGGGCACATCACGTCATAGTGCCAGCTTGCGCCCTTGCCGTAGCGCTGCCACGCGTCCCGGTTCATCCCGTGCAGGCTGAGGACTTGCGCCTCCTCGATCAGCGCCGGGTCGCCGACGAGCATCCCGCCCTCGGCGGTCGTGATGTTCTTGGTGGCGTAGAAGCTGAAGGCGGTGAGGTGCGCGCCGCGGCCGATCATCTCCCCTCGGTAGTGCGCGGGCAGCGCGTGGGCGGCGTCCTCGATGATGTGGAGCCCGTGCCTTGCGGCGAGGTCGCAGAGGGGGACCATGTCCACGGGATGCCCGGCATAGTGAACGGGGATGATCGCGCGGGTGCGCGGGGTGATGGCGGTCTCGACCTGCGCGGGGCCGATGTTCAGGGTGTCGGGCTCGATGTCCGCGAGGACGAGCGTGGCGCCGACGTGCTCGATGACATTGGCGGTCGCGCAGAAGGTCATGGGCGTGGTGATTACCTCATCGCCGGGCCCGATGCCGTGGCAGAGGAGGGCAAGGTGGAGCGCGGCGGTGCAGGAGTTGACGCCGAGGGCCGCCGGCGCGCCGACGAACTGCGCGAACTCGGCCTCGAACAGCTTCGTCTTCGGCCCCGTGGAGATCCAGCCCGACCGGAGGGTATCGACGACCTCCGCGATCTCCTCCTCCCCGATCAGCGGCGGCGAGAACGGCAGAAACGCCATCCGCAACGCCGGCCGGATGAAGCGTCGGCCCTGCGGCCGCTGGGGCCTATGTACTGACACGGACCATGCCACCATCCTTCCAGATGGACCCCGAGCAGATCAGGGATTCCAGATCGCTGCGGCCATGGGGCCGGCCGCCACGGGGAGACCTCGGAGCCCCTGGCAGCGAGGGCACGCTAGTTGCTCCGCGGCTCGCTACTCCGACCCCTGGCCTACTGGGGAGCGGCCAAGTCGTCCGCGATGTCGAAGCCAAGATCCGCTCCGGTCCTGGCCTTGTAGCGTGCCGAACGCACGGCATTCTCCAGGCCGGCAGGTATGTCGCCCGTCCACCAGTTCATGCGCTCGCTGTAGAACCAGGCGTATTCATCGGTGGTTCGGAGCGCCCAGTAGGTGTTGTGCTCAGCGTAACGCAGCCGCGCCTCCGGGCTCATGGAGTGAGGTATGTCCCCGGCGGTACTGTCGTTCGCGGCCATCACGTAGTCCATGTAGATTGCCTGGCCAACGCGGATGATCGAGTCATAACTCGCACGACTCTCCGGGGCCATGAGATTGCGTGAGGGTCCCCGAATGAAGTCCGCACCGTCGAGGTAGTCCTGCTGCTCGTCGTACCAGTAGGCAGCTTCATTGCCGTCGATGATCTGGACCCCATCGTTCGCCACGTCGATCAGGCCGTTCATGAACGCCGGCAGGAGTCCGTATATGTGCACTTCCAGAGCAGCTTGTCGTTCCGGCTCGGTCGCAGCGAGCGCCGCTTGCCAGATGTAGTGACCCAACTGGAAGACGAGGATCTTCGGCTGGGAGACATGAGTCTGGAGCGCGCTCATGAACTGCTGGCCACGCTGGCGGACCAGGGCGGCAGTCCCAGCGAATGCCAAGCCGGAAGCCGGATCGTACCGCCACGGGTTGCGGCCGTAGGGCTCTGGATCGAAGACCATGCCCGCAGACCCGCTGTCGGCAAGGGCCCGGGAGAACAGGGCGATGTTGGCCTGGATTGTCTGCCAGTGCGCGTCGTTCTGCCACTCCATCGGCGCCCTATCCGGATTGCCATCGTCGAACGCCGAGTAGAGAATGAGGAAGTTGTCGGTGAAGTGGTCCCAGGCTGTGCCAGCGACGTCCTGTATGGGCTGCTCCAAGGAAGACTCCGTCCAGGCCTGTGTGTCGAAGGCGAGTGACCCAGGCGTGAGCAACATGATGATGCCATCGAAAGGCAAGTGCTCCATTTCGGCGATGTGGCCGTTCACGAAGCCCGGGCCGCGCGCGTCCCACCCGTACTCTAGGAGCTTGGGGCAGTGAGCAGCGTCCGCACACGGGGCTGCCAACGGCGCGGGCCCCGATCCATTGGAGCCCGATCCGCCGTTCGTGCTACAGCCCATGCATTGGAGCACGATGGTGCAGGCCATGATGGGCCCGAGCGCGGCCCCATAGGACACGGAGGAACTGAGGAGTCGCTTCATCTTCTCGCCCTCTCGGGTCGGAGCGGCAGCGCTCCTGGCTGCGCCAAGGCCGCCCGGCAAGGCCCTATGCAGACCCGGGACACGACGGGTCCCCTTGGGCATCATTGAGGCAGAGGCTGTACAGGTTCATTGGCCTTGCCTGGTGTGTGGCAAGCCGTTCCACAAGGGCGAAACCAAGCTTCAGGTAGAAGGCGTTCACAGGGTCGTTGTTCTCGGCGTCCGTTGTGAGGTAGACATAGTCTGCTCCGAGGTGCCTAGTTCGCTGCAAGAACTCAGTTACGAGGGCCCTCCCCGTCCCGTGACCGTGGTGGTCAGGCCTCACGCCGATCGAGGAAAGCTCGCAGGCGATCCCCGGGTGCGGAGGCTGAACAACTCCCCCCTGTCGCGCTCGTCTGGCGTTGGCCAACGCTCGAGGCAGGACACTTGGCCGACGGATCGCCGTGCGCAGCACGCGAAGTCCGAGTCGCCACTTGGAGGCGCTCAGCGTCCTGTAGAAGGCATCCGGATGCATGAACCCAGCCACGAACCCCGCTAGCGGGCCGTTGGCGGGCGTCACAAGGACGATCCCTCCTTCGTGGCAGAGTACCATGCGGTAGTACTCCCGCAGGAACGGCTCGCCCAACTCAGTCAGGAAGAAACCCCGGAAAGCAGCGACGTGCACTCGCGCAATGGCCGGCAGGTCATCGTGCGTTGCTGGCCGGACTTGGGGCGCGGCGCTCATTGGGCCCTCGCATCGCTTCTGGCGCCACGTCTGGTGTGAGGATCCATGAGATCCAGATAGAGCCTACGGTATCCATCGAGCATGGCGTCCAGAGAGTAGTGCTCTCGCTGCCTTTCCATCGCTCGGCGTCCCATGGCCTCGCCCCTGGCCCGATCAGCGATCAGCGTCGCCAGTGCGTCGGAGAGCGCCCCGGGATCCCGTGGGGTCACGAGCAGCGCACACTCGCTGTCGCCGATCACCTCGGGGTTGCTGGTCACCGTTGTGGTCACGACGGGCTTGCCGGCTGCCATCGCCTCTAGGAGCGCGATGGATAGCCCCTCTCGCTCGGTCGGTAGGGCCACGATGTCGCAAGCCGCGAGTAGAGACGATACATCCTGCTGGAAGCCGAGGAAACGCACGGCGGACCGTACGCCGAGTCGGTCGGCCAGTTGGCGAAGTGCATCTTCCGAGGGCCCTGCGCCCGCCAGCACGACTACCAAGCGCCTGCGAACGTGCTGCGCCAGTAGTGGGATCGCCCCGATCAGGTACTCGAGCCCCTTCTGCGCGGCCAGTCGGCCAACCGAAAGGACCGCGACTTCGTCGCCGGCAACGCCCCACTCACTCCGAACCTCGTCCCGCGTGCGGAGTGGAGAGGCAAGGGGAGATATGCCGTTTGGGATCGCTATGACCCGGTCTTCCGGAGCGATGCCCAGATGGATCGCCCATTGGCGGTGGAACTCACTCACCGTGACCAGTCGGTCGCACCATCGTGCGGCCAGGCGCTCGAGTCGGCTGTAGGCCCAGACCACTCCAGGCGGCGACGCTTCGTGGAAGGCGAACCCGTGAACGGTATGTACTACCGTTGGCACATCGGCACGCGCTGCGGCCCACCTCCCGATGAACCCCGCTTTGGAGGTGTGAGTGTGGACGAGGTCGTAGGGATGCTCGCGCAGGTGGTGGAGCAGGCGCTTGGCGCCTACCAGGTCCCGGACGGGGCGAACGTTCCGCCAGATGACGTCCAAGGCAACCACGGCGTGGCCCTGACGTTCCGCGGCGTCGGCGAACACGGGATCGGTAGTCAGCACGTCCACGCTCAGTCCGAGATGGGCGCCTACCCTAGCCAGGTCCAAGATGACCTTCGCCCCACCCCCAAACTTGGAGTCGCCGACAATGTGAAGCAGTCTGCGGTGCTGCGCGACGCCGCACTGGGTTGCCTGTGGTTCCCCCACGGAGCCTCCTGGAGGGCGTCTCACCGGTCACTGGCCTGTCGGGGGGGTGACACAGCGCGGCGTACACGCGGCCGGGGCTCGGCATTGGCGGGCGTCTGTGGCGCCTCGGGCGTCTTGAGTTCGGCGATGAGGAGAGCGATCCAGACCCAGAATGAACGGAAGTGAAACGTCTCTACGCTGAACGTCTGGAGGAGCATGAAGACCATCTGGCCGATCAGCGCTGAAGCCACGACAGAGCCGACATGCGGCCGAGCTACCAGGCGACTCACGACCTGTGCGAGGCCGACCCACAGGAGCAGGTAACCCGCACCCCCTAGGACGCCTTTCTCGGCCGTCACCTGCAGTAGGTCATTGTGCGCCTCCGTATTGGAGGGAATACCGGACATGGCCGCAAGGTCCCCATCGGAGCGACCCAAGGGAGTCCTCTGGATTCCTGCCCACGCTATCCTCGCACCACGAAGCCGGCCCCCTTCCGTTGTGGGCCCCGAGGCCTGTATGCGCCCAACTCCCATTGGGTCAACAGACTGGAGAACGTCAGACTCGCTGGAGAAGACACCGGTGATAGTGAAGGCCCCACAGAGCCACGCAACGCCGATGGCGACAGTGCAGAGGACGCTCGGCGCCGGCATCATCTGTCTGGCCCGACGTGGGAGTGGTAGAGCTATCGCCCCCGCCGCTAACCCGGCGGCGAGACTAAGGCGAGAGCCGACGCTCCCGCTCGCGTAGACGCCCAGAAGCCCCACGAGGATCCCGCCAAGCGCCAGGGGTTTCGGCAGATGCGCGATCACTCCCAAGAGTGCCAGCACGAGCCATCCGTAGAAGTGGCCCGCGCCGTTCGGGTCCTGGAGGGTACCAAGGAACCGCCCTGAATACCGGCCATAGTACCAGGAGGAGGGGCGGGAATAGACGACGAGGGTGGTGACGATTGTCGCTGCCGCGAGGTACTTGTAGCACGCCCGGGCTCGGGCCGTGGACCCAGCCGTCAATGAGATGAGCGAGAGCGTGGCAACCAGCAACCATGCCTCCTTGCCGGGGTTCAGGAGTGCTTTGGTGGTCCCGAGCGACCCGAGTATGCCCACAAGCGTGCCAGACAGCAGCAGAGCGAACGCAGCCACTAGAACAGGGGGAAGTCCCCTGAGTAGTCGAGTGTCCGGCCGACGAGCAAGGAGGTTGGCCATAGCCAAGGCGAGGATCAGCGCATCGCCAATTGTGATGTTGAGGTCAACGCCGCCCGGACGGCGTATCAGCGGTTTCGCGAAGAGGCAGAATGCCGCAAAGGCCAGTGGCACAAGGGCGTCTGCCCCCCATGTCGGCCGGCACTGGCGTGTGTTCGCGCGGTCGTAGCGCAGGCGATGCTCGACTGGTTGGCGCGTAGTTGTCACCGCCCCAGAGGGTGCGCCAGACGTACTCGTGCGCCATGAGCGGCACGCATGGCGATATCTGACCAGTGGTCCAGGATCAGGGCCCCAGCGACTTTCGATTGCAGCCGATGGCCTAGCGCCAGAGAGCCAACGGATGCTTGGCCCGCCACTCGCTTGAGCCGGCTGCAGGCCCACCTCACCCGACGCGACAGAGCCGGTGACAGCTCCTCGCCGGAGAGGGCGGCGGCGGCACAGAACATGCCTTCCCAGCCAAGACCACGCGCCAAGCTCCGGAGCTCGTCCAGAGGAGATTCGCATCGGGCAAGAGCGTGGACGAAGTCTACCAGGTAGCGAAGCTCGCCCATTGGCAGACCGATGACTAGCCTGGCCGCCGCGTGCGCCGCTCCCAGCCGGTTGTCCGGCACATGCACACGGGCCCCGAATACGTCGGCGAGTTGTGAGGGCTCGGAGACCTGTTCCCAGCTCGGAGTCGGGTAGCCACCTCGAACCATGGTGTCGTGTAGCTCGAGGTAGACGCAGACCCCCTCGACGTATTGCCTCTGCAGGCACGGGCCGTGGTCGCGCGGCTGTCTCTCAGGCGGGCGGAACCCTCGCTCGGTAAGGAGCTCCTCAGTCCGACGCACGTCGTCCCTCGGCAGCAGTAGGTCCACGTCGGAAATCGGGCGCAGGTGAGGCTCCGGGTACACCGTGTGAGCGAATGCCGCCCCCTTCAGTACGATAAGCTGAACGTTCTCCGACAGCCACCCCAAGAGAGGCCCGAGCACTTGTCGGATGGCAGAGCAGCGGGCCGCCTCTCGGGCGTGGGCCGCACGCAGGTACTCCTGCACACTTGCCTCGTAGACGTCGATGAGGTCATGTTGGACCAACCGGTGGTAGAGCAGAGCGCTCAACCCCAGCCGCTCGGCCATGGAGAGAACAGGGCGCCCTACTGCGCAGAGCTGAGACGGAGTGACCGCTGGCCCGTGCGGCCCGACCAGTGGCAGGAAGACGTCGAGCAACAGGGAGCAGGTGGCGTCGGGACGGTCACTCATCTGCGGCCGTCACCTTCAGCTTGGCGGCTCTGCGGACGCCGGCGGTCGCTGCCTCCAGGAGCAGACGGCTCTGCTCGACGGCTCCCGTGACGATCGGGTGGGTGCGCGCATAGGCGCGGGCGCCCTCACGCCACCGGCCGTGCTCAGCTTCGGTCATGTCGGTAAGGCGCTGCAACGACCTCACGAAGCCGCCCGTGTCCTGCAGTGGGATATCGTGTCCCGCATTCGCCCCCGCGAGCCCTCGCCAGGGCGTCGCCTGGGAGATGACCACCGGACAACCCGCTGAGAGGGACTCGATGATCGCGTACCCGTAGTTCTCGCCGACTGTCGGCATCAGGAACACATCATGGTCGCGGAGAATGCGCGGCACCTCATCTTGGGGGACTGCTCCATGATGCTGCACCGTAACGTGCCCCGGCAGCCCGGCGATGGCAGCCTCGCACACTGCCCAATACGGTGGGTCGCACTTGGCGCCGTAGATGCCAAGTGAGATCTCTCCCCTCAACTGCGCCAGCATCCCGATCGCCAGATGGAGGTTCTTCTTTGGAGCCACTTTGGAGAGGTAGACGGCACGCAACCGACCGGCTGGTTTGGCGACGGTCCGCGGCGGAAGTGAGTCGAAACCGGTGGTGATGATACATGGCGTCACCCTTATGCGAGCGTTTGCGCCGAAGACGACTCTGATGCCATCGGCCTCCAGTTCGTCGGTGGCGTGCCACAGCACACCGGCAAACAGCCGCGTGGCCTTGGCGAAAGCCAGATAGGCCCGCTTCTTCCGGCTCTTGATCCGCAGCGCGCCTGGCAGCAAGTCGCCGTGGGGGGTGACGAGAGTGGGCTTCACGGGCGCAAGGCGGGCACGCCGATAGAGCAGCGGCACGATGTCAAAGGTGGGCTCAAAGACACCGTTGATGTGCAACAGGTCATAGGGCTCCGTGCGCAGGGCCCGGAGTATCGACCGCGCGATCCCGTTGGGTGGCAGGTAGAGTACTTGGGCGTTGCCTACCTGCTGCCACTCACCAGCGCGGACGCCTGGGAGGGGCACAGTGTCTCCCTCATCGCGGTCCGTCGTGACGATTCGGAAGTGGAACTCCTGACCCAGTGTCTCCACCAACCGCGCAACCACGCGAAGCCCGCCGCCCGCACGGTACGCCGGGAGGTAGTACTGGGACAACACCAAGACCGTCGCCCTGTCGGCCCGTGTGTCACCCACTGGCGTCCTCCCCGGTCCGCGTGCACGCCGAGGCTGTGCGCATCGCGTCCCCATACGCCGCCAGGTGTCGATCCATGAATGCTTCCTGGGAGTACTCACGGGCCCGTTGCGCGGCATTAGCGCCCAACCGATGCCTCAGGTCGGCGTCCGTAAGCAACCGCGTCAGGGCCTCGGCCGCGGCCTCCACGTCGTCGGGATCCACGAGAATGGCATTCCGTTCGCCTCCGGTTACCTCCCGATGGGCGGGATGCTCGCTGACCAGCACTGGCAGGCCGGCGGCGCAGGCCTCGAGGACCGAGATGCCGAACGACTCTGCTCTGGAGAGAGACGCAGCGACCCAGGCCTTGGCGTACACCTCCCATGGGCACAACACCTGGCCCATGAACTCAACGTTGTGCTCCAGACCCGTCTCGCGCGCAAGCTCTCGAAGAGCGCCCTCCATCCGGCCATCCCCCGCCACCAAGAGGCAGACCTCTGGCACCACACGTCGCACACGGTCCAGAGCGCGCAGCAGTGTGACATGGTTCTTATGCGCGTGCAGGCGGCCGACGACCGCGATCGTCGGCCTCTGTGCCGGCTGGGGGGTGAAGTCCCTGGGCGGGTCGGCTGCGTTGGGCACTACCTGCGTGCGGTCTGCGAGCCAGGGGTAGTGGCCCAACAACTCGTCGCGGGCGACGTGGCTGACGACCATGACGGCAAGGGCGCGGGTCAGCACGTGCCCATATCGGCGCAGTCGGATCCGGTTCGGCAGGTCCCGGTCATCCCGCCACGTGCCCGGTCCGGAATGGTCCGTCACGACCCAGGGCAGCCCTGTGCGCCTGGCCACTCGCCCGGCGATGAGGGTCGCATGGGGGTCATGCGAGTGCAGAATGTCGGGGCGGAACTCCTCAACGACGCCGTGGAGCCAACTCGAGGCGCGCGCAGACCACCATGGGTCGTACTCGGAGAAAGGCATGGCCCAAGGCCTGAGTCTACGGAATGCGCGGCACACGAGGGGCAGCTCGCCGAAATGGTAAGTGGGCGTGCCGCCGTCCCTGCTGGCCCGGGCCAGGGCGTCGCCTTCGTAGAGGGTGGCGACCGCCGCAGAGTGGCCGCTCTCGCCAAGTCCCTGTGCAATCATCTCCACGACACGCCCGACGCCGTAGGGCTGGAAGTCGTGTGCTATCAGCAGAACGCGGATCGCAGGATTCCTTTCGCGCTCACCAGGGGTCCAGGACGCTCATCAAGCCTGGCGAGCATGAGGTGACCATGGAACACGGAGGTTCGGCGTGCACAGCTACGGCACCAGGAAGCTTCTGTCCGCAGGAGCCAGCTCAGACGGGTGGAGGGTCAGCATGGACGGGTGGGACCGGTTGAGCCGCGCCCGGTGGAGGCCCATGGTCCACGCAGCCAGTCTCGGGGGCAGCAACGACAGAAGGAGTCCGGAAGCGATGGGAAGTCGCGGTCCCCCTCCCGCCCAGGATCGGCGATACGCCTCTCGCGCGAGCCTAGTCCACCCCATGGCGAGGTACATGCCCCCGATCCGCCGGTCATAGTGGCCCGCGGAGACCCCCTGTCGGCTGCGAGCAACCTGAGCCTCCTCCCAGGCAGCGGCCAACTGCCGCTCGGCCTCAGCGTCATCCACCCGCTGCCGACGAAGATCCATGCGGAGCGAGACATACCTGCGGACGGCTGCCTGGGACTCGGTCGACGTGTGAGTCAGCGACCCGGGCCTGAGTCGCTGACGGACCAAAGGCTGCGGGATGTACCGGACGGCGTAGCTTTGCGCCAGGCGCGCCTTGAGGTCCGAGTCCTGGCCCGTGCGCATCCGCACATCGTAACCACCGACCTCGTCGAGGGCCGAACGCCTGATGAGAAGGCCGCTGTGCCAACCGTACAGGTGACCCCGTGCGTGTGCTTCGGTGGCATCCAGTGCCGACGGGCTGACCGAGCTGACCAGAAGGCCGCGCCCCTCTTCGTCGATCAACTGGACTGCCGTCCCCAGCGCGCCAAGGCCTCCGTCCCCGGTGATGATGGGGCTCGCAGCTTCGAGCCAGGCAGGCAGGGCAGCATCATCGGCATCGAGGATGCCGACGAACCCGGACGCTGCGGCCGTGATCCCCGTGTTCAGTGCCGAAGGGAAACCCAGGTTCTCGGCATGGCGCAGCACACGTATGGGCACGCGCGTTAGCTCGGCCGCCAGCTTGACCGCCAGGTCGTACCCGTCGTCGGACGAGCGGTCGTCGACGAGGATGTGCTCCCTTGGCGGCAGCGTCTGCTCCTGGACGGAGACAACGCACTCCTCCAGGTAATCCTTGCAGTTGTACACCGCCGTGATGACGGTCACGTCAGCGTGGCCAGTCAGCTCATGCATCGGCGGCGTATCTACTTCCTGCGAGGAGCTCGTGGTATACGGCCAGAGTCCCCTCGGCCAGTCGCGCCATGCTGAAACGTTCCTCGGCTCCGGCGCGGCCTGCCTCCCCCATGCCATGGCTCAGTTCGGGGTCCCCAAGCAGCCTCAGGACGCAGTTGGCAGCCGCAGCAGCATCGCCACTCGGTACGCAGAACCCGTCTACCCCGTCACGGACGGCTTCGTTGCTGCCGATCACGTCTGTTGCTACCGCGGGGACCCCGAGTAGCAGGGCCTCAATGAGAACAGTGGGCAAGCCCTCCCAACGGGACAGCAGGAGGAAGACGTCGGCCTCTCGCACGATGGCCATGGCGTCGTCGCGGTGCCCCAGCCAGTGGAACCGGCCCCGCAGACCGGCCGCCTCGGTAGCTCGGGTCACCTCGCCCTGATCCCCTCCGCCCGCCCAGACGAAGTGCGTGTCGGGCCTCTGGGCACAGACCCGCTGAGCGCAGCGAATCGAGGCCACGGGGTCCTTCTGAGGCTGGATCCTGGCCGCCATCGCAACCAGTCTCGCGTCTGGGGGGAGGCACAGCTCATCCCGGATGCCGACTCGTTTGGCCGCGTGTTCCCGAAGGGCAGGAACGTCGACGGCGGGGTACACGGTCCGGTGGGGCATGCCCGTCTCGTCTGTGAATGTCTTCCCGACACCATGGGACGCCGCTATGACGCGTAGGCGTTCCTCTTGGTAAACGGAACGGAGCGCCCGGAGCGCTCGGCCCTCGATCCAGCGGCTGACGGCCATTCCCAATGGCCTTGCCAGCGATCTGTACCACGGGCGTGGCCCGCCCGGCAGTCTCGCGGCTCTGCCGTAAGGCCCGTGCAAGTGGACCACTAAGGGGACATCGAGAGACTGGCAGACCATGGCCGCTAACTCCCAGACGCGAGGGGTGTGTTGGGCGTGGATGATATCGGGTCCGAACTCCCGAGCCGCCGCCAGCGCCGAGGCGAACAGGCCGCGCCCAACCGGGAGGCGTTGCCGGAGCGGCGTCTGGAGCCTCGCAGGGCAGATGTGGATCGGGACATTGAGTGCTGCGAACTCCCGCTCGAAGGGGCCGCCGCCCAGGGCGAGCATGCCCAGCGTGGCACGCCCGTCGAGGGCACGGCATAGCTCCAGTATCTGCCGCTCGACACCATAGGGGACGAGGTGCTTCATGATGTACAGCACTCTAGGACCCTTGGTCTGCGGCGGGGGGGACGTGCTCACGGGCTACCCTCACCTTTCCTCTGCCTGTCCTGAGGCGCTGGATCGCTGTATGATCGGAAGTAGTCGAGAGTGTACCGCAGCCCGGTCTCGAGGTCCGTCTTCGGCTCCCAGTTGAGCCACTCGCGCGCGCGCGCGATGTCCGGTCGACGCCGCCTCGGGTCGTCCGCGTGAAGCAGCGGTACCGTGGTCACCGAGGACGGACTTCCGGCGAGGGCGATGGTCATCTGGGCCACCTGGACGATCGAGACCTCCAGTGGGTTACCAAGGTTCACCGGCGCCGTGTGCTCCGACAGCATCAGCCGAAACAGCCCCTCGACCAGGTCGTCCACATAGCAGAAGCTGCGTGTGCGGCAGACGTCGCCATAAACCGTGAGCGGTTGTCCCGATAGGGCCTGCATGCAGAAGTTGGGGATTACGCGGCCATCGTCGCTCCGCATGTTCGGACCGTATGTGTTGAAGATCCTCGCGATGCGAGTCGGCACGCGGTACTTTCGGAGGTAAGCGAAGCTCATCGCCTCCGCGAAGCGCTTGCCTTCATCATACACCGAACGCGGGCCGATCATGTTCACGTTGCCCGTGTAGTCCTCGCGCTGGGGGTGGACCTCTGGATCACCGTACACCTCGGAGGTTGAGGACTGCAGGAACACAGCACCCTTGTGGAGCGCTAGGTCAAGGAGATTCCTGACGCCCAGGGAGTTCGCGGCCATGATGTCGATGGGAATGCGCTCGAAATCCACGGGGCTGGCGGGGGACGCGAGGTTGATAACGTACTCGATCGGGCCGGGCAGATCGATCCTATGGCAGATGTCCGCGGCAAGGAGATCGCAGCGATCCTCCACAAGCAGGCTGCTCGCGTTTTGGTGGGAGCCCGTCGCGAAGTTGTCGACGATGTGGACGTGGAAGCCCTCAGCCAGCAGGCGACGCACCATATGATACCCGATGAAGCCGGCCCCGCCAGCGACGACGGCAGACGGTCGCATACAATCAGCCTCCAGCACCGTGATAGGACTTACGTGTGACGGCCCTCCTCCTGGGAAGAGGAAGGCCCGCCGAACTCGTCTGCTGACGGGAAGCGCAGCAGCGCGGCACTGCGCACGGTCCGGTGGGTGTGCCCGTTCCGTCCGTGAAGGTTCGGCCGACGCCGTGGGACACAGCGATCACCCGCGAGCGTCCCCGCTGATGGAGGGATCGCAGGGCCCGAATCGGCCGGGCTTCGATCCATCTGCCGAGGAGTGCCCGGGCGGGCTTAACCAGCCCGCGATACCACGGGCGGGACTTGCTCGGCAGTCTCCCGGCTCTGCCGTATGCGCCGAGCAGGTGGACCACCAGGGGAACGTCGAGGGACAGACAGATCCTAGCTGCCAACTGCGAGACCCGTGGGATGTGCTGAGGACAGATGGTATCGGGACCGAACTCCCGGATCGCCGCTAGCGCCGCCTTGAACAAGCCGGGCCCAACGGGGAGCCGTTGCCGAAGTGGCGTATCGAGCCCTGGGGGGCAGAGGCGGACGGGGACGTTGAGTGCCACGAACTCCTGCTCAAAGGCCGCGCCGCGCAGGGCGAGGATACTGGGCGCGACGCGCCCGTTGAGGGCACGGCATGGCTCCAGCGCGTACCGCTCGACACCATAGGGGACGAGGTGCTTGGTGAAGTACAGGGCTCGCGAGCGACCCTCGGGCTGATGCGAGGCACGGCTATGGTCCATGGGCTCAGGCCCCGGGCTCGGGTGTACACGCATGCAGGAGCGTCCCACCACAGAGGTCGGGCCGTCGTCAGAGATGAGCTTGCGGCTGGGGAGCACGGCGTCCTCCTCGAAGGGAGCGGGCCAGGATCGCTCGATCCTCGCTGGACATCGTGTAGTGCCACACGACGGTGGCGTAAGCAAGGCTGATCAGCAGCCCGAACGGCAGAAGAGCGGCCAGAACTGGTCGCGGCCCTGGTATGCAGATCAGGGCCCTCACGCCCGACGCAACTAACAGTGCACCAATGCCCCCTGGGGCAAGCCGTCGCACGAAGGTGGAGGGGGGCTGGTGGAGCACCAGTGCTACGTAGATAGTGGTGAAGCATACGTCAAGCAGGAACCATGTCACAGAGCGGATCGCGATAAGGCTCAGAAGTCCTCCACCGAATGCTCTCACAGCGGCTACGGACGACATCACGCTGACAACCCCTGTAATCAGCACTGCGATGGCAGGCGTTCGCACTTTGTTCGCCGCGGACTTGACGGGGTGCAGCGTCGCGCAAGCGCGCGTGAACACAGCTGGCGCCATCAGCACTGCCAGAGCCAACCCCTGATCAGCGAAGGGGGGACCAAGCCATGCGTTCAGCAGCGGCCCTCCCAGGCCACAGACCAGCCCGATGGGCAGCCCCAAGAACAGACCAAGCACTCGCGTGGTCCGGCTCACAAGTGTAGCCGTCACGCTCTCGCCCTGTGTAGTGTAGGTTGCGATGACGGTGGGAGCCAGGGCGGACGCGGCCATATCCACTACCATCTTGAGGAGAATGGACACTTGCAGCAGAGGAGCGTACAGGCCGCTGGCCTCTGGCCCCAGGAGCCCATTCGCGAGCACGAGGTCCGCCTGGAACAGGAGGATCACGCCGATGTTGTCAACGGAGAGCCACCCGCTCATGCCCAGGATCTGGCGCAGGCAGGAGCGAGCGAAGAAGCAGCGCCTGATGTGAAGCTCGGGGGTTAGCTTACGCCAGGAGGCCTGGTAGCAGGCCTGGCGCACCAGCGCCGAACCAGCAATGCCGATGCCCACGTACCACAGCCTCGAGCCCGACGCCGCGAACAAGGCGAAGATCACGGCGACCTGGAATGCGAAGCCCACTGCGTCGATGAGCCGCTGCACGTCGAACCGGTTCTTCGCGAAGGTCGAGCACGCGAAGCTGCTGCCGACGGCGTTCAGCAGGAAAGCGAAGCACGTGCACATCAGCAGGAACCGCGTGCCCATCTCCTCGCCCGCTGGGATGTTCAGCAGGTTCGGGCCGAACCACGACAGAGCGCCGGCCACGGGTACCAGCGCGATCGCCAGCACGACCGAGGCGAACAGAGCGGTGTTGAAGGTGCGGTTGGCGGCCGCGATGTCGCCCTTCGCGAGGTCTATCGTCAGGAACCGGCCCACGGAGCCACTTAGCGCTATAGTCACGATCGTCATGTAGTTCGTGATGTTCGTCGCTAGTGGGACCAGGCCGTAGGTCGCGACGCCGAGCTGGTCGATGAGGTAGCGGGTGAACCAGAGCTGAATGCCGGCGCTGAAGATGAAGTAGGCCAGGTTCGCCAGGACGTTCGTGCGGAAACGCCGGGCGGAGGTGTCGATGGGGGCGAAGGTGAGACCCTCAGGGGGGCCCTCACCCAGGTCCTCTGGCACCCCACTCGACAAGTCGAGCCGGGACCCCGCATCTCCCAGGGGGAGGGGGAGGAGAGCGGGCGGGCCGGCATCCCCATGCGGCCCCTCCGAAGGCGGGACAGGGGGAAGGGGGGCACCCAGAGGAGCGGCGTGCCCCCCGTTCCGCGGGGTGGCAGTGTGGATGTCGTCTTCTGGAGGAATGGCCTTAGGCATTGTGTGGGACATGGTGAGGTCGGGCTATGGTCCAGGCGGTGGAGCACTGTCCAAAGCCGATGGTGAGCTTCGCCCTGGGCTGTAGTAGGTTCCTTGACACCACCCGTGTGCGCCTGAACCAGCCGGCTGTGCCCACCTCTGACAGGGGACCGCGGGGATCACGCTACAGGGGTCGGGCCTAGAACGCCTCATAGATGAACGGTGTCCCACCTTTGTAGAAGACGATTGAGGCAAGCAGGAGAAGTAGGTAGTACAGAACCAACAGGAGCATGCTCTGCCGACATCTCTGAGTTGCTCGCTCAAGCCATCGCCTAGCCAAGTCCGACCATCCCCTTCAGCACTGCGACCGTGCCCTGTGGCCCTACGCAGAAGAGCACGAAGCTCAGAGAGGTGTAGACGTACGTACAGCAGACGCTGAGCGCGCGAGTGAAGACGCGCGGCAGGACCTCTAGCGGGCTGCCCCGTTTCCGGCGCCAGTCAGACCACAGGTGCCATGCCGAGATCCCGGCAGCCCAGTAGGCACCCCAGAGGACGAACTGGAGGGACGGTCCGTGCCAAGCGCCGCAGAGAACCATCGAGACCCACACGCCGATGTGCATCCCCAGCTTCGTCCGCCATCGCTTGGCGACGGGCATGAAGAGGTAGCCTTGGATCCACTGCGAGAGCGTGATATGCCACCGCCGCCAGAAGTCGGCGGGATTCGTTGCGAGGAATGGGCGGTCGAAGTTCTCTGTGATCCGGTATCCGCAGAGCCTTGCCACTCCGATGGCTATGTCTGTGTAACCTGAGAAGTCCATGTAGACCTTCCATGCGTACGCGAAGAACGCTATCCACGCTAGCACGGGGCTGCCGATAGCGCCATGGCCTCCACCAGGCAGAGCCAGCCACGTGAGGTGGTACAGGCAAGTGTCGGCAATCACGACCTTCTTGAACACTCCAGTGATGATCCGATGGAGCCCGAGACCCACATTGCCAGCCCCGGACCAGGACCCATCCTGACCCGCGAAGCTGTCCCACCGCTCGATCGGGCCCGATACCGCGATGGGGAAGAACAACGCGTACAAGCCGTGCCGAGCGGGGCTCACATATACAGCACGCGGCCTCGCGTGGTCCAGCATATGCGAGAGCAGCCGGAATGTCGTGTATGAGATTCCGAGCGGGACCCAACGTACCGCGCTCGACGTTGACGTGAGCCATGGGAGTTCCAGGATGTACCTGGACCACAGCATGGGCATCAGTATGGTCACTATGCAGAGCGCGAGCAGCGAAGCTCTGGAGAGGCCATTCGGGAGGCGCCTCAGGAGCGCTGGCGCAATGTATGCGAACACGCCAATGGCGGCGCAGACCAGGAGGCCCCGCGCGTCTACATACAGCCAGAAGCCACACGATGCAGCGATCAGCACCCCGAGTCGCAGACGTTGTGACGGTACCCTCGTAGCCAGCAGGCAGACCAGGACAAGCCCGATGACGACAGGGTCAAACAGCGGCATGTCGGCGGAATGCCCCCTTCAGCGAGGTACTGGGCTTTCCACATGGCAGGGCAGCGCCAGAGGCCACCGCCACAGCGCGCCGCTCACCGAGCGGATCGCGCTCAGTCCGAGAGAGCCTGAGCGATGGGAGGCAAGGCCATCCGGCTCACGGCAGCTTTGCCCGAGGCGTTCAGGTGGAAGCCGTCCCTACTCACCCAGTCGGGTTTGACCGTGCATGGGATAGCTGCGTAACCCAGGCCGTTCACCACGCAAAGCTCACGTATGCATCGGTCGGCGTCAGCCGTCGCGCCAGTCGCCTGGCGGGAGGCGCCCGTCGGGACACGGATAACCAAGACCTCGCAACCCTCGCGTCTGGAGAGGGCGGCGGCCGCTGCGATGGCCGCCGTTGCGCGCGGGCGCCAGTCGGCCTCCGGCTCGAAGCCTTTGAAGGGCAAGAGCGGTTGGCCTGCCCGCCAGACAGTGGTCAGGGATGGACTGCGGTGCCTACCCCACGGGGACTGACTGCCGCGCGCACTGCGTCCGATGCCGATAGCCTGGTCGAACATGAGGGCGCGTAGCCGGAACAGGCTGGAGCAGCCGACGGTGAGGTCCGATACTACCGCCCTGTGTCGCCCCTCCAGGTCGCTGAATGACTGGTACAGCTGGGAGACCCCAAGAGTTGAGGCCGCACTCTCATAGGGTCGCCAGTACTCCGAAAGCGCGAGCGGGTCAGGCTCCCTGGGGCGCATGAACATCTCCGGATGGATCGCCCAGACGACGAGTGTGGGCTGCAGCGACAGCACGCTGCGCAACACGGCGACGTTAGTCACGCCGTACGATGCGCCAACGCAAAGGTTCAGGACTCGCGCATCCTGAGCTGAGAGCCCGTCCTCAACCACGGACTCATCGATGCCGTAGAGCCCCGTGCTGCTGCCAACGATGACCACGAGGTTGGCGCATCCCCCTCTGGCGCGCGATGGATTGAGCACGGCCTGGTGCACGGCGGCGATACCACCGACCCGGCCCGTGTCCTTGAGTTCAGGCAGCCGAGGGGCGGCGTAGCGCAGCGTGACGTCGATGGCACATAGCAGTACCAAGGCCACTAGGATGGCGACCAGACGGCGACGACCGTCGTCCGCTGTCGATGTGAACGTAGTGGGAGATGCGTTAGCCAACTTGCGGGCGCCTCCAGGTTGGAGCTGGGCTCAACTGCGTGGCCGTGGGAGAGCACCGGCCCAAGCCCGGCGGGCCCCCGAGTGTATCAGGCAAACCGCGCAACCGTAGCCACTCCCAGGTCTACAGTGTCGAAGTTCGCGGCGGTCATCTGGGGGTCAGGTACTGAGATGCCGAACTCCTCCTCGATGAAGACGGACAACTCCACGAGGGCGAAGCTGTCGATGAGCCCCGAGCTGATCAGGGGTTGGTCAGCAGAGGTGACCTGAGAGGGGTCCTGGGCCAGGTG
>Ga0315288_10003099_pt1 | contig 21239 bp, 20 predicted proteins | sample YL17G11_20_MG_FD_203454 | JGI IMG/M metagenome (GOLD analysis project Ga0315288, IMG submission 203454) | Sediment microbial communities from Yellowstone Lake, YNP, Wyoming, USA - YL17G11_20 | ecosystem: Environmental > Aquatic > Freshwater > Lake > Sediment | place: USA: Wyoming | collected...
CATATTCTTGGACGACTAACAACCACTTGGCGGTTAGCCCGTTTTTTATTGTTGGTAACATAATAATGTCCTTTTTATTTATATTATACCTTAAAAAATGTTACCGAAATACTGAACACTTACAGGCCTACCCCCTAACCCCCTGGCTCACCTACTAGGTTATCTACTATATAACCTAACCCATTGTCTAGTAGATAACATACCCGATTATCAGGTAGGTCACCAAGTAGATTATCTGGTAGATTACCTACTATATTACCAAGTAGGTAACCTACCGGGTTTAACCGACCCATGACTCAGAAATTTTGAGGATTAAAAGAGAATTGTATCGATTGACTACCTAATTTCTATCATTCTGACACTTCTTGAAATGAAGAGTTAGAATTTATCTATATAGCAAAATAAAGTTATGAATTAAGGGAAGATCTTTAGTACTGTATTCCATGACTTCTTTTACTTGAGCAATAAATACAGCAAGAATTTTTATCTACCTCTCTTTTTATTGAAGTAGAAGGTGGTTCTATTACTTTAAGCCATAACCATTTTAGGGAATAATCAGGGGGAAGAATAATCAGGGACGGTTCTCTTTTTTACTCTATCGCACGATTAAAATCGTGCCTACAATTTATATCGATTGGAAAATTTGAAGATTTGAAGATTCAAGTTCATTCCCGTGAAAACGGGAAACAGTCTATAAGATACTGGATTCCTGCTTACGCAGGAATGACATTCCTAAAATCATAATCCTGTTAATCCTGTCAGAAGTTTCAGTGTCTTCAGTGGTTAATTTTTTAACCTGTTTAATCCGTGTAATCCGTGGTTAAAAGATTTATCGTATTATCGTGGTAACTTTTTAAGTTTTAAATTATGGGTCGGATAATAATAATCGGTGTACAGGCATCACCTTGACCTGCCGGATTATCATCAAGTGCTTGTTCGATTAATTTAATATCTGCATCTTTTGATGCGCTAACAACCCAACACCCTGAAATATCATTAACATCAACAATTGCTACTGATAACTTAATTCTATCAGAAAGGTTTTGGACAACTAAATCTGGGTCTTTTGGTCCCATAATGACACATTCATAATATTCTTTCAGACCCGCAGTATGTGGAGCATCAATCATTGCGGCTTGTTTACCGGCAATTTTATAGAAGTCTCCCCTACGTTTAAATAGTTTCATAATCGCACTAACTACCGCGGCTAATATAATTCTTGCTGAACCAGTCTCTCTTATCGCGCACTCCATACTATAAGGATTACGGAGTCCAATCCCATAAGGTACTTTACGTACAAACCGCCACAATAATCTAGCTAATAACCTTGGCTTTATTTGGCTCGTTGGAATTGCCCGTCCTTGTGTCATTGCCACAACACTCTCGCTGATTGTAATAATATCGCCATTCTGCCGAATGCTTGATGTATATCTCTCGACAATATCATTAATATTATCTTTATCTGTAATAATATGTGTCTTAACTTTAATGACTGTAAAGTTTTTCATGTTTAGACCTTTAGTTTCCTAAGACTAATGTTTCGTTTAATTCCTATTCCCGCATAAACTAACCAGGTAACAAAGAATGGATTTTTATTCTTATAGTATTTATTATAAAATATCTTCATCGCATCATAAAAATAATTTACTGATTTGATGCGAGTTTCTTTTGATGCCTTTGTTTTATCTTTAGTCTCTTTTTTAATTCCAGACGAACTTCCTTTGTAGTGAATAATTTTCGCATAAGGGTAGTAATAAATCTTGCCACCGGCTTGTTTAATTCGATACGACCAGTCAACATCTTCACCAAAAAAGAAATAAGCTTCATCTAATAGACCAACTTTATCAATTGTACTTTTACGTATAAGATAAAAGCATCCGCTTGGTGTATCGATTTCATGTGGCTCAGAAAGCGATTTATATATCTGATGGTAGTGTCCAAAAAATTTGCTTTTCGGGAATATCTTATCAAGTTTAGTATAGTAACAAAGCGATGCCCAAGGTGTAGGAAATCCCCGATGACAGGCTTGGTCTAATTCACCATTCTCTAATTCAACCCGGCAAGTTACCGCATCTATTTCTGGATGTTTTTCCATAAAATTCAATGTTTTTTTAATTGCACAATCCACCGCTTCAGTATCAGAATTAAGTAATAAAATATATTCTCCCTGTGCCAATCGGATAGCTTGATTATTTGCTTTGGCAAAACCTAAATTCTCTTTATTCTCAATAAATCTTACCCAAGGCATCAAAGACTTAATTGCTAACACCGAATCGTCAATTGAACCGTTATCAACCACAATAACTTCACAATCCGGACTTGTCCCCATATTAAAAATACTTTTTAAACAATCAAGGGTCTGAGATTTTGTATTATAACTAAGAATAATAATTGATAATTTTTTGTTACTGCTCAACCCCGCCCCTATTTTCAAGTTGTTGTAAAGGATGTTTAACATTTTTTACATATCTTTCTTACACAGTAGAAATAGGGGCGGGGTCAATTGATTGTCCTTTCAGCACAGCAAAGATTTGTTTAGCAGTCTTTTCCCATGAAAACTCTTTTGCTCGAGCAAACCCTTTAGCTCGTAAGGTCTGTTTTAATTCATTATTACCTATCAACCGTTCAATCTGAAACACGAGTTCATCTACAGAATAAGAATTAAAATAGAGTGCTGCTTCAGCACCTACCTCATGAAGAGAAGATGTATTACTACAAATGACCGGAACTCCGCACGCCATTGCTTCTAGTAGCGGTAAACCAAATCCCTCATACAGTGAAGGAAAAACAAAAGTCTCTGCTCCGTTATAGAGAAAAGGCAACTCATCGTTTTGGACATATCCAAGGATTTTAACCCGTTCATTTAGCCCTAAGGTATCAATCATCTTAAAGATATCTTTCGCCTTCCAACCTATCTTACCAACAATTATTAAATCATAGTCGGTCTTCATGGCTTGATAGGCTTTAAGAAGTAGGAGATAATTCTTCTTTGGTTCTAATGTCCCAACCGAAAGAATATATGGTCTATTAATTGAATAGCGATTCAGAACTGTTAACACCTCTCTTTTCTCGTAAGGTCGGAATTTTTCATCAACTCCGCAATAAATAGTGGTTATTTTTTCCGAAGGGATTCGGAAATGCTCAAGTAAACCTTGTTTAATGAAATTGGATATGGTAATAATACGATCGGCGGTTTTGAGCGATGGCAAAAATAAAAGTTTGTGGATGAGTAGATTGTAATTTGCCATGGTCTGTGGAAAATACAGATGGGTGAGGTCAAGGATTGAAACAACCTTTTGAATTTTATCTGGTAATCTTAGTGGTAGAATATCGCAAGGTGCCCAAAATGTATCGAGCTCATCCTCTGCTATTAAATTTTTGCCTTTAGTGTAAAACCAGAGAGTTCCAAGCATAGGAACACAACCACCAAAAATTCTGAATTTCGAATTACGAATTACAAATTTTCTTGCTTGTGGGAGGTAAAGTATAGGTCCTGGTGAATAAAGGTAGAAGAAATCGTCTGACAACTCGCCTTCTTTCTCTATAGCAAAATGACTGAGTACGTTTATCAAATAGTGTCCGACACCTCTCGGAGGTTCTCGGAGATAACGACAGTCAATACCAATTCGCATATTTCAGAAAACGATTGGAAGATTACTGATTAATCTTCCAATCTTCAAATCTTTGAATTTTCGAATCTTCATAGATTCCTTTTAATTTTTTTGCATAAGACGCAGTCAGTCTGATATATAAATCACCATATTCCTTACTGGGTTCAATCTCGGTCCCTTCAAACCACTCGTTGAAAGTTGTCACAAGAATCCAATCTGGTTCTGAAAATAATGCCACCTCCCAAGTTTTCTTATAATATTCACCTTTTTTGCGGTCAATGAACGTACCCGGTGTATTAACAAAGCGGTCATCAAATCCTGGCATAACCGGTAAGGCAAAAAGCTTTCCTTTACTATGAGCAACTTCTCTTGCTACACGATAAAATCGTTTGATTATCGGGGTACTTTCCTTCAAAGGTAGAAATTCGTGAAATCCTTCAAACCCTTCAAGACTGCTAACACCATAACCATAATTTATCATAGAAAATCCTGATTTTACTGCGCGTAATGAATCAAGCGGAATCGTCTCTAATATCCGATTAAAAATGAAAATCACTGGTTTACCTTCAAATTTTAGAAAGGTATTTTGACGTGAATAGGTGGAATCCAAATAGTGAATTGTTTCTCTTAAATCATCTACTGTCTTGGCTTCTTCCAAATATATTGTGAATTTAAAGTCGCTTTCTGCACATATCCGAGCAAGCTTTTGCAGGTTCTGGTCAGTTACTGAATTTCCTCCCCACCAAGAACAGATGAAACCGTCAATCCCGGCTTTTTTTGCCATATCGATGTGGCTTCGCAAGATATTCTCATCAGCTGAGGAATATAGCCCTGAGACTGGTTGATGCGCGATAGATAACTTGCCAGTCCAGAACCAGTTTTCCGGATAATACCAGGGAAAATAAAATGCCAGAACTAAGCGTTCAGTTTGAGTTATTAACTCATCCTGATGGGTGTTTGGTAAAATCTCAATTTTCGACCCATAAGCTTTTTGTAACATTTCTCTATTCCAAGAGAAATCTTCTTGATTAGTTGGGTCATTAGGTTTATTCTTTTTATTGATAAAAACAGCAAGTGTTTCTTCGTCAGGTGTTAAAAAGAAAATTTTTGTCAATCCGATACGACCTTTTCTTACAGAGAATTTGATTTCCGGTGGTAAATTAACAGGGGGAAAAATTCTGAATTCGGTTCTCGTAAATGTAGAATCATAAGATTCCTTTTTCACTGATAGAATACCAAGCCAAACCTGGTTTGTTGTTTGGACTGTTTCACCTAAATAATGAAAATCTAAATTAGTAAAGGTTAGGTCAGCCCAGTCTGATGTCGTCTCTAAAATAATTTTCACTTCATAACCAGAATCACATTTTATGCTGTTCGCTTGACATGGATTAGATTCTCCAATCCCATGTCCAAAAACTGCTAAAATAAATAGATAAAGATAGCACTGAGTAGAACGTGATATATTATATCGACTCATTTTTTCCTAATTTCTTCAAAAATTTCCAAGAGCGCATTAGCAGCTCTCTCCCAGGAAAATCTCTTAGCGTTTTCTATCCCTTTTTCTCGCATTTCTTTCTGTAAACGCTCATTAGATAAGACTTGACCAATCGCTTGGGAGATTTTCTCAACATCATAAGGGTTAACTAAAACCGCAGCATTACCTGCAACTTCTGGTAAAGATGAAGTATTCGAAGTAATAACTGGTGTTCCACATGCCATTGCTTCAATTACCGGGAGACCAAACCCTTCGTAAAGAGAAGGGAGAACAAAAAGGGTTGCAAGATTGTAGACCGCTGGAAGGTCTTCGTGTTCAATCATCCCAGTAAAGATTACCTCGTCGTCCAGAGCGAGATTTTTCGCTAACTGAAAAACTCGACTATTCATCCAACCATATTCCCTTGAACCGCCAATGACTAATTTCGGTAAATTTGGCAACGACTTTTTCAAATCAGCATAAGCTAAAAGCAACCGCTCGATGTTTTTTTTGGGTTCCAATACCCCTAATGTTAAGATAAAACTTGAGGGTAAATGATACTTTTCACGTCCCCTGGAGAGAATCACGTTGTCTGTTACTGGTCGGAAACTTTCATCAATTCCATTATAAATTACTTTAATTTTTTCTTCCGGAACTACAAGAGTTTTTATTAAATCTGTCTTCAACGACTCAGAAACGACAATAATCTGGTCAGCTTGTCGGATAGAATTTACAAAAGCACGTTTGTAGTAAATGCGACGAATGAACGGAAGTGAATGAGGTAGCAGAAAAGGAGCAAGGTCATGAATTGTGACTAAATATCGACATGCTTTTATTAAAGGCAAAAAGTTACAGGGTCCCCAAAATAAATCGACCATTTCCTTCGAAAGGGAAAGAGGTAGAAACGTATGTTCCCAAATTATGCGTAATGCACGGGGCAAAACGATATCTTCCCACTTTATTCCTGCTCCAGCCCGTAGAGTCTGAATTGGAATACCCTCACTTCTTTTATAAAATAGAAAAGTATGTTCTTCAGCGAGAGGAATGAGATGCTTTAAAATATTTGCGACATAGACACCAACTCCGTGATGTTGAGATTTTGCTGATAGGATGTTAACCGCAATTTTCATAAGCAATTAAAATGCTGAATGGGTAAAAAACACCTTTATGCATTATTTTCTAAGATTCTCTGATATGTTTTATATAATTCATCCACCACAACATTCCATGTGAAATTGTTACGAATAAAAGAAGACAATTCTGGATTAATCGGAGTGTTTAAGGCGTAAAGAATTTTCTCGTATATATCTTTTATAGAATTGGGGTTGCAGTAGGAAATATAGTTTTGAAAATACTCTCTTACTGGTCGACAATCACCTGCTACGATTGGCTTATTAAAAAGAGCTGTTTCTAAATTACTCAAACCTGGAGTTTCAACGAAACTCGGCAAAAGATGAATAGCACAGTTCAAATAAGCTGATTTTAATAAGGGTGAAAATGGCGAAAGGTATGGAATATGTAAAATTTTATCTCGATTGTTATTGATTAACTTTTCAATTTGCTTCTTGTACTCTGCCTTCGTGCATTGGAAATCACCAATTATTATAAACTTCTTATTAATTTGGGTGCTGAGTGTAAGATAACTCTTTATCGAATTTAATGTATTTTTCCGTTCCGTAATTGCTGATACACTCAATATATAACCTGGTTCTACACTAAAAGCCTTAAGAAAGGAGTCGGTATCTTCTTGTCGTAAATTATCGAAATTTTTATCTATTGCGTTATATACTACCGTTATTTTTTTCTTCGGGATATCAAATAATTGCTGGAGGCAAACCGATTCGCTTTTGCTATTGGCAATTATCCGATCGCAGAACTGGAAGATCGTCTTTTTATAACTAAAATAATTTGGGATAAAACAGAAACGGGAGTAATATTTAGCTAATTTCAGGATAAAAATATTCTCTCGATATAATGTCGGACTTATAAGAATTTTAATATCTCTTTTATTTTTTAGCAGTGGAACTAAACCCGAATACCAGTTGGAATATCCGAAAAAATGGAATAATTTTATCCCTTCATCTATGTTCTTTTCAAAATAGGAAGGGAATATAACCTCCACACCGTAATTTTTTGACAAATACTCTGCATATTTGAGCATCTGGACTTCTCTTCCTCCAAAACCGAGAAACCAAGGTACATCACTAATATATGCAACTTTCATTTTTCTAAATCGGGTGCGAGAGTTGTAAATTAGACTCTTTCTTTTTCTTATTTAAATAATTTTCAACAGTTCCAATAAGTTGCTCTACACGAATTGCCCACGAATTCTGACGAGCGTATGCCATCCGTCTCTCCCGTAGTTTCAGGTCATTTTCCTCCAATGCCCGTTTTATACAATTAATGAAGTCGTACTTATCCTTTGCCAGATAAATCAATTCCCGTACCTTTTCCAATTCCGGAAGGTTAATCGCCACCACCGGTTTGCCTAGACTCAAATACTCATAGACCTTAATTGGGTCAACTTTTTCGGATAAAGAATCAGCAATAAACGGTATCACACATACATCAAAGGCACTAATATACTCAGGAACAGAAGAATACGGTATTGGTGGTAATAGATGGATATTAGGTAGCATTGGTATTTTGATATTTTTAACCGGACCGACTAATACAATCGATGAGTTAGTAAAAGTTCTGGCCATGTTTTCCAATATTTGAGTATCAATCCAATAATAGAGCGTGCCAACAAAACCAATAATCGGACGGGGTAGATTTTTAAATTTTGGCGGGATAGGTATATTAGAACCTTTGGCTGAAAAATAATCAGCGTCGACGCCATTAGGAAGAAATTCAATAGAAGCTTTTGGTCGAACTGAAATTATATCATTTTCTAATTTTTTAGCGGAAATAAAAATCAAATCGGATTTTTCAATCAATTTTCTTTGTAACTCCAAAAAATATTTAAGTTGCTTTTCGCTACAAAAAACTCTGATGTCATCAATACAATCATAGCACAGGAGTGAGAAATTTATCCTTTTAATTATTCCATACCACCAAGGCGTTTCAACCAGTGCGATAATAGGTCGATTCCGTTCTCTTACTACAGGAAGGTAATTAGATTGTATTGACTGATATACCCTTTGTTGATTATACCGTTTTATCAAACCAGTTTCAAATCGTGAAGCTGGAAAAACTGGTGAATAATAATAAATTATTGAATTTGCTGATGCCATTGGCTTAGGAAACAGAAAATTCAACAGTCCTCGCTGATGAGCAATCGGATCTTTAAAATATTGCAAAACGGAAGCTGGAGGCATTTCAAAATAATAAATAAAAAATCCCCTTTGGCATAAATTATCAACCAAAGCGCCAGTTCGACCCCGCAGAAGATGGTTATGAGATACGGCACTAAATATCGCAAAGTCGAATTGTCTATCTCTATCGTTGGTTGTCATTTTTTTTATATGCCCAGCTTAATTTATTCCTGAATAATTCCATTATTAATGTTTTATCTATCATTTTTGTTATCATTATAACAAATAAAATAACAAAAAAAATGAATAAACCAAAATAGAATATTATCGGCATTATTCTCTGATTCATTACGAATAATAATATCGGAAAAAGTGTACCCATCGCTAAGTGTAATGTTAATTTATTGATATTGATTTTCAAATAAATTCTAAGATAAAAAATAAAAATTGTCGATAACAAAATATAAGAAGCAAGATAAGTAATGCCCAGTCCATCCGCACCTAAATACTTAATTAGATGATAAGCCGGAGCGATAATTGCTAAAAACCAGATTAAATTTAGCAATGTCGCCAACCACATTTTTCCAATTGCTAAAAGATAATACCCCACAATGTAACCAAAACTTGCTAAAAAAGTTGCGGCAGACATTAATATTAAGAGGTTTTGTGCTGCTAAAAACCTTGACCCATACAAAATCGATAAAATCTGGCGAGAGAAAAAACTCATTAAAAACGATAAAGCTAATACCACTACACCAGCGCCATAAATTATCTTTAACATAAATTTAGTTAAGTATTTTGGGTCTTCGACTGCTAACTTTGACGCTAAAGGAATAAACGGCACGCCGATTGCGGTTGGTACAAATAGGATAATTTGAGTAAGTGCATAGGTAACATTAAAGTATCCAACCTCATTAAATCCGCGCATCCGTGTTAAAAAGGTAGTTAAAATCATCAAGGCTGGACTCATAACCAAACCAGAAAGGAATACCGGAAATGCTAAGGAAAATAATTTCGATAAATGTATTTTTGCGTTCGTAACAAATCGATCGAACTTTAAAGAAAAAAGTAAGCCTTTTTTTCTTTTTACTGAATTAACAACGATAAAAACTAAAACAAAAGTGGCAATACTTGCTAAGGTTTGAGAGATAACTGTACCTTTTATACCCCAAAATTTAGTTAGTGGTATAAGAACAAGTAGTCCAAATATTGAGTTAAATATTGTAAGCAAAGATAGTTTTTTAAATTCTGCGAAGGCTTGAATTATGGAATTTCCATATTGGTTTATCGAAAAGAATAAAAGTGTTAGAGAACTAATTCGAATTAATAATGTAAGTTTCGATTCGTAGTAGACTCGGTTGGCGATAAAACTTGCCCCGAGATAATATAGCAGTGCCACAATAATAATTATTACTATATTAAATATAAATGTAGAAATTATAAACTCACTAATTTTATCTCTTTCTTGATGTTGATATTCGGATATTAATTTGACAGTCGCGATCGGGATTCCCAGTCCAGTAAAAAACAGTAAAAGTAAAAATAAATAATTAATTATTGAAATCATTCCTAAATTAGCTGGACCTAAGAACCGCGCGATAAAAATAGACGATATTGCTGTAATAACCTTATTAATGATAAACGCTACATAAGAATAACTGCTCCCAACGATTAAACGTTGTCCGTAAGTATTGCTATTATTTTCCATTCTGGTAAATTTCAAGCCAGTTGCGGTTCTTTTTGCTTCATTATTTCTTGAGCTTTGATTTCTGTAATTCCCGCCAGGATAGCCCAAACAAAATTGAAACGATAACCAGCCAGGATGCCACACTGGAGTCCACTAATTGCTAATGTAACGAACGAGAAAAACATTGAAGACCCAATAATCTTATCGAAAATTTTTGTTGAGTTTTTCAATACATACCAAGCGCGTTTCAGGAAATAATATAAGAAACCTAAAAAAAACAAAGTGCCAATTATCCCGGTTTTCCATATTAATTGCATGTAGGTGTTATCTAACCAATAAACATTAAATCGTCCCAAGGTTGGGAAGTATTGATACCGTAGAAAATCAGCTAGCCCCATTCCGAAAAGAGGAGAAAACCGCACCCGCTCTATAACATATTTAGACAGCTCAGCTCGTGCCAATAACGATAAGTCCGTTTCCAGAAACTTGAAAGTTGTAAATCGCTCACCTAACAAGTTGGATACCCCGAACAATCCCTGCAACAACATTATTCCTATTATAGCAATTATGATGATAACTAATATTGGCAACAAATATGTAATAACCTTTTTCTTCCTTAAGCTCTCTTTCATAAAATATAAATACTGCAAAAAAAGTGCCAATGGAATCAAAACCCACAAAGCACGAGTCAATGTCACATAGACGGCAATCGCCATCGGAATTATCAGTAGTCCAGCGATGATTTTTCTTGTTTTGTTTTTATCATATAACAAGACCGCAAATAAAACCGGCACGGTGAAATTAAAAATATGCTGCTGGTCGGTTCGGAAACGTGATTGGCCAGCCATCAGTTTGAATTCAAAAATATAATATAAACTCACAATTAATGAACTGATGATTATCGTTAAAAATAGATGTTTTATTTGCTGTTGGGATAGCTTAGTTTTTACTACGACCAAGTATCCTCCCCAGGTTACAAACATCAATATTTCATCTAAAATTAATATTTTATCCCTGTCTTTTAAAATACCGATTATCGCAGCGATAAGTACAACCACGAAAAATCCGATTAGCCAATATCCGATTTTACCAATCGAACGACGGTCGTGTTCGCCTTGTAAAAAACTAAATATCAAAAATAAAACCGTAGCTACTGGTATCACTTCTTCCACTTTAAAAACAAACGAACGACCGGTTGGGCGTGGCAAGACGATAGTTATAAAAGATGCCAAGATAAGTGTCGCAACCAATGGGTCGGGATACATCAAAATAAAAATAAGTGATATTATCCCTAAACTCGCAGTTACCGCTACTCTCAATGGTGCAAAAATAACAAGTGAGAAAATAAGCGTTTGCGCCGTTAAAATAAAAAATAAAATTTTTTTGACCGAGAATTGTCGTCTATCTATCAACGGCAAAGAATCCATTTATTATATATTATTAGTTATCAGTTTTGGATTTTCTGACTTTCCGGTTTGGTTTAAAAAGTTTCACTTATCTTCAGATTAATGTTTTTGTATTGATTTAAATTTAGTTTTAATTTGTTTAAAATCATTCTTTAAAACTTCCACGATTTTTTTAATATCTTGAGCTTTTTGTTCATTGCTTTGCAATTTATCCCAGTACTCAATTCCAAAAGCTGCTAGGGCACTGCCCGCAAAACTCAAGACAAATGCGAATACAATGATTACTTTCCGTTTGGGAGAACTGCGACGTTCCGGAACACGTGCATAATCTAATATAGTAATATTAGGTGTGTCTCGTGCTTCTAAAATTTTTGCTTGCTCATATTGTTGTAATAACAAAGAATAGATTTCTTCCTGCACTTTAAAATCTCGTAATCGTTGTGCATATTCTTGTGCTATGGCAGGCAGCTTTTGGAAAGAAACTGCAAAACCCACGCCAAATCCACCGCTGCTCTTTTTCCCAGATTCGATTTCCTGTAGTTGTCTTTTGAACTCATCGATTTCCCGTTTGGTTGATAGGAGATACGGATTATCCTCGGTCGAAATGTCTTTAGATATCGCTAACTCTATTTCCCGTTTTAGAAGTTCTGACTTCAGTCTGGCATAGACATCAATCACAGCTCGGGTTTCTTCATCCAAGGCTACAACTTTGCGTTTTTCTTGAAAATTACGCAACGAATCAGACGCTTGCTTGAGTTCCTGTTCTACCGTCATTAACCGTTTTTCAATAAATATCCGCATATTACGACCGCGACTCATATTCGATTCTTTTAAGAATTTATCCGCCTGGGCAATATAGCTGTTTGCGATATCTGCGGTTAATTTTGGTTTTTTTGCGATGACGGTCAGTTCGATAACCCCTTCTTCGCCAACTTTAATATCTGTAGCGCGTGCTAAGGTCTTTATTGCTGGTTCGATACCCTTTTTCACTTTATAAACTTTTAATAAATCACACTCTCTTACTACTTGCTCTAAAATCGTGCGGCTTTGCATAATCACAGCAATTAAATCTGACGGAGTCGACCCACGGAAAAGACCTCCACCCCGGGCTAACCGACTCAATTTAGGAATTGATAAACCAGCTGAAGATAAAGCACCGAACACGTCGGTTTCTTCAGACGGAGGTAGGATGCGAGCGGTTGCCTTAAATTTCTTGGGTAGAACGATACTGATAATCGCAGCGGCGATTGTAAAAATTAAAACATTGTAAAGTATTAACTTCCGATACTTTAATAACACTTTGAGATATTTTAACATTATTTCCATAGTCCAAGTCTAATTTAAAAGTAATACTATGTCAACCCCCAGCCCTGTTCCGTAAGAACTGGATTATTCGGAGACTTGCCTTTCCATCCCCGAATGGGTTTTTGACCATAGCCATCTTATCATATTCTTTTTTAGAACTGAGTAATATTTCAGCTGCTTTGATAATTTTCTTCATATCGGTCCCGACTATTCGAGCCGTGCCTGCTTCAACTGCTTCTGGTCGCTCGGTTTTGTCTCGCAGGACTAATACCGGCTTACCTAAAGCCGGTGCTTCTTCTTGAATACCGCCGGAATCAGTTAGAATTAGATAGGATTTGTTCATTAAGTGAGCAAAAGGCAGATAATCCATCGGTACGACTAAATGAATTCGCTCCGTATTTCCCAAATATTTATGAGCTGGAATTTTAATATTAGGATTAGGATGGACCGGATAGATTATTTCAGTGTCAGAATTTCTTTCGACAATACTTCTTAGTGCTAAACAGATGTTCTTAAACGGAGCCCCAAAACTTTCTCTGCGATGAGCGGTTACTATAATTATTTTGTGACCTGATTTAACCTTGTGCAAGATTGGCAAATCAAGTTTGGGGTTTATTTTTAATGCCAATAGCAATGCATCGATAACTGTATTGCCTGTGACTATAACTTGTTTTGTACTTACTCCCTCTTTTAATAAGTTATCTTTTGCTCTTTGGGTCGGTGCAAAGTGAAAGTCCGATAGGTGAGTAATCAATCGACGATTCATCTCTTCTGGAAACGGTGCAAATTTATCATAAGTTCGTAAGCCCGCTTCAACATGTCCAATCGGGATTTTAAAGTAAAATGCTGCCAAAGCTGACACAAATGCAGTGGTTGTATCGCCTTGGACAACTATTACATCGGGTTTCTGCTTGTGTAATAACTTCTCTAAACCTCGTAAAATTCTGACATTGATATCAAACAATGTTTGTCCCTCTTTCATAATGTCTAAATCAAAATCAGCGCGGATATTAAATATATCTAAAACCTGGTCTAACATGTGACGATGCTGAGCAGTAATACATATCTCGACTTTAAAATGCTTCTTATATTTTTCTAACTCTTTAATAACCGGTACTAATTTTATTACTTCCGGTCTTGTTCCAAACGCAAAAAGTATCTTCATTTTTTACCTTTATTCTTTACCACGAAAGCACTAAGTAACACGAATAAAAACGAAAGACTCCGTGACTCTGTGGTATATTTTTTCTTTCGTACTTTCTAAGTTTCGTGTTTTCGTGGTATTTTTGTCGTTCATTTTGCCTCGTTATGGGCAACTGCCCAGTTTTTACCGACACCGATATTTACTTCTACCGGTACTTCACCTAAGTATTTTCGGCTCATAATTTCTTTTGCTAACGCTTGTGCTTCTTTTATTCTTCTTTCTTCAACTTCCAGCAGTAACTCATCGTGGATTTGAATTGTAATACCGCCATTGAACCCTTTCGTTTTCATCTGCTCATCCAGTTCAATCATCGCCTTTTTCACAATATCAGCAGCTGAACCTTGAATCGGATGATTAATTGCCGCACGTACTGCTGCTTCATATATTATCCGATTCTGAGCAAAAATTCCAGGGAATGGGCGGATGCGCCCAAAGATTGTTTTGGCATAACCGGTTTCTTTTGTTTCATCAATTGTTTTTTCACGCCATTCTGCTACTTGATAATGTATGCCTAAAAAATCGTCAATTATTCTACGCGCTTCGTCCTGGTTAATTCCCAGACTTGCTGCTAATCCATAATCAGATAGTCCATAAATCAATCCATAATTAACCATCTTAGCAGTCCTTCGCTCATCCTCAGTAACTTTATCTTCACGCTTATTGAATACTGCCACGGCAGTCCTGGTATGAATATCTTCACCTTTTAAAAAAGCATCTTTGAGCTTCTCATCACCCGAAATATACGCTAAAATTCGCAATTCAATCTGTGAATAGTCTGCAGAAATCAAAAGATTTCCTGGTTCAGCAATAAATCCTTGCCGAATTCTTTTTCCTAAATCGCTTTTTATCGGAATATTTTGTAAATTGGGATTGGAAGATGAGAGACGCCCGGTTGCAGTTCCGGTTTGATTAAACTGACAATGAATTCTTCCTGTTTCTTTGCTAATTAACTCTCGCATCGGTTCTAAATAAGTAGTTTGCAACTTAGTAATTTCCCGATAACGCAGGACATCCTGAACAATCGGAGCAATTGGTGCAAGTTCCAAGAGTACCGTAGAATCAGTTGAATAACCGGTCTTTATTCGTTTTGTTTTGGGCAGTCCAAGCTTCTCAAATAAAACCTTTGATAGTTGCTGTGGTGAATTTATATTAAAATCAATTTCAGCTTGAGAAAAAATCTTTTTCTTTAACGACTCCTGTTCTTTTTCTATCTCGGAAGAAATCTGCTTAAAAAGTTTTGTGTCGATTTTTACTCCGCGATTTTCCATATTGGTTAAGATTTTTATCAGTGGCATCTCAATTTCAGAACAAACTCGACCTAAACCGTGTGCTAAAATTTCTGATTCCAATTTCTGATATAAAATATAACTGAAATGTGCTTTCTCTGATTCTGTCACTGCGGTTGGGATGATTTGAAAATGTTGTAGAATTAAATCCGAGATTTCGTACCGTTTACGACTTGAGTCTAAAAGCCAGGAGACGATCTTTACATCAAAATAGGGTTCGGTTATTTCAATACCAATTTCACTAAGTTTGTGCATCTGGGGTTTTATGTCAAACCCGATTTTTTGAGCTGAAGAACTTAATAGTCTCTTAATTTCGTTTTTATCATTAATCTTAATTACTTCTTTACCGTCACAAACAAAAAATCCCTGGTTGGAAAAATTGAATCCAAAAATCTTTTCCAAGCAGACCTGATTGTTCGAATCAGGCGTATTTTGAAAAAGTGGTTCTTGATAAACTGATTTGGGTATATCACTTGAAAACTCTCTTAAAAACGAGCTGAACTCCATCTCTTTAAATAGTCTAATTAACTTCGGTATATCTTTAATTTTTACCTTTAATTGTTCAAGCGTGGCGTTAATTTTAACATCAGTTTTAACGGTTGCCAGAATTTTCGACACCTCAGCAATCTTTTTATGTTCTTTTAGCCGTTCGTCTTTTTTAAGTGCTTCATCGAATGATTCGTATTTGTGGATAATGTCGATTGCTCGCTTAATGCCAATCCCTGGCACACCCGGAATATTATCAATCGCATCTCCCGCTAATGCTAAAATATCTCGAATCATTGCTGGGTCATTAATACCAAACTTCTCCTTGGTCTTTTCTCGGTCATAAATAATATCTTTGTATACATCGTAGACAAAAATATTATCATTCACCAGTTGAAACAAGTCCTTATCCGATGTGATAATATAAACTTTCACTCCCTTTTTCACTAATCGCTTTGCGATTGTTGCCAAAATATCATCCGCTTCAAAACCCTCTTTTTCTAAAATCTTAAGCCCGTATGCCGAAATTACCTCTTTGATTAACGGTAATTGCGACACAAGGTCACCCGGAGTTTCCGGTCGGTCGCTTTTATATTCTTCGTAAAGTTTATGTCGGAATGTCTCTTTACCTGAATCAAATACAACTGCCATATATTTAGGCGAAAAATTACTGAAAAGTTTCTTTAATGAGTTAATAAAACCAAATACTGCCGAGGTGTTCTGCCCTTTGGAATTTCGTAGCGGATTACGGATAAAAGCAAAATAAGACCGATAGGCTATAGAATGCCCATCAATCAGTAAAACTGCTTTTTCTTTTGTGCGAACCATTAAGGACGTTTATTTTACGATAAAGGATTACGCTTTCTTTTGGAACTCGTTGTTCTTTAATCTTAATTCTCTAACCAAAGTAATGGCACGATAGTATGCGGCAAATGATGTGCCCGCATCCGCCCACCAGCCCTTTAGAATGTTATAGGTTAAAGTATTATTGCCAAGATAATAATTGTTGACATCGGTGATTTCCAATTCACCGCGTGCTGATGGTTTTAAAGTCTTGATGATTGAGAAAACTTTTTGGTCATACATATAGATACCGGTCACCGCATATTTTGATTTCGGGCTTTTCGGTTTTTCTATAATATTAACAACCTTATTATCTTTAATCTCCGCAACACCGAACCGTTCCGGATAAGGTACTTCTTTCAATAAAATCTTAGCCCCTTTTTTCTGTTTTTCATATGATTTAATAAAAGGAGTAAGGTCATCTTCAAAAATATTATCGCCTAAGATAACCACAACCCGTTCACCTTCGGCAAATTCTTCAGCTAAACCAAGTGCTTCCGCAATACCACCTTCGCCTTCCTGATAGGTATAATGAAGCCGACGCAGACCAAACTCAGTGCCATTTTTTAATAACCTTAAGAAATCACCGGATGAATTACCGCCGGTCACGATAATAATATCTTTAATACCCGCTTGAGCCAATTTCTGAATTGGATAATAAATCATCGGCTGGTCGTAAACCGGCAACAAATGTTTATTAGTAATTCTGGTTAACGGATTAAGTCTTGTGCCTAACCCGCCAGCTAAAACAATACCTTTCATATTATTCATTTTAACCACAGATTACACAGATTTCCACTGATTTTCTCTTGTGATAATCTCGTGGAATTTTGTAGTTCCATATCTGCTTTTAACTATACACAATTATAAACAATCGTCAAGCCACAGTTACTATTATAGTTTGAAGAATAAATGGTAGCCGCAACTTTTAAGTTGCGTGATGTTTAATATTTTAATTCGCAGACTAAAGTCTGCGGCTACCAATAGTAAACCTTTCAGTAATATAATCAGTCGTTGTCACATACGCAAAGGCATAAGCCAAGATTTTAAGTGAATTCAGATGCAGTTCATTTTCGCCGGCAGCAGTTGAATCCGCGATGACAAATACTCGGAAATCACGAAAGAATGCATCGCGGGCGGTCGATTCACAACAGACGAATCTTTTAACACGAATGTCACCAATAAGACGAATGACACGGACGCGAAGCGTAGATGGAGCGACAGCGACATCAATAAAGAAAATATTCGTGCTATTCGGTTCATTCGTGTTCATTCGTGGTAATCTTTTGCATTTTCCGTATAGGCAGGTGATTTCTTATCAAGAAAATCATTCTGCATATCAATAACTAAAAGTGCTGTTCGTTTTGCATTTAAAACTAATTTTTTATGTTGGTATGGTTTTAATAAATTATGTAATTCTTTTTCAGTTATCATTTGTTATGCGATTATATTTAATTTTTGATATGTATTTTTGATATTTAATATTTGATTTTTTATATTAGTAAGTAATGGAGGTGAGCGGATTCGAACCGCCAACCTCCTGCTTGCAAAGCAGGCGCTCTCCCAACTGAGCTACACCCCCAAAATAAATTCAAAATTCAAATATCAAAGGTAAATATAGTATAATTTAAACTATCTTTATGTCAAGATTGACAAAAAACCCTATAAAAATATTACCGCGAAAGCACAAAAATCATGTGATAAAAAGAATGAATCTCAACATTTAAATAACTAGTCGATTGAACCTGCTACTTCTTTAGGTATTTCCTCTCTACACCATAATTCTTCTCAAAATATGAGATAATGCTATCATTTTTGAAGAAATGTGTTCTGTGCAGTTTGTAAATTTGATAGAGAGAATCATCAATAGCTGAGGCATACTTGGAAAGATAGAATCCCAATACAAGACGATTCTTATATTCTGGCTGTTTCGCTATTTCGGTTATAAAACGATTTGAATGTTCATAACCAAGAGTAAACACATAGTAATAAAAGGCTGCTTCTTTCCGATTTGGATACTCCATTCGTAAATCTGTAGCAACTTGTTTCACATATTCCATTTTTGTACCTTTAATTACATCTTCACCAAGCAAATCATAATAAAACGAATTTAAAGACGCATTGTACTGTAAAAAATGCCCCCTACACATATCGACACCCTTTTTATAATAAATATCTTCATATTGATACTGAGGGATTCGTTTACAAACCGTAAGCCCTATAAGAATAAAAAGTATCCCTACGATAAAAAACATTCTTCTCATAATGTCCCCCTTTTAATTTAGGTTACTTTTTTTCATGAATCACTATTTTTATTTTTTCTGAATGCTGGCGCAAACACTGATATGATTTGCGTGTCGAGTATGTGCTGTTTTGGAAGCCCTAATTTTTTCTTCGTCTCGTCAAGCGTATTGATCCATTCAGCGACCGTAGTGGGTCCTCCTTGTTCTATATCTTTAATAAAATATAAAAAAACAAGCCAAGTAGGAATTTTTTCTTTAATATTCAGGAAGTATAAATGTGCAAGCCTATTAGCATACTGGTAAAATTCACCAGTCCAATCAATATCCTCCCTGACGCCTAATTCTTTCTTTGTAACGGTTAAACTTTGTTCTATTTTACCGCGGGTGTTAGGTATAGCGCGACAACCTTGACCTTTAAGTTCACCAATATGGCTTTTAGCTTCAAGAAGAATAACTCCGTTGCTACCATCTCTTCCTTCAATTTTAGCAAGTGCATCCCATACCGGTCCGCCGGATGGCCAAAATTCGTCCAGAGTGTTAGAAATCTGTGAATAACCAATTGCATCAAGGAACTTTTTATCTTTGTATTCAGCATAATTTTTCTTTGCAAGTGGCGAAATCCATTTGGGATGATTAGCAGCGTAGCTAGATAATGAGTAACTACTTGAAAGAATAAGACAATTTAGATATTCGGGATAATAGTTTATATAATCTTGTAAATGAAGTCGACTACCCTTAGATGCACGACCGTAATTTTGTCTAGTTTGTTGATTATACATTCTATCTTTCTTTTTACGGTTTTGACCAGATGAAATTTCCTTGGTTATCACGAATGACCGCGCACCCGCCATTTTCAAAGGTACCCATCGACGCAACCAGTTTTTCCTGATTATTAAAAGCGCTCAGTCCTCCGCCATATATATAAGCACCCATCCTCGCAACCGATTTTTCCTGATTATTATAAATGTCCAGTATTCCGCCATATTCAGTAGCACCCATCCCCGCAACCGATTTTTCTTCATTATTATCAATTTCCAACGCCCCGCCATATTCAGTAGACCTAATTATCGCGACAAATTTCCCCTGATTATTAAAAATGCCTAGCGATCCGCCATTTTCAAAGGGCATCATCACCGCAACTGGTTTTTCTTGATTGTTAAAAATGGACAGCCCCCCACCATTTTCATTAGCACTTATCTTTGCAATTACTTTCCCGTCTTCTGATATGAACTTAAGCCCCTCTTTTGGGATAACTATCTCAGATAACGAGAGTCTTTTTGATGTTTGCTGTGATTGAGATGCACAACCTACAATAAGAACGATTGCCAATAAGACAATCACTGCCAGATAAACCTTATCTTTTTTCACATAATCCTCCTTAATATGGTTTTCATTTTTCATTAACCTATTAATGCTTAATAATATGATAAGAAAAACAAAAGTCAAGGGGAAACTGCATTGCCACGAAAGCACGAAAGTCCACGAAGAAATACTGTCAAACATTAATGTAAGATTGCCACGTCCGAAACGGACTCGCAATGACATTTTTCTGTGTTTACCAGTGTGCACCCCGCACCTATTCTCAAATACGGTGTAGATAAATGAAAATTTAATATCTTATTCATACAACCTCAAGAATAGGTGCGGAGTAAATCCGTGGCGAAATTATTCCTTTATTTTTATTGGTGCGAAATGTACGGTTATTATATCTTTTATTGTTAATAAAACCTCTTCTTTTAATCCTTGTGCTTGCCAGCTTTTCATTATTTCAGCTAATTGTTGTTTTAATAGTAACGGGTCTTTGATATAGTATTTTCTGATTTTGCCAAAACATTCCCGAGCAAAATTCATATATGAGTTATACCAGACCGTATCGGCGAGATTATGTTCACCAAGGAGTTTTGAAACTTTGGCTTGGATTGGTTCAATCTTTACCCTGCTCCTTAGATATTTCACTGCCATCTCTTTCGCCTTTTCTAATCGGAGCGGTTTCTTCTTGGCAATTTTCTTTTCTTCGGTATGATAGGTTTTATTTGCAATATTCATAATTCTATGTAGATATCCAACTTTTATACCAGATATAGTATATTTATCAATGACTGGTTTATATTTTAAAGTCGGAGATGCTGAAACAAGTTCAGCACATATCTCATTAGCAAATGCTAAACAGATTGGGACTAAATCATCGTTCATTTGTAAGATTTGACAATAGGTTTTGACTTTCTTTTCTATCTTTTTCTTAACTAATTCTAAATCAACTTTAGTGTAATAATTTTGCGGTGGCTTGATTTTAGTTTTGCACATTCAACCTTGAAGTGCAACATAAGAGGTTGCAACTTCTAAAGGAGTTTTGAAACCCAGACATTTTCTGGGTCGGTTGTTGAGTCGTGATTCTATCCATACAATTTGCTCCTCGCTAATCATACTAAAATCGGTG
>Ga0315288_10003100_pt1 | contig 21237 bp, 21 predicted proteins | sample YL17G11_20_MG_FD_203454 | JGI IMG/M metagenome (GOLD analysis project Ga0315288, IMG submission 203454) | Sediment microbial communities from Yellowstone Lake, YNP, Wyoming, USA - YL17G11_20 | ecosystem: Environmental > Aquatic > Freshwater > Lake > Sediment | place: USA: Wyoming | collected...
ATTATGTCTCCCGTCATCTCTGTAGAACACCTCTCCAAAACTTAAGGGATCAAAAAAGGGTTCAGGTGTAAGTGATTAAGAGTTAAGCAGTGAGGTGCCGGGATGACCTATCGTTCGTTTGAGGAATTGGATGTTTGGAAACGGGCTTGCCGGCTGGCGGTACGCACGTATGAAATTTTGAAAGATTGTCGGGATTACGGATTGAAAGACCGAATGACGCGAGCAGCGGTATCGATAACCTCCAATATCGCTGAAGGGGCTGAAAGGAATAGCAAAGCCGAATATATTCGCTTTTTGCACATTGCCAAAGGCTCAGCCGCCGAATTGCGCACGCAAGTCACCATTGCCCAACAAATCGGCCTCTTCCCGCAACCTCAAGCCGCAGAATTCATTGTCGAATTAAAAGAAATATCCTCGATGCTCCACGGCCTGATCAAATCCCTTAATCCTTATCCCTTAATCCTTATCCCTTAACCCTTAACCCTTAACCCTTACTCACTTATGTCTCCTGTAATCTCTGTCGAACACCTCTCCAAAATCTACCGCCTGGGCCAAATCGGCACCGGGACCTTCTCGCATGACTTGGAAGTCTGGTGGGCGAAAACGCGCGGCAAACCCAACCCCATGCTCAAGATCGGCGAGACCGACCACGGCAACCGGGATGGCGAAGAGCTGTGGGCCTTGCGGGATGTCAGTTTTACTGTTGAGCAGGGCGAGGCGTTGGGCATCATCGGGCGCAACGGCGCAGGCAAGAGCACTTTGCTTAAGATCCTTTCGCGCGTGACTGCGCCCACCAATGGGCGGGTAAAAGTGAAAGGTCGCATCGCCAGCCTGTTGGAAGTGGGCACCGGTTTTCATCCCGAATTGACCGGGCGCGAGAATATAACCCTGAATGGCGCAATTCTTGGGATGAGAAAAGCCGAAATCAGCCGCAAGTTCGATGAGATAGTGGATTTTTCGGGGGTGGAGCAGTTTATTGATACGCCGGTGAAGCGCTATTCCAGCGGAATGTACGTGCGCCTGGCATTTGCCGTTGCCGCGCATTTGGATCCGGAGATTTTGATCGTGGACGAAGTGCTGGCGGTGGGGGATGCTGAATTTCAGAAGAAGTGTTTGGGGAAGATGGGCGAAGTCGCAGAGGGAGGAAGAACGGTCCTGTTTGTCAGTCACAACATGGATTCCGTTCGTCGTCTCTGTTCACGCTGCGTGCTTGTGAATGGTGGCCAAGTCTTGGAAGATGGTCAGCCTGAATTCGTGATAAACCGCTATACAGAGAATGTCAATCGCAAGGTCGCGGAATACACTCAACCAGAAAATACCAGCAAAAGTATCAACTTGCGGCGGGTAACTCTTGTAGATTTGCATGGGATTGCAAAAACTGAGTTTGAGTATCGAGAAGGATTTATTTTGAATATCGAATATGAGGTTAATGAACCAATTCGTTCTAGTATTGTATGGATCGCAATTTGGACCGTTCGCGGAACAGAAGTCCTTGTTACGGCAGATTATGACCTACATCCCGAGTTGCTCGGCGAAAGATCGCCGGGGTACTACCATACATCGGTGCAGGTACCTGGTTTCTTGCTCAATGCTGGGAATTATTATGTTGTTGTCGGCACGGCAAGCTATGTGCCAATCGCAACTAGTTATGATCGAGTTGAAACGGTTTTTCTATCCGTTTTTGATTCAACTGTTTATCCGCTGGCAGAAGGTTCTACTCGTAGTGGCGTTTTGAAACAGATGCTAGAATGGAGAACGCAAAAAGCTCGATGAAACAAGTTTTGCTCGTAATCCACACCAACACATACTTTACCGGTATGTTTCCGCTAGGCAAGTTGTTGAAACGCGCGAAACAATTCGAACCAGTTTTTTTCTTCTGCCGTTCATATCCTACAATGTACGACGACCTGGAGAATTGCCGAAAACAAGGATTGCCCTTTTTACTTAGTCTATTTAGTCAAGATGTAAAAGAAACTCAAACGCGGGCTGCTGAAGGTGTCAGTGAACCGCTCAAGGCATATGCAAAGCGACGACTACCGGCTCCTCTACAATCTGCGATCAGGCGATTGCTCAGATGGGAGTTGAGTGTAACGAGCGATAATGTTTTTCAACACGCAAGGCGGCTGTTTCGGCAAATTAGAGCGGTTCGCCAGGTCATACGCGTGCAAGACATTGCCTTGCTTGTTCTGCCGGCTGATAACCGGTATGACCAGTCTGCATATGTAAAAGCAGCTCATTTGGAGAAGATTGGGGTCGTGGTTATTCCACAGTTTATGGCTGGTCCGCTTGAATGGGCGGAGTTTGTGTGGGATCAACCAGCTTATCAGGGTAGTATTTTTCTAAATTTGTTGGCAGGTCTACTATACCCGCGCTGGGTTTTGCATTATAAAGGCCGAAAGCTTGTGTCTTTGCCTGGCGCCCAAATCATTGCGCGCGAGTGGCTAGGAATCGCGCCTCCCCTGCCGTGGGTACTGCACAGCGGCTATGCCGACATGCTGGCGGTAGAAAGTGATGCGGTTCGCGACTATGGCGTATCTGAAGGATTACCGCTCCAGAAGCTCAATGTAACTGGTTCAGTGGCGCTAGATATTCTCGCAGATGGTGTTGCTAACGCGAACCAAAGGCGCTTAGAATTGTGTTATACACTAGGGTTGCCGTCGAACCTTCCTATTATCTTGTCTGCATTGCCTCCAGATTCGATATATATGGGACGTCCCGACTGTGAGTTTAAGATCTATGCCGAATTGGTGGAATTTTGGTGTCGTTCCCTTGCCGCTATTGCAGAATTCAATATTATTATTTGTCTCCACCCCTCAGTGAAATACGAAGACATGAAGTACATTGAAGATTGGGGATTGAAGATTATGCAAGAACCTACGGTCAACTTGATTCCGCTCTGCGATATTTTTGTCGCATCTATTTCAGCTACAATCCAATGGGCGATTGCCTGCGGCAAACCAGTTGTGAACTATGATGTCTACCATTATCGTTATACTGACTATGCCGATGTTGGCGGAGTCATCTTGGTTGAAGAGAAGAACGAATTTCAGCAAGTGTTATGTCAATTGGCGAGTAGCCCAATTTATTACACCGAAATCGCCGTACGACAATCCGCTTGCGCCGAGAGATGGGGCCGCCTGGACGGTAAAGCTGGTGAACGCCTACTCCAGCTTTTTGACGCTATGGTTAACCGCTATTCTGGAGTAAAAAAACTTGGAAGATAAAACCTTGGGATGGAAGACAAGATGGGAAACTGCTCTACGCGAACAGCATCAGATATTATTTGATCCGAAAACAAAAAGCCTCAAACCCGAGTTTGCAGAATTTATTAATTGCCCTGTTTGCGATTCTCCCAAGTTTAAATTCCTTTTTGAAAAAGACTGGTTTCAGTATGTGCGGTGTACTAATTGTTCCATGGTATATATGAACCCGCGCATGAATCTTGCCGCGACTCACTCCTTTTACAATAGCAGGGTTAATGCAATATATAATGAGACGAAGTTTGCTCAGGTTTCAAGCGTCACTAGTATGGATGATCGTATTAATTATGATAATTTGAAGTTACTGGATCAATTTAGAAAACACGAGAAAGGCGTTCTCCTGGAGATTGGAAGCGCCAAAGGTTTTTTTCTTTCCAAGGCCAAAGAAATGGGCTATGAAATGTATGGGCTTGAGTTGAATAATGCCAATTACGAATATTCGCGAAAACTGCTTGGGGATACGATATTGAATGTGGATTTGCCTGATGCCAGGTTCGACGATGGGAAATTTGATGTTATATATATGCGCGACGTGATCGAACATATCCCAAATCCTAAATCATTTTTACATGAAGTGAGTCGCATTACCAAACCCGGCGGCCTAATTTTTCTTGAAACGCACAATATTGAAAGCTGGATCAATAAGTTTGCGCGCGAACGCCATACTGTCATTTTTGGTTTTGAACATCCAAATCACTGGTCGCCCAAAACATTGGGGCTTGTTTTGTCTCAAAATGGCTTTGTCGTTCAGAAAGTGATCCAGGCTTCACTGGATTTTACCTTGGCAGATATGTTGAATTACATGGTAATCCCCAGCTTCACAACGATCTATCCTCAACCTGTCAGCAAAGTAAAACGGTTCATGGTCAAACTGCTGTTGATACCGTATCGCTTTAAGATAGTGCCCTGTTTGGACAGAAACACTTTGCCGCATATTGCCAATTATTTTGGCGGGGGCAGTGTGATGAGGGTAATTGCACAAAAATCAGCTTGATCTTTGTATTTTGGATGGACAACGATGGACAAAACGGAGAAATCAATTTTCGAGAACTATTACCAAACCACAACTTTTATTGATCATTACACAGATCACCAGGAAGGGGCTGTGGATGTCATTATCCCCGTCATTCACACGAATGAGCTGTGGGAAACCAACCTTGTATCCATTTATCGCGAGATTCCGGTTCACAGGCTGCTCATCGGCGATGGTGGCTGCATCGATGATTCAATTGAAACCGCAAAAAAGTTCCCGCGCGTCGAAATCTTTGACCATCGTAACTTTACAACGCTCGGCTATAGCCTTAGAAAACTGATCGAAGCAGTGCAGACCGAGTGGTTTGTCTATCTACATTCCGATGTTTACCTGCCCCCCAATTGGTTCGAGGAAATGCGCGAACATCAAGAAGAGTTTGACTGGTTTGAATGTCGCCAAAGAATTACCGCCCTCATAGAATATGAATTTGAAAAGCCGGACCGCGCACTATCCGGCGCACAAATGGGGCGGGCAAAATCTCTTCAACAGGTAGTCTCAAAAATAGAAGATGATTTTCTCTATCGTAATGAAGACATAATCCTGGCTAGACTTATCGAGAAAAAAGGGTATAAATATGGGTACGCAGAAGATATGTTTCACTACCATCAGGTCATGTACAAACAGTCTCCATGGTTGCGCAAAATCAAATCAATCGGATTTAAAGTTGAACTTGGCAGGGAAGAAGAAGTCCGAGCGTGCATGATGCAAATAAAAGGTCTGGTTAAGTATCTTGACCCCTATCAAGCTCGTGTATCAGAAATTGTTTTCTTTATGGAAAGATTAGAGGAATTGGGGGAACTGACCGGTCCAGAATTCTTGAGGTGGGTCAATGATACAAATCCATCCTGGCTTCCTTTAATTGTCAAAGAGGCCAAAAAAAATAACCGGAGAAAATTACTGCATCAAATGATACGAAAAGCAAAAAACATGATGAGGGGAAATTTTCTCTTTTAGTTGTGAGAACTGCCTCCCACTTTATTAAGTTTTCCCGTTCGGCGCGGCTATAGAGCACTTCCGGGAAGTAACACCCAGTGTTGTGGTTTATTAACACAGGAAAATTCAAGGAGAAAAACAAATGAAAACTGTTGTGCTTGGCGCCGGGCGAATGGGTCGCCGCCATATTCAAGTAATAAAGGAGATGGGGCTTGATCTGGCGGGGATCTGTGATCTAAATCCAGAGGCGCTGGCGCTTGCAGAAAAGGAACAAGGAATTACATCTGAACTGCATTATTCACATGCGCCTTCTCTGCTCAAAGAAAAACAACCAGAATGTGTAGTCATTGCTACCACTGCGCCTACACATTGCGAATATACTTGCCTGGCCGCTGAGCTGGGTGCAAAGTACATTCTGTGCGAAAAACCGATGGCAATCTCTTTAGCCGAATGCGAGCAAATGCTGGCGGCTTGCAAGAAACATGGTACAAAACTGGCAATCAATCACCAAATGCGGTTCATGGAACAATATGTCACCCCAAAGCAATTGATCAACTCTGCTGAATTCGGTGGCCTGGCAAGCGTCACGGTTGTTGCCGGAAATTTCGGCATGGCAATGAATGGAACCCATTACTTTGAGATGTTCCGCTATATGACCGCCGAGTCGCCAGAGGAAGTCACAGCCTGGTTTTCCTCAGACAAGGTTCCAAACCCGCGCGGTCCCCAGTTCGAAGACCGCGCAGGCTCGCTACGCATTACAACGGCAAGCGGAAAACGTTTATACATGGAAGCCGGCTCAGACCAGGGAAATGGTTGTAAAGTAATATATGCTGCACGCTATGGGCAGATCATGATAGAGGAACTAACTGGAATAATGACTTTAGTCTCGCGCGAGGAACAATACCGCAATCTCCCTACTACCCGGTACGGGATGCCATCCGTTCGCTCAGAACAGACAATCAAACCTGCAGATGCGATTGCACCATCGCGTGCAGTGCTCGAGTCCTTGCTAAACGATACCAACCCACCCACAGGTGAAGATGGGCGAATGGCGGTGGCCACCCTTGTAGCTGCTTATATTTCGGATGAAGAAGGCCACCGATCAGTCAAGCTTGAAGAAACTGGCCTCTACAAAAACCATACTTTCCCATGGGCATAAGGGATAATTATAAATGACCACCAAAGAAAAATGCATTGTTGCAATTATCGGCGCTGGCTACACGGCGCGTGAACACATCCGTGCCTTTCAAGACATACCAAGCGTAAAGATCGCCGGTATCACAAGCCGTACGAGGGCCCGCGCTGAGACACTTGCTGCTGAATTTAATATTCCTTTCGTGTGTGATTCAGTCGATGAATTGTATACAAGAACCAAGTCCAATCTTGTCGTTGTCACTGTACCGGAATTAGCGGCAAATTCTGTAAGCCGCGCCTGCTTTGAATATCCGTGGACAATTTTAATGGAAAAGCCAGCAGGATATAACCTTGCAGATGCAGAGGATATCAAAGCCGCGGCACAAGCGAAGAAATCACGAGTTTACGTAGCCTTGAACCGGCGGTTTTACTCAAGCACACAAACCGTAACCAGCGACCTGAAAAATTCCAATGAGCCTCGTTATATTAAAGTCCAGGACCAGGAAGACCCACTACAGGCATTAGCCAGCGGGCAACCTGCTCTGGTTGTACAGAATTGGATGTACGCCAACTCGATTCACATAATTGATTACTTCCGCTTTTTGGGTCGCGGTAAGATCGTTAATGTAAAACCGGTTGTGGCCTGGAATCCTTCAAAACCAGGTGTGGTCGTGAGTAGAATCGACTATGATTCCGGTGATATCGGTCTTTATGAAGGGATATGGAATGCACCCGGACCATGGGCGGTAAGTGTGACTTCTTCTTCCAGGCGGTGGGAACTGCGCCCCTTGGAACAGGCCTCCTATCAAAACCGCGGAGAAAGAAAATTGCAGACGATAGAACCACATGTTTGGGATCAGACCTTCAAACCGGGTTTCCGTATGCAGGCAGAACATGCGGTGTACGCCGCCCTCGGAAAGCCATCGCTTTCCACATCGATTGAAGATGCTTATGAAACCATGAAGTTAGTCCGTGATATTTTCCAACAATGAGCCAAATTATAGGATTAATCACTGCTCGAGGAGGATCCAAGACGATTCCTCGCAAGAGTATCAAGTTGTTAGCTGGGAAGCCTCTGATCGCCTGGACAATCGAGGCTGCGCTCCACAGTAACACTTTGGAGCGCGTTATTGTCTCGACAGATGACGAGGAAATCGCCCAGGTTTCAAAAGAATGGGGAGCAGAAGTACCCTTTATGAGGCCAACCGATCTTGCCCAGGACAACTCACCTCATGTAGCCGTTGTGGAACATGCTATCGCATGGTTGGAGGCAAATGACGGTAAAGCGATAGGCGCGATCATGCTGCTCCAACCCACATCCCCCTTACGAACAAAGCAGGACATTAGCACAGTTGTCCAATTAAGTCATGAATTGAATGCAAAGGCAATTGTGAGTGTATGTGAGGCGGCGACCCATCCATATATCACAAAGCGCATCTCTGAAGATGGCACGCTGGTGGATTTTGTTTCTTCAGACATCGGATATTTGCGCCGCCAAGCGCTGCCCTCTGCATACGCCCTGAATGGAGCGATTTACTTAATCGAACGAGATCTGTTCTTGAGCAAGAAAACTTTTACTCCAAAAGGCTTGACACACCCTTATATCATGCCACAGGAAAGATCTCTTGATATCGATACACCATTCGATTGGCGCCTGGTTGAATTTCTTCTACAGGAGCAGCATGATCCCTAATCCTGTACAAATTGCAGGTTATCACGTTGGCCCAGGCAATCCATGTTTCATCATCGCCGAAGCCGGCGTGAATCACAACGGCGATTTGAATTTGGCGCATCAGTTGATTGACGGGGCGGTAAATGCCGGCGCGGACGCGATCAAGTTCCAAACATTCAAAGCCGAACGCTTGGCGACCGCCGACGCGCCGAAAGCCGCGTATCAACTAGCAGCGACGAATGCCGGCGAATCGCAGTTTGAAATGCTCCACCGCCTGGAACTCGACGCCGACACGCACCGCGCGCTCATTGCACATTGCCGGGACAAACACATGTTGTTTCTCTCGACGCCGTTCGACGAAGCGAGCGCCGATTTGCTCGAAACGCTGGGTGTGCCAGCATTCAAAACGCCGTCCGGCGAAATTACCAACTTGCCGTACCTGAGTCACCTTGCGCGCAAAAATAAACCGATGATCATCTCGACCGGTATGGCGTTTCTCGGCGAAGTCGAAGCGGCAGTTCGCGCAATTGAAGCGGTGGGCAACCATTCGTTTGCGCTGTTGCACTGTGTCAGCAATTATCCGGCGAACCCAGCGGACGTCAACTTGCGCGCGATGCAAACGATGGCGCGCGCGTTCAATGTCCCAGTTGGCTATTCTGATCACACGCCAGGCATCGAGGTCGCGCTCGCAGCGGTTGCACTGGGTGCATGTATTGTCGAGAAACATTTCACGCTCGACCGGAATTTGCCAGGCCCAGATCATCAAGCGTCGGCAGAGCCAGCAGAACTTGCCGCGCTTGTGCGTGGGATTCGCATCGTTGAAGCGGCGCTGGGCGATGGACGCAAACAACCAGCGACAGGCGAAGCAAACACCGCGGCGGTCGCGCGCAAAAGTTTGGTTGCCGCGTGCGACATTCCGGCGGACGCAATTCTGACAGAAACGATGATCGCACTCAAACGGCCCGGCACCGGACTGCCACCGGCAATACGCGAGTTTCTGATTGGTCACGCCGCGCGCACAGCGATTTCTGCCGGGACGCTATTGACGTTGGATATGTTTGCATGAGAACCATCGGCGTTGTGACGGTTGCGCGTTCGGATTACGGAATTTATTTGCCGATTCTACGGCGCATTCAAGCCGACCCGGACTTGCGCTTGCACTTGATCGTGTCGGGCGCGCACCTTGCGCCAGGATTTGGTCTCACCGTCAACACGATTCAAGCGGATGGCTTTGAAATCGGCGAGCGCATTGAAATGTTGCTTGCGTCCGATTCACCGGAAGGCGTTGCCAAGTCCATCGGCATCGGCGTCATCGGATTCGCGCAGGCGTATGCGCGGTTTCGCCCGGATATTTTACTGGTGCTGGGCGATCGGTTTGAAATGCACGCGGCGGCGCTGGCGACATTGCCGTTCAATATTCCGATTGCGCACATTCATGGCGGCGAAGTGACGCAAGGCGTGATGGATGACGCGCTCCGTCACTCGCTCACCAAGTTGAGCCACCTGCATTTTGTTTCGACGCCGGAGTATGCGCAGCGCGTGGCGCAGTTGGGCGAAGAAGCGTGGCGCATCACCGTCTCTGGTGCGCCGTCGCTCGACAATTTGCGCGCAATGGCGCTACCGACACGCGAGCAACTCGAAACGCAATTCGGTTTTTGCTTGCAACCTGCGCCGCTGCTTGTGACGTTTCATCCGGTCACGCTGGAAATTGAGCAGACCGAATGGCAAATTGCTGAATTGACGGCGGCGTTGAATCTGCTGGAAGTGCCGGTCATTTTCACGATGCCCAACGCGGACACGCGCAATGGCATCATTCGCCACCACATTGCCGAGTACGTGCGCGTGCATTCGTCGGCGTGGTGTGTGGAAAATTTCGGCACGCAAAACTATTTCGGTGTGATACAATTCGCCGCCGCGATGGTCGGCAATTCGTCGAGCGGCATCATCGAAGCGCCATCGTTCAAATTGCCGGTGGTCAACATCGGCACGCGGCAAGACGGACGCATGCGTGCGGCGAACGTCATGGATGTCGGTTACGCGCGCGATGAAATTGTCGCTGGCGTTCAGCGCGCGATTGCGCCAGCGTTTCGCGAGCAGTTGTGCGATCTCGCAAATCCGTACGGCGATGGACACGCGGCAGAACGCATCGTCGCTCGGTTGAAATCGGCAGCGCTCGATGATCGGCTCATCCGCAAAGTTTTTTGCGACGTTGGAGTGGCTGAGTGATTCAGGTAGTCGGCATCGGCGCAGGCGGACACGCCAAAGTTCTCTTGGATATTTTGCGGCTGATGAACGTATATCACGTTGTCGGCTTGCTCGACCCAGGTTGCGTCGGTACAAGTGTGGGCGATGTGCCGGTGCTGGGCGGCGATGAACTGCTGCCCCGCCTTCACGCCGAAGGGATCGCGGCTGCCTTTATCGGGGTGGGTGGTGTAGGTGATAATGCATTGCGAAGCAAACTATTCGAAAAAGTTCAAGCGGCTGGTTTTACTTTTATCAATGTCATTCACCCGGCGGCTATTCTTGCTCCCAGTGTTCAGTTGGGACAAGGTGCTGCCATTATGGCGGGTGCCATCGTTAACCCGGATGCACGAATCGGAGATAATGTTATCATCAACACCGGCGCGATTGTGGAGCATGATTGCGAGATCGCATCGCATGCACATATTTCGCCTGGCGCAGTGTTGTGCGGCGGGGTGCGTGTGGGCATGGGGGCGCACATCGGCGCGGGCGCGACGGTGCGGCAGTACGTTACCATTGGTGAGCGTGCCGTAGTGGGTGCAGGCGCGGTGGTGGTCAAAGATGTGGAAGCAGGGATTATGGTTGTTGGCATACCAGCTAAACCAATAATTCTGAATAAAGGCTGAGCTTGAGGTATTTTTTTACAAAACATAATCAAAAGGAGTAAAAAATGAAATACTGTAAACGTTGTGTGATGCCGGATACCCGGCCAGGGATTGTTTTCAATGAAGAAGGAATATGTGCTGCCTGTCAGGCATATGACAATAGACTGATGGTTGATTTTGAAAAACGCTATGACGAACTCAAGATGCTGTGTACTCAGTATCGCGGTATGAATGGGAGAAATGGCTATGATTGTATGATCGCCGTAAGCGGAGGTAAGGATAGCCACTTTCAGACTCACGTCATGAAGGAAGAAATGGGAATGAATCCTTTACTGGTCACGGTGGAAGATAATTTCCCGATGACAGAGGCTGGGTCGCATAACCTAAAAAATATCTCAGAGGAATTCGGCTGTGATATTATCAGCATGAAACCAAACATTAAGGCGCAAAAAATTATTATGCGCAAAACATTTGAGCAATACGGTAAACCGACGTATATTATCGATCGATACATTTATACTGATCCCCTTCATATGGCAGTAAAGTTTGGCACGCCATTGCTTGTTTATGGGGAAAATATTGATTACGAGTACGGTGGCTCCCAACGGCAAGAGACTTATTCAGCCAAGGATCAGGTAAACAATGCGGTTGCTTCTGGGATTTCTCTGTCTGACCTTCTTGGAGATGGTATTACAGAGAAGGATCTAAACTTTTTCGATCCCCCTGCGCAAGCCGATCTGGATAAGCTTGACCCAATCTACTTAAGTTATTTTGTTCCTTGGAATAGCTATGCTAATTACATTTTTGCCAAAAGCAGAGGGTTTCATGATTTGACGCACGAATGGAACAGAACACATCACATTGAACAGTTTGATCAAGTAGATAGCCGGGCATATTTAGTGCACCCCTGGATGAAGTACCCGAAGTTCGGCCATGCTTCTGCTACTGATTACGCATCTCGTTTCATTCGGTATGGATTGATCACCAGGGATGAAGCCAAGCAACTGGTGAAAGAGCATGATCACAAGTTGGATGTAAAGGCGCTGCGGGATTTTTGTGAATTCCTTGGGTATAGGGAATCGGAGTTTTGGGCGATCGTGGACAAGTTTTATAACCCCGAACTATTTGAAAAGAACAAATGGGGCGAATGGGTATTGAAGGATCCGGTATGGGAACATTGATACGGCGCGACTCATTTTGCTCGCCGCATATGTGGGACAAGGTAAGCGGTGAATGGAAATTGCGGCACCCAGTTTGGGAAGGTGGATAGTATGCGCATGCTTGCCCCAGATCTCGAATCTTTGTACATTTCGCTTGCCCATTCCATTCGCGCGGCAATGAAGCAGATTGACCGTGGCGGATGCGGCATCGTCTTGGTCGTAGATGCTGAGCGGCGTTTGGTCGGCACGGTCACTGATGGCGACGTCCGGCGGGCAATGCTGGCTTCAATAGACCTGGAAACACCAGTCAGCGTGCTTTTGGCGCGCAAGGTTGGCACGCAATATCCCAAGCCGGCTACTGCTCAGGTGGGAGCAGGGCGCGAGGAATTGCTGGCACTGATGCGTCAGCATGTACTGCGTCAGATCCCTCTTTTGGATGACAATGGAAGGGTTGTGGAACTTGTGATGTTGGATGATTTGCTGCCAGCAAATGCTATTCCTCTTCAGGCTGTTGTGCTGGCGGGCGGCGAACAGACCCGCCTTCACCCACTTGCGGCTGACCTACCTCGCCCCATGCTCCCAATAGGAAACCGTCCCTTGATGGAGTATACAATTAATCAACTCCGACAAGCAGGCATCCAGGATGTGAACCTTACCACTCATTATAAAGCGGATGCAGTGGTTGATTATTTTGGGGATGGAAGCGATTTTGGCGTTCACATTAACTATCTGTATGAAAGCGAGCCATCCGGGACAGCGGGAGGCTTGCGATTGCTTGAGAAAAAAGATGCGCCGCTTCTTGTGATTAATGGAGATGTGTTAACCAGGGTGAATTTTCGGGCTATGTTGACATATCATCAAGAGCAACAGGCAGAAATGACCGTCGCGGTTCGATTGCATGATTTTGCCATTCCGTATGATGTGATTGAAACCCAGGATGGACAGGTCAGTGGAGTGCTTGAAAAACCCTCCATTCAGCGCTTTATCAACGCAGGCGCGTATCTGCTCAGCCCTGCGGTTTTGGAATTGATTCCTCAGGGACAATCGTTTGACATGACAGATCTGATCAATCAACTTATGCAGGATGGGAGACGAGTCGTCAGCTTTCCTATCCACGAATATTGGCGCGAAATTCAGGGCTACGATGATTATCAGCAGGCCGTCGTGGATATTAAAAACGGCCTGTTTGCTGATCTGGCATTGGCGGTGGCACGCATGGAGCCGGGCGCACCACCCCCACCCGGGTTTGTTCCTCTGTGTGTTCCGGAGCTACATGGTAATGAGTGGGCTTATATCAAGGAATGTCTGGATACCAACTGGGTCTCCTCGGTTGGTGCATTTGTAGATCGTTTTGAACAGATGGTAGCAGATTTCAGCGGCAATAAGTATGCTGTTGCGGCCTCAAGTGGGACAGCAGCGCTACATATTGCGTTACTGGTTACGGGTATTCAACCAGATGATGATGTATTACTTTCGGCGCTCACTTTCATTGCCCCGGCCTATGCCATTCGTTACGCCGGTGCCTGGCCGGTATTTATCGATTCCGAATCGGACTATTGGCAGATGGACCCGGAAAAACTGGCCGAATTTCTTGACAAGAGCTGTCAATGGAAAAATGGAGCGTTGATAAACCGGGCCACCGGCCGGCAGGTGCGCGCCATTATACCGGTACATGTGCTGGGGCATCCGTGCAAAATGGATGAGATTGTGGCCCTAGCCCGTAAATACAACCTAAAAGTGATTGAGGATGCCACTGAAAGCCTGGGTTCGAAATTTAAGGATCAAATGGTGGGGCATATCGGCGATATCGCTTGCTTCAGTTTCAATGGCAACAAGCTGATTACCACTGGCGGCGGCGGAATGATCGTTACCGATAATGAAGCCTGGGCCAAAAAAGCCAAATACCTGACCACCCAGGCCAAAGATGATCCGCTCGAATACATTCATAACGCAGTAGGCTATAACTACCGCCTGACCAACCTGCTGGCTGCCATGGGCTGTGCCCAGATGGAGCAGGTGGTGGAATATGTGGCAATCAAACGGCGGATTGCAAGAGTATACGAGCAGGCACTGGCAGATGTTCCCGGGCTGACGTTTATGAAGGAAGCGCCCTGGGCGACCAGTGTCTTCTGGATGTACACAGTGTTGGTGGACGAAATGGAATACGGACTGGACAGCCGAGCTCTACTGCTTAAGTTGGGTAGGGAGGGTATTCAAACGCGTCCTTTATGGCAGCCGCTGCATGTCAGTCCGGTTTTTGCAGCGCTACCCAAAATGGATGCGCCGGTGGCGGAACGGCTAAATCGCCAGGCAATCAGTCTGCCGTGCTCGGTTGGTTTAACCGAACAAGAACAGGACCGGGTGATCGGCGCAGTAAGAAATGCACGAGGGAGCAAAGAATGAGCCAAGTCCCGTTGTCCTCTTCCGCGACTCCAGCCGTCGGCAAACCGGCGCGCAGACGCCACAGGTAGAAGGGGAACTGAACTCTATAATCTTTGGTATCTTGCCGGCCGGCTTCGGATTGTCAAAACCCTTATCCGGCAACAAAAGCCTTCACTCGTGGTGCTTGACGGAGACATCGTTGGATATGACACCGCTGTGTTTATCAAATCTGCTCACAAAGAGCATATCCCGGTGGTCGTTGTCCCAGGCTGGATGGCCAGCCCTCGCGAGGCTGCCGAGGCTGTCATGCACAATGCTGCCTTTAGCCTGGAGCGGTGGACTAATCATCTTGTTGGTGCCTTGTATCCGTGTTGGGTCCACGAGCAAAAAATTTGCGGGTTTACGTCGCCTTAAACCGTCGGTTTTACTCCAGCACGCAAAAGGTCTTGACGGATCTGAAAACAACGTCGAATCCTCGTTTCATTCACGTACAAGACCAGGAGGATCAGAAGCGCGCCCGCCAGGCAGGACAACCGCAAGTTGTAACAAAGAACTGGATGTACGCAAATTCGGTCCATGTGGTCGACTATTTTATCTTCTTCGGGCGCGGACAGATTACATCGGTTGAACCTATCGTTGCATGGAATCCGGATACTCCATGGATTGTTATGGCAAAAATTCAATTTGCATCCGGTGATATCGGCCTTTATGAAGGCATTTGGGATGGCCCAGGTCCATGGTCTGTTAGCATCAATATGCCCGAGAAGCGCTGGGAGATGCGCCCACTTGAGACCACATCCTACCAACTCGCAGGACAACGCAAATTGGAACCTGTGGAATCTCACCCTTGGGACCAGCAATTTAAATCCGGTTTGCGGTTGCAGGCTGAACAGGCCGTCGCTGCCGCACAAGGTTACGGAACTGAATTACCCACGTTGGCAGATTCTCTAAAATCCATGCGCCTTGTTAAGTCTATTTTCGGAATATGAATGAAGCGGATTTTGAGGACACCAGTTTTATTACCATACAAAAGCAGACCGAAAGAATTAATTGCATGACCTCAAGTATTCCAAATATTTGTGTAAGGTTTTCGCAGGAAGGCATAGAGGGATGACACGCACCTGTCTGGTTTCGTTGTATGGGAACAGTCATGTGCTGGCGGCTCTTTCAGCTGTGCGCTGGTATAGCCTCCAGAGACATGGTGATGAAGATATCAAAGTCGTGACAGTGGTGAACACTCCCGGTTTCTCAGATGTAATTATGCGGGAAAGAGGAGAGACTCTAACACAGATTATCGCTAGCCAGGGATGGCCCAAACCGATTTTACTCAATGACCAAGACATGACTGAATTTGCCCGGTCTTTCCATAAAAAACTCACTTACCGGGAGATCTTACGCCGTTTTCGTCGGAAACTTGGCGTCGAGCATATCGATGAAATTTACTACGCGCACGATATTGGAGGCCGCGTCCCAGAACTCGTCATGAACGCGTTTCCTGAAGCGGAGCGTATCATATTTGGCGATGGAATGGGTTCTTTATACAATAAAACTTATCATTTGGCCCTCTCGAGCGGTGCGTCATTAAGCCAGGCACGTCAGGCGCTAAGAACCAGGAATAATTTTGCATTCCGCAGCATAAGAAGAATTCTTATCCGCCGCTTGGTGGATTTATTATTGGGTTCGCCGCAACCTTATCAAGCTGATAAAGCTGTGTTAATCCTGCCAATGGATCAAACAGGAGACTGCTTGGATGATATGGAGCTTATTGTCGTTCCCAAACAGCAGGTTCAGAAAATCATCTCTGATTGTCAAAATTCTATACCTGAATTAGTAGAGTACAGTCGTGGATTACTGGCTGGCGAACCACCACCTTATGTCTTGATATTGTTGGCAAATATTTCTGACGGTAATTTTACATCACTGGAAAACGAGGTGAAATTATATGAAGAGATTATCAGGCGGCACGTCACACCCAAGACGACGTTATTCATCAAGGGACATCCGCTTTCAGTTGCGCCTTTGGATGAAATGCTTAGCATTCGTTTGTCCACAGATTACTTCCCAAGGGTGATCTCGCATAAATTCGCTCGATATCCCATAGAACTTTGGAGTGAGTTGGTTGGTGACTGTAAAGTAATCAGCATTGCATATAGCAATATCAGCCTGGCGTTTCTTTACAATGTGCCTGTTGTTTTTCCATTTGATGATGCTTTGATTGAGAAGTATATATCCCCAAAATATTGGGATTTCTATAAAGACGCTGATCGTCTTTACCGTGGACAGTTAGCTAATTTAGAAAAATGGGATGGGCAAAGCGTGTTATGGAAAGGGTCTGTTCAATGAATACTTTCTTGAAAAAGGGGCTTCTCTGGCTTAAAAAACAGGCTCAAGAATCAAGACCTGATTCCTGGGCATTGTGCAGAGAATATGTAAAAGTAGATTCTTCTGTAATCTTGGGGCCTGGGTCTACCGTGGATATCAAGTATCGCCCATTGCATCCAGGTGTGTGTGTCGAGATCGGCGCGGATTCACAGATATTCGGTTCACTGATAATCCAGCGCCCTGGGGCATATATCAAGATCGGTCGGCGAACCCAGATCGGCGGCAGTCTCCTGATCGCCGCCTGTGGAATCGAGATCGGAGATGATGTTCTGATGGCCTGGAACATCACGCTCATGGACAATGATTCCCATTCACTGGATTGGGAAGAGCGCAAACACGATGTTACTCAGTGCGGGATTGACTATCGGAAAACGCCGGAGGATTTTGCCCACAACAAGAACTGGTCTGTGGTCAAGATGGCGCCGATCCATGTACAGGCTAAGGTCTGGATTGGATTTGGTGTGTCAATTCTGAAAGGGGTGACGGTTGGTGAGGGGGCGGTGATTGGAGCCGGCAGTGTTGTGACCCACGATGTGCCGCCTTATACACTTGTTGCGGGAAATCCCGCGCAAGTGATACGTACTCTAGATGAGATAGTCTGATACCACATGACATCGTTACCAATAGAGCATTTTCAATCCAGATCAGTTCTGGTGACAGGTGGTGCAGGCTTCATCGGCTCGCACCTGGTTGAGGCCCTGGTGGCTGGTGGCGCGCGGGTGTCCGTTCTGGATAATCTGCAGGCAGGCACGTGGTCGAACCTGGACAATGTTGCGCAGTCCATTCGCCGAGTAGAAGGTGATGTGCGTGACTATGCGGCTTTGGAGAGAGCCTTCGGTCAGGAGCTTCCGGAAATTGTCTTTCATCTCGCGGCGAATGCGAGTGTGCCAGGTTCGGTGGATGAACCCAGGTATGACTTTGAGACCAACTGTGGGGGAACTTTCGTCCTGCTAGACTCACTGCGGCATCTCGCACCGACAGCAAAGGTTGTCTTTACTTCTTCGGCGGCCGTCTACGGCGAGCCGGAGCTCTTTCCCATTGTGGAAACAACACCATTATTGCCGATTTCCCCTTATGGCGCCAGCAAGGTCTCTGCCGAAGTAGAATGTCGGATGTTTTTCAATGTGTATGGCGTTCCTGTCGTTATTGGCCGGGTGTTTAATAGCTATGGACCAAGGATGCCACGATTTGCAATTTTTGATTTCTTGCGCAAGTTGCACGAGGACCCTGAACACCTTGAGATATTAGGGAATGGTAAACAGGTACGTGACTTTAACTATGTACGCGATACTGTCTCAGGTCTTTTGATGCTTGGCCTTCATGGAGTACCTGGGGAGGCCTACAATATCGCTTCGGGTACTTCTTATTCGATTACGGAGTTGGCTACAATGCTGTTACATCTTTTGGGGTTGGAAGAACAGACGAAAATCACATACAGCGGCACAAGCTGGATCGGTGATGCCCAGCGTTGGGAGGTTGACATTTCCAAAATCCGAACTATAGGCTACGAACCTCACATTGGCCTGCAGAGAGGCTTGAAGCTGGTAATAGACTGGTTTGAACACAGAAACTCATGAGAATCCTATTCGTGGCCGAAACAGCCAGTATTCATGCTGCAAAGTGGATCAATCAGTTGAGGAACACTGGCTGGGAGCTTCACGTCTTTCAAGGCGTTGTGCCAGGTTATGGTGTTAGCCCGGAATTCAAGTGTGGCACCCTGTATCTGCCGTGCCCTGTGACTGTACCGCAAGGAGTTGCCAGTCAGCGTACGCTGCCGTCGAATGTTCTAATCTGCAAGGCGAGTTCTCGTATTGCGTCACTCAAAAGGCTATTGCAAACGGGACACGTTCTCTATCTGGCAAGACTTATCAATCAATTAAAGCCGGATGTCATCCATTCTCTGGGTTTGAACGTGAACTGGAACAACATGTGCAAGCCAGTGCTCCAAGCTCGCCGAATCTTGGGGGAAAAGTTCAAGACTCCGTGGGTCTATTCTAGCTGGGGGACTGACCTTGATTATTACGCCTGTCAATCTGCTGAGCATCGTGCTCACGCCGAGGCAGTCCTCAAGGCGTGCGACTATCACATTACAGAATGCAAACGCGATGCTCGTCTGGCGCAGGAAATGGGATTCCAGGGTGAACTTGCCGGATTCTTTCCAGCGTTTGGTGGGGTGGCCTTGGAGGATCTCAGGGCCTTGCGCCGGGCTGGGCCAGTTTCCTCTCGCAGGACGATTTTCTTAAAAGGCAGAGACCAAACAGCGGGGGGAGACCCGGTCGGGCGGGCAATGACGGCGATGAAAGCGTTTGCGCTATGTCAAGACATTTTGTCAGGATACCAAATAGTCATTGGACAAGCATCCCAATCGGTAGTGGCTGAAGCTGCTGTACTCTCCGCCACTACCAATCTCAAGATTCAGGTATTGCCGTATTTGCCCTACAGTGCGTTGCTTGGTATAATGGGCGCATCTCGTTTGTTACTTGCCCTGACTATCAACGATGGCCTCCCTAATACTTTGGTTGAGGCCATATCGCTGGGGGCATTTCCCATACACTCGGACCTGGAGCCTATTAGAGAGTGGATCAAGGATGGTGAAAATGGCCTGCTAGTGCCCGCCGAGGACCCTCAAGCTGTTGCGGACGCACTCCGACGCGCCCTGACAGATGATGAATTGGTGGACCGAGCGGCCGAAAAAAATGCTCGGATTGTACAAGAACGGTTGACAGACACTGTTGTGCGGCCCAAAGTGATTGAGATGTATGAGCGCGTGGCCAGGCAAGGGCCAGTGCTCCCACGCAACTGACGGGTACGTCACTAGAAGCAATGACGATGGGCTCATTTCGACTCGAAGTGAGGGTCTAATCTTGAAGATCTTTGTTCTTGGTGCTACAGGCATGCTAGGACATAAGTTCTGGCAAGTTTTTGCTGATCGATTTGACACCTTCGTAACCCTGCGGAAAGGCTTTGAGTCCTATGTCCGGTATAGTCTCTTTGATCGGGCGCGGACGGCGCGTGAGCGGCTGGATTATCGGTTAATTCAACCGCAGGTTATTGCAATGTATGAAAAGGTGGCAGCGAACCGTGGCCGTGCCAGTTGATTGGCAATTGGCATCCAGGACTTGGCCAGAAGTAGACACGAAAACCCAGGATGGTTGATTGTGAGAATTTTGATTTTAGGCGGCGAAGGGATGTTGGGGCACAAGGTTTACCAGGAGCTCAACCAGCGTTTTGAAACATACGCTACTTTTCAGGATAACAGGGGCTTGTGGAGCAGGTTACCCATATACGAAAAAGTAGATCGTGGATGCGTGTTGAGCAACGTCAACGCGCTGGATTTTGACAGCCTGGTGCGGGCCATGGCCCAGGTCAAACCGGGAGTGGTGATAAACTGCATTGGGATCATCAAGCAACTTAAAGAAGCCAGTGACCCGCTCATCAGCCTGACTTTGAACTCGCTTTTTCCGCACCGCTTGGCTGACTTGTGCGCTGCCTGCGGCGCGCGCCTGTTTCACATTAGCACGGACTGTGTCTTTAGTGGGCGGAAGGGCAATTACAGCGAAGATGATACGCCCGACGCCGAGGACTTGTACGGCCGAACCAAGTTGCTGGGTGAAGTCGTCCGTCCGAACTGCTTGACAATCCGTACTTCGATCTTTGGGCGGGATTTTTTCAAGCAGAGTACCTTCCTGGAATGGTTCCTGAGCAACCGCGGCGGCAAAGTCAAAGGCTACAAAAATGCAATTTACACCGGTTTTCCCACCCAGGTATTGGGGCGGATCATGGGAGACATTATTGCAAACCATCCGGATTTGTCCGGTTTGTACCAAATTGCCAGCCAACCGATCAGTAAGTACGAGTTGTTGGTCAAGTTGCGGGAAGCTATGGGGTTGGATATGGAAATTGAGCCTTATAATGATCCTCCCTGTGACCGTAGCCTGAGCGCGGCGCGATTTGTGACCGCTACCGGTTACCGAATTCCTGGCTGGGACCAGATGCTGGCTGAGGTCGCTGCCGATACAACGCCGTATGATGAATGGAGAAATCAATATGCAATTGCTTGAAGGCAAACGTATTTTGGTCACCGGCGGCACCGGCTCTTTAGGGAAGGTGCTCGTCCGCCGTCTCCTTACGAATAAAATGGGGAAGCCGCGCAAGATCATCGTGTTCTCGCGCGATGAGGCCAAACAGCATTTCATGCGCCTGGATTATATGCAAAAGCGGGCCTCCACCGACGAGGTCATTTACCATAGTCTTGACCAGATCCTCGAGTTCCGCATCGGCGATGTGCGTGATTTCTCCAGTATTGCCAGCGCTTTGCAGGATGTGGAGGTGGTCTTTAACGCTGCGGCGCTCAAACAAGTGCCTACCTGTGAGTATTTCCCTTACCAGGCGGTGATGACCAACATCATTGGCCCGGAAAATATTGTACGTGCAA